>Ga0208851_1000034_pt1 | contig 54863 bp, 62 predicted proteins | sample NGESurshal092012_FD_184481 | JGI IMG/M metagenome (GOLD analysis project Ga0208851, IMG submission 184481) | Arctic peat soil microbial communities from Barrow, Alaska - NGEE Surface sample 415-2 shallow-092012 (SPAdes) | ecosystem: Environmental > Terrestrial > Soil > Wetlands > Peat ... | reverse complement strand
GCCGGTCGCGATGCCCGAGCGCGCCGCGCTGTAGCGCGCGCGGGCCGCGCGCGCCAGGCCGTACGCTGTGGGCGTGGTCGCCGCCCGCAACATCCTGATCGTCCTGGCGATCGCCGCGGCGATCCAGTTCCTGCCCGGGGGCGGGGACACCGCGCGCATCATCTCGCGCACGCTGTCGCTCGCATTCATCGGGGTCTTCGCGCTCGGCGCCGCGTACCTCTATCGCCGCCACCGCATGGACCTGGAGACGCTGCCCGCGCCGGTGCGCGCGCTCGGCTACGCGGCGGTCGGGGCGCTGGTGCTGGCGTTCGCCGGGTATTCGCGGATGACCGCGACGGCAGCCGGCGGCCTGGAATTCGCGGCGATCGTCGGACTGGCTGTGCTGGCCCTCGTGTACGTCTGGCGCCAGTACCGCGCGCTGCTCTGACGCGTCCTTGACGGCGCGGAGCTATGCATGCTAGTCTTAAAACTATGCTGCATAGTCCAACCGAGAACGGAGCCCGCACGATGACCCCTGTCGCCGTCACCCCCGTCACCCGCTTTGGGCTGATGAACGCCTACCTCGTGGTCGAGGACGACGGGCTCACGCTCGTCGACGCGAACCTCCCGCGCAGCGCGCCGGCGATCCTGCGCGCCGCCGAGGGCCTCGGCGCGCCGATCACGCGGATCGCGCTCACTCACGCCCACGGCGACCACATCGGCTCGCTCGACGCGCTCGCCGAGGCGCTCCCGGGGGTCGAGGTGCTGATCTCCGAGCGCGAGGCGCGCCTGCTGCACAAGGACAGGTCCCTGGACCCCGGCGAGCCGGCCTCGAAGCTGCGCGGGAGCTTCCCGGGGGCGACGACGGCGCCCACGGCGACCGTCGTCCCCGGCGACCGCATCGGTTCGCTCGAGGTGCACGCCGCACCGGGCCACACGCCGGGGCAGGTCGCGTACCTCGACGCCCGCGACGGCACGCTCTACTGCGCCGACACGTACACGACGGTCAGCCGGGTGGCCACGACCTCCGCGACGAACTGGCGGTTCCCACTCGCGGCGATGGCGACCTGGGACCGCCCGACGGCGCTGAACAGCGCGATCGCGATGCGCGCGCTCGACCCGGCCCGGCTGGCCCCCGGGCACGGGCCCGTCGTCGAGCAGCCCGGCGCTGCGATGGACGCGGCGATCGCGCGGGCGAGCTGACGTGCCGCGCCGGGGCCTGGATCGCGAGCAGGTCGTCGACGCGGCGATCGCGATCGCCGACGACGAGGGGCTGGAGCGGGTCACGCTGGCGCGCGTCGCGGCCGATCTCGGCGTCCGCGCGCCGTCGCTGTACAACCACGTCGACGGTCGTGAGGCGCTGTTGCGGGAGGTGTCGCTGCGCGGCATCGCGGGGCTCGCCGCGGCACTGTCGCGCGCGACCGTCGGGCGCTCCGGGGACGAGGCGCTGGAGGCGATGGCACACGCCTATCGCGCCTACGCGGCGGAGCATCCCGGCTGCTACGCGGCGACGGTGGCGGCACCCCTCGGCGGTGACGCCGAGCACGCGGCGGCCGCCGCCGAGCCGGTCGGCATCGTCGTCGCCGTGATCCGGCCATGGGAGCTCGGCCCCGATGACGAGCTGCACGCCGTCCGCGTGATCCGCAGCGCCCTGCACGGGTTCATCGCGCTCGAGGCCGGCCGGGGGTTCGCGCTCCCGCTCGACCTGGACGCGTCCTTCGCGGCGCTCGTGGCGATGCTGATCGGCGGGCTCGACCGCCGGCGCGCCGAGACCGCCTGAGCTGCGTCGCAGTCTCGTGACAGGCTCGGCGTGGCGGCGTCACGCGCCGCGCACGAGCCTGCGGGCATGGATCGAGCCGGAACGGGAGAGGCGGGCCAGGCGAGCGTCGAACTCGTCGCGCTGCTCCCGCTGATCGCCGCGCTCGCGCTCGCCGCCTGGCAGGGCGTCGTGGCCGGACAGGAGCATGCGCTGGCCGCCTCCGCCGCGCGCGCCGGCGCCCGCGCCGGCCTCGTCGGACGCGACCCGCGACGCGCCGCCCGCACCGCGCTGCCGGGCGGGCTCGGCGAAGCGGCGCGCGTGACCCGGCGCGCCGACGGGCGGATCGAGGTGCTGCTCCCGATCCGCGCCGTGGTCGGCGGCGCGCGCCTGGGCAGCGTCCGCGCGGTCGCCGGGCCCGCGGGGGCGGAGTGATGCGAAGCGTGCGCGGACAGGCCACGATCGAGCTGCTGGCCGTCGCGCCGCTCGTGCTGCTCGTCGCGCTCGTCGTCGCGCAGCTGCTGGCAGCGGGGGCCTGCCGGGAGCTCGCCGGGAACGCGGCCGGGGCGGGTGCCGCAGCGCTGCTGCAGGACCGTGACGCCGCGGCGGCGGCGCGGGCGGCCCTGCCGGGCTGGTCGCGCGCGCGCCTGTCGGTGCGCGTGCGCGGACGGGTCGTCCGCGTCGAGTTGCGCCCGCCGTCGCTGCTCCCGGGCCTCGCCGGCCGGCTGCGCACGGTCGTGGTCGCCGACGCCGGACCGCCGGCGTGAGCCTGATCGCCTGTGCGCTGCTGGGCCGCCGGCCGGCCGTCGAGCCGTGGGCGGCCGCGGCGGCGCTGATGCTCGGTCGCGAGGCCGGTGCCGGCGTCGTCCTGTGGTGGGCGTGCCGGCAGGGCGGGCCGGCGGCTGCGCTGGCCGCACCCTCGCCGGCGCGTGGTGCGGCGGCCGCGATGGCGGCGCGGGTGGCGGCGCTCGGCGTCGAGTCCGCAGCGCGCGGGCGGCTCGTGCGCGTGCTGCTGCCGGAGGACGACGTGGCGGCGGGCGCCGCGGCCGAGCGCGTCGCGGGGGCGCTGGGCGTGCCGTGCGTGCTCGCGATGGCCGGCGTGCGCGAGGAGGCGTTCGAGCGCCTGCTCGACGCCGTCCCGCGCGTGGCGCTCGTGAGCGACCCCGACGCTCCGCTGGCGGCGCTCGCGCTCGACGGGCTCGTGGACGGGGGGTTCGCGCCGCACTGCCTGCCGCCTGCGCCGCCGGGCGCCGCGCTGCTCGTGCGCAGCGGCCTGCTCGCGCCGGCGCCGCTGCGCCGCAGGCTGGGGCCGCTCCTGGAGGGCCTGGCGTGAGCGGCGGAAGGCCCCGCGAGCGGGGGCAGGCGCTGCTGCTGCTCGTCGGCGGCCTGGCCGCCGTCCTCGCCGGCGCGCTCGCGCTCGGCTGGGTCGCCGCGGGCATCGCGGCGCACGGCGCGCGCCAGCGCGCCGCCGACCTCGCCGCGCTCGCCGGCGCGCGGGCGCTGCTCGACGCGCGCCCGCGGGTCCTCGATCGCGGATCGCGCAGGCTCAGCACGGCCGCCTACCTGGCGCTCGCGCGCGCCGTGGCCGAGCGCACCGCGGCGCGCAACGGCGCGGTCGACGTGCAGGTCGCGTTCGTGGCCGGTGCGCTGCCCGAGCGCGTGCGCGTCGAGGTGCGCGGCGTGCTCGCCGTGCCGGGCGCCGGCGCGATCGGCGACCGGGCGAGCGCCGAGGCCGAGCTGTCGGCGATCGCCGCGGCGCCGATCGGCGACGGCGAGTACCGCGGGCCGTTCGCGTATCGCCAGGGCCGCCCGATGCGCCCCGATGTGGCGCTCGCGTTCGACCGGCTCGCGGCGGCGGCACGGCGCGCCGGGCTCGGGCTGGTGGTCGTGAGCGCCTTCCGCTCGAACGCCGAGCAGGCGCGGCTGTTCGCGGCGCACCCGGACCCGAGATGGGTGGCGCCGCCGGGCACGTCGCTGCACCGCCTCGCGACCGAGCTCGACCTCGGCCCGGCGCTCGCCTACGGGTGGCTGCTGGCCCACGCCCGTGCCTACGGGTTCCTGCGCCGGTACCCATGGGAGCCGTGGCACCTCGGCTACGTGCGCGACCCCGGCAGCGCGTCCGTCGGGTTCGCGCCGGCCGGCCGGGGGGCGGCGAGCGCCGTGCCGGGGTACGTGCCGGCGGCGTTCGCGGCGCCGCTGCGGACCGCGTCGAGCCGCTGGGCCGTCGGCGCGGCGCTGCTCGCCGCACAGCTGCAACAGGAGTCGGGCTTCGATCCGCATGCGCGGTCGGCGGCGGGAGCGCTCGGGATCGCGCAGTTCATGCCCGCGACGGCGCGGACGTACGGGCTCGCGGACCCGTTCGATCCGGTCGCCGCGATCGACGCCCAGGCGCATCTCATGCACGACCTGCTGCGGCGCTTCGGCTCGGTGCCGCTCGCGCTCGCCGCCTACAACGCGGGCCCGGGAGCGGTCGCCTCGTGCTGGTGCGTGCCGGCGATCGCCGAGACGCAGTCCTACGTGCAGCGGATCGTCGCGCTGGCCCGCGGCGGCGGGCTCGGCGCGGGCGGAGGAGGCCCGCTCGTGCGACTCGTGGCCTGAGAACCGGCAGACTGCCGCCGCATGCCCCCGTTCACCCACGCCCTGCGCGTGCGCTACCACGAGTGCGACCCGCAGGCGATCGTCTTCAACGCGCAGTACTTCGCCTACTTCGACATCGCGATCACCGAGCTCTGGCGCGCGGCGTTCGACCGTTCCTACGCGACGATGATCGCCGACCACGGCATCGACATGGTCGTCGCCGAGGCGACCGCGCGATACCTGGGCTCGGCGCGCTTCGACGACCTCATCGACGTCGAGGCGGGGATCATCCGCCTGGGCACGACCGGCATGACGACGCGGATGCGCGTGCGGCGCGACGGGGAGCTGCTCGTGGAGGGCGAGCTGCGCCACGTGTTCGTCGACGCTCAGGCCTGGACGAAGACCCCGATCCCGGCGCCGGTCCGCGAGGCGCTGAGCCCCTTCGCGGCCGGATGAGAGGCCCCGTCCAGGTGGCGCGGCGGGCGCCGGACCCGTGCTACCTTCGCGCATCCCGGGGGTCGTAGGAACGCGCACCCACGGACGTTCCTGAGGAGATCACCCGTGAGCAGGCCCAGCCGCGCCGTTGTCCTCGGCGCCATCGTCATGGCGCTGACCGCCGTCGCCCCCGCCGTCGCGAAGACCGCGCCGCCGCGCGGCTGCGACCCGATCGATCCGCGTGCCTGCCTGCTGCCCTACCCCAACGACCACTTCACCGTCCCGGACAGGCGCAGCGACACCGGCCGGCGGCTGAACCTGCATCCCGCGCAGCTGCCGGCGAACCGGCAGGGCCAGCAGATCGACACGACCGACCTGGACCACAGCGACGGCTTCAGCCCGGGCAGCGGCATCCTCACCGACGTCCCGGGGATCGACCTGAAGAAGACGGGCGCGGTCCCGATCAACGACCTGCGCCAGAGCCTCGACCCGGGCCAGCCGATCGCCGTCATCGACGCGGCGACCGGCAAGCGTCAGCTCGTCTGGGCCGAGCTCGACTCCGGCGCGAAGACGGCCAGGGACCGGATCCTCATGATCCACCCGGCCAGGAACTTCACCGAGGGTCACCGCTACATCGTCGCGCTGAGCAACCTGCGCAGGGCGAACGGCTCGATCATCCAGCCCGGCCCCGCGTTCAGGGCGCTGCGCGACAACCTGAAGACCAGCGACCCGAAGCTCGCGCTGCGCCGCGCGCACTTCGCCCGGATCTTCTCGACGCTCGAACGCAAGGCCAAGATCAAGCGCTCGTCGCTCTACCTCGCCTGGGACTTCACCGTCGCCAGCGAGCGCAACATCGAGGAGCGCACGCTCGCGATCCGCGACAACGCGTTCGCGGGCCTCGGGGACGACAACCTCGTCGACGGCAAGGTCGCCGGCCGCGCGCCGGCGTTCCACATCGACACCGTCACGGACTTCGCGCCGTGCGACGCCGACGGGTGCAAGGACGGCCAGAACGACAAGCTCGCACGCGAGGTCGTCGGGACGATGATCGCGCCCTGCTACCTGGACAGGCCGGGCTGCCCGCCCGGCTCGCGGTTCGCCTTCCGCAAGACGAAGCCCACGGCCTTCAGCTGGATCCCCCAGCGCATCAAGGGGAACACGATGAAGGCGCAGTTCTACTGCGTGATCCCGCGCGCGGCGCTCACCGCCCCGGCGCGGCTCAGCCTCTACGGGCACGGGCTGCTCGGCAGCCCCGACGAGGTCATGGCCGGCAACGTCCAGGCGATGGCCCAGGAGCACGACTTCGTCTACTGCGCCACACGTGAGATCGGCATGGCCGACGAGGACGTGCCGAACGCGATCTCGATCCTGAAGAACTTCTCCGGCTTCCCGTCACTGGCCGACCGCCTGCAGCAGGGCCTGCTCAACGGCCTGCTGCTCGGGCGCCTGATGATCCACCCGCAGGGCCTCGCCGGCCAGGCCGCCTTCCAGGGCCCCACGGGCGCCCCCCTGATCGACACCTCGAACCTGTACTACGACGGCAACAGCCAGGGCGGGATCTTCGGCGGCGCGCTCACGGCGATCGCGCCCGACTTCCGGCGCGCGGTGCTCGGCGTGCCCGGGATGAACTACAGCCTGCTGCTGCCCCGCAGCGTCGACTTCGACGCCTACAACGCGTTCTTCGTGCCCGCCTACCCCGACCGCTTCGACCGCATGCTGATCCTGACGGTCATCCAGAGCCTGTGGGATCGCGGGGAGGCCGACGGCTGGGCCGCCCACATGACCGGCTCACCGCCGGAGAGCACGCCGCTGCACAGCGTGCTGCTCGACGTGGCGGTCGGCGACCACCAGGTGGCGCAGATCACCGCCGAGAACGAGGCGCGCACGATCGGCGACGGCCACACCGCGGGCGCCGCCGCGCGCCTCCCGGGCTACGACCCCGGCCGCACGTTCGACAAGATCCCGCTCTACGGGATCACGCCCGCCGGCGGCCTGACCGTCGGCTCGGCGATCGTCATGTGGGACAGCGGCCCCATCCGCGACGGCGGCGCGCTCGGCACGGACGTCCCGCCGCTCGGCAACCTCCCGCCGCGCACCGGCAACGACCCGCACGAGCTCGTCCGCAACACCGTCGCCGCGCGCCGGCAGAAGTCCGACTTCCTGCAGCCGACCGGCAGGCTGACCGAGGTCTGCCCGGTCGACCGCGGCTGTCACACACAGGACTGGAGTTACTGATCAGGCAGGCGCCGGCTGGCGCGCCGGTGCGAGCTCGACCGGGATCGCGTTCAGCACGGCCGTCCCGGTCAGCGGCTCGAGCTCGCCGGAGTCGCCCAGGACGTTGACGTTGGCGCCCGCGTGCGCGCGGGCGACGTCGAGCTGGGCGCCGTCGAGGTCGTGGCCCCAGCCGTGGGGGACCGAGACGACGCCGGGCATCATGTCGTCGGTCACCTGCGCGGTCAGCCGGATCTCGCCGCGCGCGGTCGAGACGACCGCCGGCTCGCCGTCGGCCAGGCCGAGCCGCTCGGCGTCGTCGGGGTGGACGAGCACGGTGCAGCCCTCCGGGCCCGAGACGAGCTTCGGGATGTTGTGCATCCACGAGTTGTTCGACCGCAGCTGCCGGCGGCCGATCAGCAGCATGCCGTCGCCGGCGGGCACCGCGGCGGCGAGCGCGGCGACCAGGCGCTCGGCTTCGGCGACGAGCGGCTCGGGCGCGAGCTCGATCTTCCCGCTCTCGGTGCGCAGCACCTCGGGGATCCGCGGCTCCAGCGCGCCGAGGTCGACGCCGTGGGGCGCCGCCTCGAGCGTCGCGAGCGACAGGCCGCCCGGGTTCGCGCCGAAGCCGTCGCCGTAGGGCCCGATCCGCAGCATCAGGTCGACGAGCCGCGCCGGGCCCACGCGCGGCGCGAGCTCGGCGAGCAGCTCGTCGGGGTCGCGCCCGGTGACCGGGGACGCCGCGGTGCGCACCGCGCGCCGCACCGCCTCGCCGGCGATGACGTCGTCGATCACGGCGACCTCGGCATCCGGCCCGGCGCCGCCGGCGATCGCCGCCAGCTTCGCGAGGATCTCCCACTCGTCCAGCGCGCCGGCCGGGAGGTCGAAGACGGGCGGTGACCAGTTCGCGATGTTGCGGATCGCGAAGGGGTAGAGCGCGACGTCGTAGTGCGCGCGCTCGAGGGTCGAGGGCACGGGGAGGATCACGTGGGCGTGGCGCGTGGTCTCGTTGAGGTAGATGTCGACGCAGACCATGAGGTCGAGCGCGTCGAGCGCCTCGGCGAGCCGGTCGCCGTTGGGCGTCGACAGCACCGGGTTGCCCGCGATCGTGAAGAGCGCGCGGACCTGGCCCTCGCCCGGCGTCGTGATCTCCTCCGTCAGGCACGCGACGGGGAGCTCGCCGAAGACCTCGCCGCGCCCGCTGACGCGCGAGCTCCAGCGGTGGATCGCGGTCCCGCGCCCGCGCCCCGGCTCGCCCTGCGTGTTGCCCGATCCGGCCGCCGGCCGGTTGAACATCGCGCCGCCGGGGCGGTCGAGGTTGCCGGTGAGGACGTTGAGCACGTCGATCAGCCAGCTGGTCGCGGTGCCGAAGCTCTGCGTCGTCGTGCCGATCCGCCCGTAGACGGCGGCCGTCGGCGCCGCGGCAAGCTCGCGCGCCATGCGGCGGATCTCCGCGGCGGCGATCCCGGTCGCCGGCGCGACGGCCTCCGGCGTGAACGGCTCGGCGAGCGCGCGGACCTCGGCGAGCCCCGCGAGGTGCGGCGCGAGGTGCGCGCCCGGGTCGGCGAGGCCCTCGGCGAACAGGACGTTGACCATCGCGAACAGCAGCAGCGCGTCGCTGCCGGGACGGACGAAGTGGTGCTCGTCGGCCTCGCCCGCGGTCCGCGAGCGGCGCGGGTCGACGACGACGACCTTCCCGCCGCGGGCGCGGATCGCGCGCAGGCGCCCGCGCACGTCCGGCGCGGTCATCAGCGAGCCGTTGGAGACCATCGGGTCGGCGCCGAGGACCAGCAGGTGATCGGTGCGGTCGAGGTCGGGGATCGCCACGCTCAGGCCCGTGCCGAACATCAGTGCGGACGCCAGCTGCTTGGGGAACTGATCGACGGTGCTCGCCGAGTAGATGTTGCGCGTGCCCAGCGCCTTCAGCAGCGCGCGGCCGTAGAGCAGGCCGCCCAGCGAGTGCGCCGTCGGGTTCCCGAGATACGCCGCGAACGCCTGGCGGCCATGGGCGGCGTCGACCGCGCGCAGGCGCTCGTCGATCTCGGTGAACGCCTCCTCCCAGGAGACGGCCTCGAACGTGCCGTCGGCGCGGCGGCGCATCGGCGAGCGCAGCCGATCCGGGTCGTCGTGCAGCTCGTTCAGGCTCGCCCCCTTCGGGCAGATGAACCCCTTGCTGAAGACGTCGCCCGCATCGCCCCGGACCTTCGTCACCCGCCCGTCCTCGATCGTCAGCTCGAGGCCGCAGGTGGCCTCGCAGAGTGGGCACGTGCGCAGCGCCGTCGTCGTCATGCGCGAATCCTACGCCCGCCGTCCACGGCGCTCGTATCCTCGATCGTGGTGGCCTCGAACGGGGACAGCAGCGAGCGCGAACGGCGCCTGCGCGACCAGCGCAGGCAGCTTCCCGACGGCCCGGGCGTCTACCTCTTCCGCGACGCGCAGGGCGAGGTCATCTACGTCGGCAAGGCGCGGTCGCTGCGCAAGCGCGTCGCGAGCCACTTCAGCAATCCGGTGACCCGGGGCGCGACCGAGATGGTCGGCGAGGCGGCCGACATCGAGTTCCTGCTGCTCGCGACCGAGGCGGAGGCACTGCTCGCCGAGCAGAACCTGATCAAGCGCCACCAGCCGCGCTTCAACATCCGCCTGCGCGACGACAAGAGCTATCCGTACATCGCGATCTCGATGGACGAGGAGTATCCGCGGGTCTACTTCACGCGTGAGCGGCACCGGCGCAACCGGCTCTACTTCGGGCCGTATTCGAACGCCAAGCGCACGCGCGCGACGCTCGACGTGCTCAGCAAGGTCTTCCAGTACCGCTCGTGCACCGGCACGGAGCCCGGGCGGCGCTCCGGCTCGCCGTGCCTCGACTACCACATCAATCGCTGCGGGGCACCGTGCGTCGGGTACGTCACGCGCGCCGAGTACATGGAGGCGATCGACGGCGTCATCGCGTTCCTGTCGGGTCGCTACCGCGAGATCGAGCGCGACCTCGAGGACCGGATGACCACGGCGGCCGAGGCCCGGGAGTACGAGACCGCCGCGCTCGAGCGCAACCGCCTGCGCGCCGTGCGCTCGCTGCTCGAGCGTCAGCGGGTCGCCAACGAGGCGGTCGGCACGCTCGACGCGATCGCCGTCGCCGTCGACGGGGTGGACGCCAATGCCCAGGTCTTCCAGGTGCGCGACGGGGTGCTCGCCGACCGCCAGTCGTTCTACCTCGAGAACCCCGGGGAGCTCGAGCCCGCGGAGGTCTCGCTCGAGTTCATCGCCCAGTACTACGCCGGGCGCCACGGCATCCCCGCGCAGGTCATCGTCCAGCAGGAGCTGAGCGCCGCCGATCGCGAGACACTCGGCGAGGCGCTGGGAGAACGCCGCGGCGCGGCCGTCGAGGTGCGCGCCGCCGAGCGCGGCGACAAGCGGCGGATCCTCGAGCTCGCCGAGCGCAATGCGCTGCTCGCGCTCGACCAGGAGCGCCTGAAGGCCGAGCGCTCGCGGCGCCAGCGCGTCGAGGCGCTCGACGAGCTGCAGGCCGCGCTCGGCCTCGAGACGCTGCCCGTGCGGATCGAGTGCTTCGACATCTCGAACCTCATGGGCACGCACACCGTCGCCTCGATGGTCGTCTTCGAGGGCGGCGCGACCAAGAAGTCCGACTACCGGCGCTTCACGCTGCGCTCGCTCGAGGACGGCGTGCCGGACGACTTCGCGGCCATGCGCGAGGTGCTCACCCGCCGGATCCGCAACTGGGAGAGCCAGCGCGAGCTCTCCCCGCACGACCCCGCCTACAACGAGTCGTTCGCGGCGCTGCCGAACCTCGTCGTGATCGACGGCGGCAAGGGCCAGCTGTCCGCGGGGCTCGACGTGCTGCAGGACTTCCGCGAGCGCGGCGTCGCCGTCGTCTCGCTCGCCAAGCGCATCGAGGAGGTGTTCCTGCCGGGCAGCGCGGCGCCGGTCGTGCTCGAGCATGACACGTCCGCGCTGCAACTGCTGCAGCGCGTCCGCGACGAGGCGCACCGCTTCGCGATCGGCCACCACCGCACACGCCGCGACCGAGCGATGACGACGTCCGCGCTCGACGCGCTGCCCGGCGTCGGCCCGTCACGCAAGAAGGCGCTGCTGGCGCACTTCGGCTCGCCCGACGCCGTCCTGGCCGCCAGCCGCGAGGAGCTCGAGGGCGTGCCCGGGCTGCCGCCGAAGATCGCCCGCGACGTCCACACCTTCCTGCGCCGGCCGACACCGTGAGGCGCTCGTTCGTTCACGCCCGGTTCGCCTGACCGGCCGCGCGAGCGTCGATACTTCATGGCAGTGGCTTCCGCAAACGACATCGCCCTCGCCGATCTCGTCGTCATCTCCGGCCTCTCCGGTGCCGGCAAGTCGACCGCGATGGACGTCTTCGAGGACGCCGGCTACTTCTGCGTCGACAACCTCCCGCCGGAGATGATCCGCGGCCTCGTCGATCTCTTCCTGCACGAAGGCTCGAAGGTGCAGCGCGCCGCGATCGTCTCCGACGCGCGCGGGGGCGCGTACTTCCAGCAGATGTCCGCCGTGCTCGACGAGCTCGACGCCTCGGGCATCAACCACCGCGTGCTGTTCCTCGACGCGAGCGACGAAGCGCTGCAGACCCGCTACAAGGAGACGCGCCGGCGCCATCCGCTCAGCCCCGCCGGGAGCGTCGCCGAGGGGATCGAGACCGAGCGCCGGCTCGTGGAGCCGCTGCGCGCCCGCGCCGGCGTCATCGTCGACTCGACGGGGCTCAAGGCGCACGAGCTGCGCCGCAAGCTCGCCGACGAGCTGCTGCCGCGCTCCAGCGTCACCCGGATGGCGCTCACGTTCCAGAGCTTCGGCTTCAAGAACGGCCCGGCGCGCGACGCCGACATGGTGCTCGACGTGCGCTTCCTGCCCAACCCGCACTACGTCCCCGAGCTGCGTGCGCTCACCGGCCGCGACGAGCGGATCGTCGAGTACGTCGCGCGCGGGGGTGCCCTCGACGCGTTCTACGACCGGCTCCTGCCGCTGCTCGACTTCCTCATCCCCCAGTACGTCGCGGAGGGCAAGGCGCACATGACCATCGCCGTCGGATGCACCGGAGGGCGCCATCGGTCCGTGGCGATCACGGAGGCGCTGGGTCGGCGGTATGAGGGGAATCCGGACGTCGTCGCCGACGTCGTGCACCGCGACTCCTGACCCTGTGGCGGCTGCTCGCGGGTCCGGCGGACGATCTCCTCACCGGTGCAGCCCGGCCTGAGGTCGGCCTGTGACGACCGGTCACAGGGAGCAGCCGCCGTCACGTTCATCTAGCTACGCTCCACGGGCCGCCGGACCCGCGTGCTCGTGCGCCCGGCTTCCCCTGCTTCTCCGACTGGAAGGGATCCGACACCGCATGCCCGTACGCGTTGGAATCAATGGCTTCGGCCGCATCGGCCGGAACGTCGTCCGGGCCGCGAAGGCCTCCGGAGCCGACATCGACATCGTCGCGGTCAACGACCTGACCGACTCCCGGACGCTGGCGCACCTCTTCAAGTACGACTCGATCCTCGGACCGTACGGCGGCACGGTCGAGGCGACGGACGACGGCATCTCGATCGACGGCGACGAGATCAAGGTGCTCGCCGAGCGCGATCCCGGCGCCCTGCCGTGGGGCGACCTCGGCGCGGACGTCGTGATCGAGTCGACCGGCTTCTTCACGAAGGCCGACGACGCGGCCAAGCACATCGCCGGCGGTGCGACGAAGGTCGTGATCTCCGCGCCCGCCAAGGGCGACGTGAAGATGTTCGTGCTCGGCGTGAACTTCGACGAGTACGACAAGGCCGTCCACCACGTGATCTCCAACGCCTCCTGCACCACGAACTGCCTTGCGCCGTTCGCGAAGGTCGCCAACGAGACGGTCGGCATCAAGCACGGCCTGATGACGACGATCCACGCCTACACCGGCGACCAGGCGCTCCAGGACGCCCCGCACAAGGACCTGCGCCGCGCCCGCGCCGCCGCCGTGAACCTCGTGCCGACCTCCACCGGCGCCGCCAAGGCCGTCGGCCTCGTGCTGCCCGAACTGCAGGGCAAGCTCCACGGCTTCGCGGTCCGCGCCCCGGTCATCACCGGCTCGCTCGTCGACCTGACCTTCGAGGCCGAGCGCGCGACGACGGTCGAGGAGCTCAACGCCGCCTTCAAGGCCGCCGCCGACGGTCCGCTCGCCGGGATCCTGAAGTTCACGACCGATCCGATCGTCTCGACGGACATCGTCACCGATCCGCACAGCTCGATCGTCGACGGCCTGCTGACCTCGGTCATCGACGACACGCTCGTCAAGGTCGTCAGCTGGTACGACAATGAGTGGGGCTACGCGAACCGCCTGGTCGACATCGTCCAGAAGCTGCTCTAGACGCCGCCGCGGCGGAGTCCTGCAGCATGAGAACGCTCGATGACATCGACGTCGAGGGCCGCCGCGTCTTCGTGCGCGTCGACTTCAACGTCCCGCTCGACGCGGACCGCGTCGTCACGGACGACGCTCGCATCCGCGCCGCGCTGCCGACGCTCAACCGCCTGCGCGACGCCGGGTGCTCGCTCGTCCTCGCCGCCCACCTCGGGCGGCCCAAGGGCGTCGACCCTGCGTTCTCGCTGCGGCCCGCGGCCGACCGCCTGGCGGAGCTCACGGGCTGGGACGTCACGCTCGCCCCCGACGTCGTCGGCGAGCAGGTCGAGGCGTTCGCGCGCAACCTCGAGCCCGGCGACGTGCTGATGCTGGAGAACGTGCGCTTCGAGCCGGGGGAGACGAAGAACGACCCCGATCTCGCTGCGGCCTACGGCCGGCTCGCGGAGGCCTTCGTCGACGACGCGTTCGGCGTTGCGCACCGCGCCCACGCCTCGAACGTCGGGATCGTCAGGCACCTCTCGCCCAGCGCGGCCGGCCTGCTCCTGCAGCGCGAGGTCGACACGATCGGCGCCATCCTGTCCGACCCGCCGCGGCCGCTCGTCGCGATCGTCGGCGGTGCGAAGGTCGGCGACAAGATCGGCGTTCTCGACCGGTTCCTCAGCATCGCCGACGCCGTCCTGATCGGCGGGGCGATGTGCTTCCCGTTCTTCCGCGCCCAGGGTCACGAGGTCGGCGCGTCGCTCTGCTCCGAGGACGACCTCGAGCCGGCGCGCCGCGTGCTCGCCGACGCGCAGCAGCGCGGCAGCCGCCTGCTGCTCCCGGTCGACCTCGTGCTCGGCGACCGCTTCGCCGCCGAGGCCGAGCGCCGTGCGCTCGACGGCATCGACGTGCCGGCGGGCTGGATGGGCCTCGACGTCGGCCCGCGGACGGCGGAGGCCTACGCGCTGGAGATCGCCGGCGCCGGCAGCGTCTTCTGGAACGGCCCGATGGGGGCGTTCGAGCTGGAGCCGTTCGCGGCCGGGACGCGCGCGGTCGCCGAGGCCGTCGCCGCATGCCCCGGAACGACCGTGGTCGGCGGCGGTGACAGCGCCGCGGCGCTCAAGGCCTTCGGGCTCGAGGACCGGGTCACGCACCTCTCCACCGGCGGGGGCGCGACACTCGAGCTCGTCGAAGGACGAACCCTGCCGGGCGTGGAGGCACTCAGCACATGACGCGGACACCGTTCGTCGCGGGCAACTGGAAGATGTTCAAGACGGTGGGGGAGGCCGAGATGTTCATCTCCGGCCTGCTCCCGCGGGTCTCCTCCTCGGAGGGCGTGGACGTCGCGATCTGCGTGCCGTTCACCGACCTGCAGGCGATGGTCGACTCCACGCGCGGCTCGCGGGTGCAGGTCTTCGCGCAGAACATGCACGAGGCCGCCAGCGGCGCGTTCACCGGCGAGGTCAGCGCCCCGATGCTCGCCGACCTCGACGTCCACGGCGTCGTCCTGGGCCACTCCGAGCGCCGCCAGTACTTCAACGAGACGGACAGGGCGCTCGCCGACAAGGTGCCGGCCGCACTCGATGCCGGGCTCATCCCGATCCTCTGCGTCGGCGAGACGGAGGCCGAGCGCGAGGCGGGCGCGATGCAGCGCAAGCTGCGCCACCAGGTGCAGGAGGACCTCGAGAAGGTCCCCGTCGAGCGCCTGCACGAGGTCGTCATCGCGTACGAGCCGATCTGGGCGATCGGCACCGGCAAGGTCGCCACGCCCGAACAGGCGCAGGAGGCGTGCTCGTTCGTCCGGGCGCTGGTCGCCGGGATCGACGCCGACGCCGCCGCCGCGATGCGGATCCAGTACGGCGGCAGCGTCAAGCCCGACAACGCGGCCGAGCTGCTGGCACTGCCGGACATCGACGGCGCGCTCGTCGGCGGTGCCGCGCTCGAGCCGGCCTCGTTCGCCGCGATCGTCGAGGCGGCGCGCGCGTGAGCCTCCCGGCCCCGTCCGCGGTCCTGATCGTCCTCGACGGCTGGGGCATCGCCGAGCCCGGGCCCGGCAACGCGGTGGGGCTCGCGCACACGCCCGTCTTCGACGCGCTCTGGGCCGAGTACCCGCACACGCAGCTGACCGCCTGCGGGCGCGCGGTCGGCCTGCCGGACGGCCAGATGGGCAACTCCGAGGTCGGCCACCTGAACCTCGGCGCCGGCTCGGTCATCCGCCAGGACCTGACGCGGATCGACGACGCGGTGCGCGACGGCGAGCTCGACGAGAACCCCGTCCTGCGCGACGCGCTGCGCGGCGCACCGCGCGTGCACCTGATCGGCCTGGTCAGCGACGGCGGCGTGCACTCGAGCATGGACCACCTGCAGGCGCTGATCCGCATGGGCGCCGACCTGGGGGTGGAGGATCTCGTGATCCACGCCTTCACCGACGGCCGCGACACCTCGCCGACCGGCGGCGCCGGGTACCTCGCGAGCGTGGACACGTGGTGCGCGGAGACGCCGTGCGCCCGGATCGGCAGTGTCATCGGCCGGTACTTCGCGATGGATCGCGACAAGCGCTGGGACCGCCTGCAGCAGGCCTACGACCTCCTCGTCCACGGCACCGGCGCCCACCACGCGCAGAACGGGCCCGAGGCCTGCATCGCCGCGTACGCGCGCGCGGAGACCGATGAGTTCGTGACGGCGACGACGGTCGGCGCGGAGGCGCGGATCCGGCCCGGCGACAGCGTCATCGCGTTCAACTTCCGCCCCGATCGCATGCGCGAGATCACGCTCGCGCTCGCCGACCCGGCGTTCACGGAGATCGATCGCGCCGGCGCCGGGACGATCGAGCGCTATGCCTGCCTGACCGAGTACGAGGAGGGCTGGCCCTACCCGGTCGCCTTCCCGCCCGCGCACCCGAGCGTGACGCTGCCGCACGTGATCGCCGCCGCCGGCGGGCGCCAGCTGCACGTCGCGGAGACCGAGAAGTACCCGCACGTGACGTACTTCTTCGGCGGCGGCGAGGAGACCCCGGAGACGGGCGAGCGGCGTGAGCTCGTCGCCTCGCCGCGCGACGTGCCGACCTACGACTTCAAGCCGCAGATGAGCGCGCGCGAGGCGGCCGACGCGTTCGTCGCCGCCTGGGCGCAGGACGGGCCCCGCTTCGGGATCATCAACTTCGCCAACGCCGACATGGTCGGGCACACCGGCGTGATCCCGGCCGCGGTGACGGCGATCGAGACGGTCGACGCGTGCCTGGGCGAGGTCGTGCGCGCGGTGGAGGAGGACGGCGGCGTGCTGGTCATCACCGCCGACCACGGCAACGCCGACCACATGCTCAACGACGACGGCACCCCGAACACGGCGCACTCGCTCAACCCGGTCCCGCTGATCGTCACGCACGATGGCCTGACGCTCCGTGAGGGCGGCGCGCTCGCCGACGTCGCGCCGACGATCCTGCAGCTGCTCGGGATCGAGCAGCCGGCGGGGATGACCGGGCGCTCCCTGATCGCCGGCTAGTGGCCCTTCTCAAAACGTCTGACCGGGAATGCCGGACGGCGATCACCGTCATGCGGCGTCCTCGAATCGGGCAATGCCACCGGCATTGCACCGATCCTGCGTCCTTGCCTGACGGCGCCGCCGCCGCGGCATTTCCGGCCCGACATTCCGAGAAGACCCACGAGATGAGTGATCCACGGCGGCGTGGAATCAACCATCTGGCGGTCAGGCCGCCGGCAGCACGCGGTCGACCCAGGCCGGGAGCGCCGCGATCGCGCGCGGGTCGACGTGATGGGCCGCGTCGCTCTCGCGGTAGGTCACGTCGAGGCCGGCGGCCGTGAGCAGGTCGCGCGCCGCGCGCCCGAACTCGACGCTGATGACGGGGTCGTTGCGGCCGTGGGCGATCCAGACCGGCAGGCCGGCGCGCGCGGCGAGATCGGGCTCCCAGCCGGCGACCGTCGGGACGAAGCCGCTCATCGCGACGATTCCCGCGGGCCGCGGGCGCCCGGCGCCCAGGCCGAGCGCGTAGGCCATCACCGAGCCCTGCGAGAAGCCGCCGAGGACGATCCGCTCCCACGAGACGCCCGTGGCCTCGGGGATCGCGTCGACGAACGCCGTCAGCGTGGCCCAGGTCTCGGCGAACGTCGCGGGGTCGGGGTGGCCGACGCGCGGCACGGCGTACCAGTGGCGCCCACCGGGTGGGAGGAACAGCGGGCCGCCGGGCGTGATGCCGACCAGCCGCCGCCGCGGGTCGAGCAGGTCGAGGAACGGCACGAGGTCCGCCTCGTCGGCCCCGCGCCCGTGCAGCAGGACGAGCGCGCCCTGCGGCGCGCCCGTCGCGGGGCGGACGCGATGGACGAGCGAGTCGGGCAGGGCGACGGTCACGCCGCCGCCCGCGGGTTGACGAGCGGCGTCAGCAGCGGCTCGATCTGCGCACGCCGGCTCTCGTGCTGCGGCGGCAGCTTCAGGGCCTCGCCGAGGCTCGCAGCGGGCTCGTCGACGGCGAACCCGATGTCGCGCGTGGCCAGCTCGAAGAGGACGCCGCTGGGCTCGCGGAAGTAGACCGAGTGGAAGTACTGGCGGTCGATCACCGGCGTCGGGCGCGCGCCGGCCGCGGCGGCCTGTGCGCCGACGGCCTGCAGCTCGGCGTCGTCGGCCGCCGACCAGGCGACGTGGTGGATGCTGCCGGCGCCCTGGCGCCCGCGATCCCCCGGCGGGCGGTCGTAGACGAGCCGCGCCGTGCGCTCCTCGCCGCCGAGCAGCCAGTGCTCGTCGTCGGTCCCTCCGCGGCGGAAGCCGAGCGTCTCCAGGAGCGGCGCGCTGCGATCCGGGACGGAGGCGTAGGCGCGCACGCCCTCGAAGCCCTGGAGCGCGTGCTCGACGGGGATGTCCGGTGCGCGCGCGACGAGCGGCGCGTCGGCGCTCCCCGCGTGCGGCGGCGCATGCAGCTCGTGCGCCAGGCCCTCCGGGTCGCGGAACAGGACGGCGGCCCGGTCGCGGGCGGTCGCGATGCCCGCGGCGCCCAGGCGGGCCTCCCAGAAGAACAGCGCCGCGTCGCTCCCGACGCGCCATTGGATGGCATGCAGCTCGCCGTCCCCGGCGCGACCGGGGGCCGCGCCGGGGAACTCGAAGAAGGTCAGGATCGAGCCGGGCGCGCCCGCCTCGTCGCCGAAGTAGAGGTGGTAGACCGAGGGCTCGTCGAAGTTCACCGTCTTCTTGACGAGTCGCAGCCCGAGGAGTCGCGCGTAGAAGTCGACGTTGGCCGGCGCGTCCGCCGTGATGGCTGTGATGTGGTGCAGACCCTGGAGTGGCATCATCGAATGATTGCATGTGCAACAATAGCGATGCAAACAGCTCCGCCGTCCCTGGTACCTTCAGGCCGCGCAGCCCCCACGAAAGCCCTGCTCACCATGGCCATCACCAGCTCCACCACCGATCCCAGCGTCGCGTTCGACACGCAGGAGCTGCGCGCCTGGCGCGGCATGCTCCGCGCCCACGCCGCGCTGACGAAGGCGCTCGACGCCGAGCTCGAGCGCGAGCACTCGCTGCCGCTGAGCTCCTACGAGGTGCTGCTCCATGTCGCCCACGCCGAGGACCAGCGCATGCGCATGTGCGATCTCGCCGACTCCGTCATCCTCAGCCGCAGCGGGCTCACGCGCCTGATCGACCGGCTCGAGCGCGAGGGCCTCGTCGCCCGCGAGTCCTGCCCGAGCGACGCGCGCGGCTCGTTCGCGCGGCTCACCCCCGACGGCGCCACGAAGCTGCAGGCCGCGCGGCGCACGCACCTGGCGGGCGTCCGCCTGCGGTTCCTGGACCGCGTGACGGCGGACGAGCTGGACGTCCTGGGCGACGTCTGGGATCGCGTGCTCGCCGGCGACGACGTCGACGACGTGGACGACGTGCCGCCCTGCGGCTGAGCGCGCTGATCATCCCCTGATCACGAGCTCGCGCAGCTCGATCGCCATGCGGTCCCGGCCGGGCTCGACCTCTGGGAGCGGTCGAGCAGCGCGTGAGCGTCAGCCGATCGCCGCGGCGATGTCCGCCAGCGGCTTGCGGATGCCCGTGAGGAACGGCAGCTCCTCGCGCGTGTGCGCCCGTGCCTTGGCCCCGCGCAGGTGGCGCATGACGTCGACGATGCGGCCGAGATCCTCCGCCTCGAAGGCGAGCAGCCACTCGTAGTCGCCCAGCGCGAACGAGCTGACGGTGTTGGCCCGCACGTCGGGGTACTCGCGGCCCATCACGCCGTGTTCGGCGAGCATCTCGCGCCGCTCCTCGGCGGGGAGCAGGTACCACTCGAGCGAGCGCACGTACGGGTACACGCAGAGGTACGTGTGGGGATCCTCGCCGGCCAGGAAGGCGGGGATGTGCGCGCGGTTGAACTCCGCCTCGCGATGGACGCCGATCGCGCTCCAGTACGGGACGAGGCTGCGCCCGAACGGCGTGCGCCGGAAGGCCGCGATCGTGTCCTGCATCGCGTCCGCGCTCGTGCCAGTCAGCCAGATCATCACGTCGGCCTCGGCGCGGAACGCGGTCAGGTGGTAGGCGCCGCGCAGGGTCACGTCCTCCACGCCGGTGAGGACGGCCTCGGCAGCTGCTCCCTCGGCGGCGTCGCCCGCCGGCGTCCCGGCCGTCAGCGGCGCCTGGTAGGCGGCATAGACGGTGTAGTGGTGGCCCTCGCTCGAGGTGCTCATCGGTGTTCAGCTCCTGATGGTCGACTGCGGTTGGGCGGGGGCGGCGCTCCAGAGGCCGAGCAGGCGCCGGGCGGCCGCGCGGCCGCTCGTGACGCAGCTGGGAACGCCCACGCCGCGGTAGGGGCTGCCGGCGACGGCGAGCGCCGGCAGTGCCGCGTCGAGCGCATCCTCGATGCGCGCGACGCGCTCGAGGTGGCCGACGGCGTACTGGGGGAACGCGTCGTGGTGGCGTACCACGAGCGTCTCGGCGGGGGCTTCCCGCAGACCCATCGTCTGCGCCAGCGCGGCGCGTGCGCGTGCGACGAGCTCCGCATCCGGCAGGTCGACGACGTCGTCCTCGCCGGCGCGCCCGAAGGAGCACTTGAAGATCGCATGCGTCGAGCCCTCGGCAAGGTGCGGCCACTTCGCGGTCGCCCACGTGCACGCGGTGATCGCGAGCTGCTCGTCGCGCGCGACGAGGAAGCCCGTGCCGGCGGGGACGGACGCCTGCTCACGCGGGTAGGCCAGCGCGACCAGCGCGACCGAGGCCGTCCGGATGCCGTCGAGCTCGGCTGCCGCGGCGGGCGCCGCCGTGCGCACCACGCCGGCCGCGGGGCCGGCGGGCGTCGCGAGGACGACGCCGTCCGCCTCGATCCGCTCGCCGGAGGCGAGCACGACGAGGGCGCCGCGCTCGGCGCGCTCGATGCGCGCGACCGGGGCGTCCAGGCGCAGGTCGGCGTCGCCGAGCTCCGTCGTGAGCGCGGCCACGAGGCGCTCGAGCCCGCCGCGCACGCTGAGGAACATCGGCGGGCGCGCCGCGCCCGGCGGCGGCGCAGGGACGGTCGCGCGCAGGCCGCGGATCAGGCTGCGGTTCGCGCGGGCGGCGGCGCCGAGGTGCGGCGCGCCGGCGGCGACGCTGAGCGCGTCGCAGTGGCCGGCGTTGATCCCGCCCAGCAGCGGGTCGATCAGGCGCTCGAGCACCTGGCCGCCGAGACGCCGGCGTACGAGCGCGCCGATCGCCTCGTCGCCATCGCCGCGCGGCGCGTTGGCCGGCAGCACGAGGTCCATGCCGGCACGCACGAGGCCCGTGGCGGAGAGGATGCGCGAGCGCAGCAGCTCGCCCGGCCCGGCGGGCAGGCCGGCGAGCAGGCCGGCGGGCAGCGGGCGCAGCGCTCCGCGCGTCCAGATGAACGCGCCGGCGTCGGACGCCGGGACGAGGTCATCGCCGAGCCCGAGCTCACGGCAGAGGTCGACCGCGCCGGGGGCCCGCGTGAGCAGCGCATCGGGGCCGACGTCGAGCGCGACACCGGCGAACCGCACCGAGCGGATGCGCCCGCCGGCGCGGTCGGAGGCCTCGAGGATCGTCACCTGGGGCGGGTCCGGCGCACCCAGCAGCTCGTGCGCCGCCGCGAGGCCGGCGATCCCGGCGCCGACGATGACGACGTGGCGGCTCACCCGGCGACCCCTTCGGCGGCCGGAGCGCGGGCGTGGTCGAGCACGATGCCTGCGAGCGTCTGCGTGAACGCCGGGTCGGCGTTCGGCGAGGCGGTGCGGGCGAAGGTCAGGCCGAGCTCGTCGGCGAGGGCCTGCGCCTCGATGTCCAGGTCGTAGAGCACCTCGAGGTGGTCGGCGACGAAGCCGCACGAGCACACGACGACGGCGCGAGCGCCGGCGGCCGAGCGGTCGCGCAGCACGTCGAGCACGTCGGGGCCGATCCACGGGTCGGCGGTGCGCCCGGCGCTCTGCCAGGCGACCGACCAGTGCTCGACGTGGGCGCGCTCGGCGAGCGCGGCGGCCGTCTCGGCGAGCTGGTCGGGGTACGGGTCGCCGTTCTCGAGGATGCGCTGGGGCAGGCTGTGCGCGGTGAAGAGGACCTCGCAGCCCTCCTGTCCGCCGGCGCGCGCGATCGCGTCGCGCACGTAGCCGGTCAGCAGGTCGAGGTAGCCGGGCTCCAGGTGCCAGGAGCGCACGACGCTGACCGGCACGCGGCCGGCCGCGGTGGTGATCGCGCGGTCGGCGTACTGGGCGATGCTCATCGTCGAGAAGTGCGGCGCGAGGACGATGCCGATGATCCGCTCGACGCCCAGGCCGATCAGCGTCTCGACGCCGTCCTCGATGAGCGGCGCGGTGTACTTCTGGCCGAGCGTGACGACGTAGCGGCCGGGTTCGGCCGCCTCGAGGCCGGCGGCGATGCCGGCGACCTGGGCCTGCGTGATCTCCAGCAGCGGCGAGACGCCGCCGATCGCCGCGTAGCGGTCCTGCAGCTCGGTCAGCAGCTCGGGCGTCGGCGGGCGCCCGTGGCGGATCTTCGTGTAGTAGCGCTCGACGTCGTCGAGCCCGTCGGGCGTGCCGTAGGCCATCACGAGGACGCCGATGGGGGTGGTGGGTTCAGCTGACATGGGCTCCTGCCGGGATCGTTGTGGTCGCGGTGCGCTCGTGGACGTGCTCGACGACGGCGGTGAGGATGCCGGGGTCGGTCTCCGGGAAGACGCCGTGCCCGAGATTGAAGACGTGCCCGCGCTCGGGCGCATCGGCCAGCACCGCGTCGGCCGCCGCGCGTGCGATCGGCCACTCGGCCAGGCAGGTGGCCGGGTCGAGGTTGCCCTGCAGCGCGACGTCCTCGCCGAGACGCGCGCGGGCCTGCGTGAGCGGCGTGCGCCAGTCGACGCCGACGACGTCGGGGCCAGCTGCGGCGAGCAGCTCGAGCAGGTGCCCGCCGCCCAGGGCGAAGGAGACGACCGGGACGCCGAGCGGCTTCAGGCGGGCGACGATCGTGCGCATGATCGGCAGCACCTGCGCCTCGTAGCGCTCGGCGGACAGGGAGCCGGCCCAGCTGTCGAAGAGCTGCACGGCGGCGGCGCCGCCGCGGACCTGCGCCTCGAGCGAGGTGACCGCATGGTCGGCGAGCCGCTCGCAGATGTCGTGCCAGAGCTCCGGGTCGGAGAGCATCAATGCCCTGGTACGGGCCTGGACCTTCGACGGGCCACCCTCGACGAGGTAGCTGGCGACCGTGAACGGCGCGCCGGCGAAGCCGATGACCGGCACGGACAGCCCCTCGCGCACGAGGCGCACGGCCGCGCCGAGCTCGGGCGCGTCGACGTCGGGCTCGAACGGGCGCAGCCGCGCGAGGTCGGCGCGCGTGCGGACCGGCTCGTCGAGGACCGGGCCGATGCCGGGGCGGATCTCGACACCGACGCCGATCGCGTGCAGCGGGAAGACGATGTCCGAGAACAGGATCGCGGCGTCGACGCCGTGCCGGCGGACGGGCTGCATCGTGACCTCGGCGGCGAGCTCGGGATCACGGCAGAGCTCGAGCAGGCCGCCGGAGCGGCGCAGCGCACGGTACTCCGGCAGCGACCTGCCGGCCTGCCGCATGAACCACACCGGACGCTGCTCCACGGGCTGCCCCCGCATCGCGCGGACGAGCAGCGAGCCGGAGCCCTGGGGATCGAGGTCCTCGGTTGCGGGCATCACCGCATGGATGCTAGGCCCCGGCGCGGTGCGGAGTCCGCTCGTGCCCATACAGCGCGCTGCGTCGTTCCCCGAAACGGACGGTCCTGGCGCGGGGGGAGCGCCTGGGGAGCCGCCGTCGGCCTCGTATCCTGGAGCTCGATGAACAACATCGGCCTGTACGTCATCTGCTTCGCCGTCCCGCTGCTGCTCGGCCTGTGGGCCCAGCACAAGGTCAAGGCCACCTTCCAGCAGTACTCGCAGGTGCCGGAGGACACCGGCCTGACGGGCGCCGAGGTCGCGCGCCGCGTGCTCGACGCCAACGGGCTGCAGGGCGTCCCCGTCAATGCCGTCCCGGGCGCGCTGACCGACCACTACGACCCGCGCACCCGCGCGGTGAACCTCTCCGAGCCGGTCTACGGCGCGGCGACGATCAGCTCGACGGCCGTCGCCGCGCACGAGTGTGGCCACGCGATCCAGCACGCGAAGGCCTACGCGCCGATGACCGTGCGCTCGGCGCTGTGGCCCGTGACCGCATTCGCGTCGAGCACGTGGTCGATCCTGCTGCTCGTCGGGTTCATCCTGCAGTCGCTGAACCTCATCCTCGTCGCCGTGATCCTGTTCGCGGCCGTCGTGCTCTTCCAGTTCGTGACGTTGCCCGTCGAATTCGACGCCTCGCGCCGCGCGGCCGTGCAGCTCAAGACGCTCGGCATCGCCAACCCCGACGAGAGCGTCGGCGTGCGCAAGGTGCTCACGAGCGCCGCGCTGACCTACGTCGCCGGGGCGCTCGCCTCGCTGGCCCAGCTGCTCTACTTCGCGACCGTGTTCCTCGGCGGCAACCGAAACTAGATCTGGTGTTCCAGATCGACGCGCGCGACCCGGGGTCCCGCGCGCGCGCAGGCGTCCTGACGACCGCGCATGGCACCGTGCGGACGCCCGCGTTCGTGCCGCTGGCGACGAAGGCGACGGTCAAGGGCCTGCTGCCCGCGGAGGTGGCGGGCCTGGGGTTCGACATGGTGCTCGGCAACACGTTCCACCTGCACCTCGACCCGGGCGACGAGCTGATCGCGGGGCTCGGCGGCCTGCACCGCTTCATGGCCTGGGACCGGCCGATCGTCACGGACTCCGGCGGCTTCCAGGTCTTCTCCATGGGCCACGGGACCGTCGCCGACGAGATCAAGGGCCGCGCCTCCCACGGCGCCGAGCGCCAGGGCCGGATCCTCGCGATCGAGGAGGACGGGGTGCGCTACCGCTCCTACCTCGACGGCAGCGAGAAGTTCATGGCGCCCGAGACGTCGATGCAGATCCAGGCGAACCTCGGCTCGGACCTCGCGCTCGTCTTCGACGAGTGCACGCCCTTCCACGTCGACCGCGAGTACACGGCGCGCTCGACCGAGCGCACGCACCGCTGGCTCGCCCGCTGCCTGGGCTGGCACGCCGCGCACGGCCCGGCGGGCCAGCTGGTCTACGGCATCGTGCAGGGCGGCGTCCACGAGGACCTGCGGGTCGGGAGCGCCCAGGCGATCGCCGCGAGCGGCTGCGACGGCATCGCGATCGGCGGCTCGCTGGGCGCCGACAAGCCGCAGATGTACGAGGTCGTGGGGTGGACGACCGCCGTCCTGCCGGACGCCCGTCCCCGCCATCTGCTCGGCATCGGCGACATCGACGACCTGATCGCCGGCGTCGAGCTCGGCATCGACACGTTCGACTGCGCGATGCCGACGCGCCTGGGGCGGCACGGGATGGCGCTGATCCCGTCGCCCGAGCAGCGCTGGCGCGTCGACCTGACCGCTGCCCGCTGGAAGACGAGCGACGAGCCGATCCTCGAGGGCTGCCCGTGCCCGGCGTGCGCGATCGGCTACAGCCGCGGCTACCTGCGCTACATGGCCAAGGCGCGCGAGATCACGGCGCAGCGGCTGTTGACGCTGCACAACCTCGCCTTCGTCGAGCGCCTGATGCGCCGCCTGCGCGACGCGATCGCGGACGGGACGCTGACGCAGACCGCCTCCTCCCTGCGCGCGGGCGCGCTCCCGTAGGCTGCGCCGCATGTCCGCCGCCGAGCCCGCGACCAGCGCAGCCTCCACGTCGCTGTTCAACCCGCGCACGTTCGACGCCGCCGAGTTCGATCCGCAGACGCGGCGCGTCCTGCTCGCGACGATCGAGTGGTTCGAGACGCGCGGCAAGGTCGCGCTGAAGGCCCATCACCACGAACGCACCTGGTACGCGGACTTCCTCGAGTTCATCGCGCGCGAACGCGTCTTCGCGACGCTGCTGACCCCGGCCGCTGAGGCCGGGGGCGACCCCGACAAGCGCTGGGACACGGCGCGGATCTGCGCGTTCAACGAGATCACGGCCTTCTACGGCCTGGCCTACTGGTACACGTGGCAGGTCTCGATCCTCGGGCTCGGCCCGATCTGGCAGAGCGCCAACGCCGCCGCCCGCGCCCGCGCGGCGGCCCTGCTCGAGGAGGGCGCGATCTTCGCGTTCGGCCTCTCCGAGAAGGAGCACGGCGCCGACATCTACTCGACGGACATGGTGCTCACGCCCGACGGCGAGGGCGGCTTCCGTGCCAACGGCGGCAAGTACTACATCGGCAACGGCAACCTGGCGGGGATGGTGTCCGTCTTCGGGCGCCGCGGCGATGTCGAGGGCCCCGAGGGCTACGTCTTCTTCGCCGCCGACAGCCAGAGCCCGGCCTACGAGCTCGTCAAGAACGTCGTCGACTCGCAGATGTACGTCAGCGAGTTCCGTCTGCACGACTACCCGGTCGGGCCCGACGACGTCCTGCACACCGGCCCGGCGGCATTCGACGCGGCGCTCAACACCGTCAACGTCGGCAAGTTCAACCTCGGCTTCGCGTCGATCGGGATCTGCGAGCACGCGTTCTACGAGGCGATCACCCACGCCCACAACCGGGTCCTCTACGGCCGGCGCGTGACCGACTTCCCACACGTCGCCCAGATGTTCACCGACGCCTACGCGCGGCTGCTGGCGATGAAGCTCTTCGGCGACCGGGCGATCGACTACTTCCGCTCGGCGACCGCCGAGGACCGGCGCTACCTGCTCTACAACCCGATCACGAAGATGAAGGTCACGACGGAGGGCGAGCGTGTCATCGACCTCCTGTGGGACGTCGTGGCCGCGCGCGGGTTCGAGCAGGACACGTACTTCGAGATGGCTGCGACGGACATCCGCGCGCTGCCGAAGCTCGAGGGGACGGTGCACGTGAACATGGCGCTCGTCCTGAAGTTCATGGCGAGCTACCTGTTCGCGCCCGAGGAGCACGCGCCCGTCCCGTCGCGCCGCGAGGCCGCCGACGACGCCTTCCTCTTCCACCAGGGTCCGGCCAAGGGCCTCTCGAAGATCCGCTTCCACGACTGGCAGGCGGCCTACGAGCGCTCCGCGGCCGTGCCGAACGTCGCGCGCCTCCTCGAGCAGGCGCGCGGCCTGACGGTGCTGCTGCAGACCGCGCCGCCCGGCGAGGACCAGCAGCGCGACCTCGACTTCATGCTGACGCTCGGCGAGCTCTTCACGCTCGTCGTCTACGGGCAGCTGATCCTCGAGCAGGCGGAGCTGACCGGCGCCGACCTCGACGTCGTCGACCAGATCTTCGACGTGCTCGTACGCGACTTCTCGGCCTACGCCGTCGCGCTGCACGGCAAGACGTCCTCGACGCTCCAGCAGCAGGCGTGGGCGCTCGACCACGTGCGCAAGCCGGCGACGGACGCCGAGCGCTTCGCCCGCGTCTGGGGCCAGGTCACCGCGCTCGCCGGCGCGTACGAGATGCAGCCGTAGCGGCGGGAATCCTGCGCTGGTGTCCTAGCCGCACTTCGACTTGGTGGCGGACGCGAACGTCTTGACCGCGCTCACGACGTTCGCGGCGTCGAGCGCGACTGCGGCGATCTGCGTGGCCGATGGACTCGACGGGAGCGCCTTGGCAGCGCTGCTGAGCGTGTCGACCGAGGACTTGAGCGCGCTCGTCTCGCTGGGGAAGTCGGACTTGGCGGAGTCCACGGCCGCCTTCGCGTCACTCTGAATCGTCGTCAGCTGCGACTCCAGTCCGCTGACGCCGCTGCTCGACGCGGCGCTCGGGATGCTCTTGACGGCGTTCTCGAGGTTGGCGCGGTCCTTGCAGTACGCCGGCTTGCTGCTGCTGCCGCAGCCGGCTGCCGCGCCCAGTGCGACGAGGGCGATCAGCGCCAACGCGACGCGCGTCGCCCGGCGACCGGCAGGTGCGTGCTCTCGGATGCGCTCGGGGAACATCGGCATTCCTTCCTCGGAGGACCGGTGGTCGCCCGACGGTAGATGCACGACGTGCGCCGCCCATCCGTAGGAGCTACCGTTTCGGCGCGCGCTGTCCGGCAGGTGCCGGCAGGTCGTCGGAGCAGGGGCTGCAGTAGAGGGCGGCGCCGATGTCGTGGGGCCGGCAGAGCTCCTGCGTGTCCCGGTTCGCCCACTGGTGGGGCGTGCGGTCGAAGACGAGCCGCCCACAGCCCTTGCAGCGGCCGAGCAGCCGGGTCGCCGGAGCGTCGTGGGCGGCCAGCCGCAGGCTTCCCGCCCGCGCTCTCGGGGGCACGCGCTCCGGTGCCGGTCCCGCCGATTCTGCGTGGCTCATGGCGTGGCCTCGCACGCGGCGAGCGCCCAGAGGCTCTGCTTCACGAGGTACTCGTCCGGGAGCCGATCGCCGCTCGCGGTGATCGCGGCGAGCCACTGCAGCGCACCGGAGAAGTCCAGCAGCGCCGCCGCCTCGTCGGCCCACTCGAGCGACCGCCTGACCGCAGCCTCATGCCTGGTCAGTCCGATCCACTCCGGTTCACTCGTCCATCGCGTCGTGTCGGTCACGCTCTTCGGCTCCTCGGTCCCGTGGGCGCCCGGTGGGCAGGCACCTGCGGTCGGCTGACGGGGAACGGCCACCGGGATCGGGCCGAGCAAGCGCTCGCCGCGCCATTCGACGATTGGGCGAACGATATATAAGAGTACCACCAAGAGCGCCTGTGCGCCATGCTGCTCGGCGATGGTCGAGGACACGGCCCACCTGCGCATCCTGATCGCCGATGAGCTCGGGTCTCGTCTCGACGAGATCGCGGAGGTCGTCGACGGTCTGGGCCACACGGTCGTCGCGCGGGTGCTGGACGTGTCGCGGATCGCCGAGGAGACCCGGCGAAATCATCCCGACGTGGCGATCGTCGGCCTGGGCGACGAGAGCGAGCACGCGCTGGCCCTGATCTCGGAGATCGTCAGGCAGGCCGCCTGCCCGGTGATCGCGGATCTCGAGACCGAGGACAGCGTCTTCGTCGACAACGCCGCGCGACGCGGCATCTTCGCCTACGTCAAGCACGGCAGGCCGCCCGACATGGCCAACGCGATCGACATCGTCCTGCAGCGCTACGCCGAGTTCAGCCGCCTAGAAGGCGCCTTCGGACGCCGTGCCCTGATCGAGCAGGCGAAGGGCATCCTCATGGAACGTCACGGCATCACCGCCGACGAGGCATTCGAAGAGCTCCGCAGTCGCGCCAGGAGCACCAGCACCAGCGTCGTCGAGGTCGCTGAGGCGGTGACGCTCAGCCATCCACTGCTCAGGGCTCGTCAGGCTCCCGACGAGTCGTAGTCGCTCAGCGCGTGTTCTGGCGGATGAGCTGCTGCAGCTCGGTGACGGTGCGCTCGACCTTGGGATAGACGACCTGGCGCAGGCGCACGGTGTTGCTCGAGGTCGTTGCGATGACGACCACCGCGGCGCCCGCGGCGAGTGCGAGCAGCAGGACGACCAGCGGGCCGAGCCGGCGCCGGCGCCGGGCCGGGGCCTGGGAGGGGGGGACGATCGCGGGCGGCGGCTGGTTGCGCGGCTGCGCGGGCTGGATCGGCTGGCGGCGCTGCACCGGTGTCGCGGGCCCTGCCGCGATCGCCCCGGCGGCCGCCCGCGGGACGATGCTCGTCGCGTGCGTCGCGGACGCCGTGGCGCGGGCGGCGCCCGTGTGGCCGTCGTCCCAGGCGATGCCGCGTGCGCCGTCGCTGAGCGCCTGGCGCAGCTCCTCGGCGGTCGCGTAGCGGTCCTCGGGCTCGAGCGCGAGCGCACGGTCGACGGCCGCGGCGAGCTCCGGCGTGACCTCCGGGTTCAGCTGGTCGAGCAGCGCGGGCGCCTCGCGCTGCTGTTTGAGCGCGAGCTCGGTCAGCGTCGCCGCCTCGTAGGGCAGGCGCCCGGAGAGCAGCTGGTAGGTCACGACCCCGAGCCCGTAGATGTCCGAGCGCGCGGTCGCCTCCTGGCCGGTCGCCTGCTCGGGCGCCAGATAGGCGGCGGTTCCGAGCACCGAGCCGACCTGCGTGATCGAGGACTCCTCGCTGATCGCCTTGGCGATCCCGAAGTCGGCGAGCTTCACGACGCCGTCGTCGGAGCGCAGCAGGTTGCCGGGCTTGACGTCCCGGTGCACGACGCCGCCCTGGTGGGCGTAGTCCAGGCCGCGGCAGGCCTGCGAGATGATCCCCAGCGCCTCGGGGACGGGCAGCTGGCCGCGCTCGCGCAGGATCTCGGCGCAGGACTGGCCCTGCACGTACTCCATGACGATGTACTGGCGGCCGCTGTGCTCGTCGAGTCCGAAGTCGAAGACCTGGACGATGTTCGGGTGCACGAGTCGCGCGACGCTCAGCGCCTCGCGGCGGAAGCGCGCGACGAACTGGCGGTCGTCGGCGAGGTGCTCGGCGAGCAGCTTGATCGCGACGTGGCGCTCGAGGCGGCGGTCGAGGGCGAGGACGACGGTGGACATGCCGCCGCTGCCGAGGCGCTCGCCGAGCTCGTAGCGATCGGCCAGCAGCTGGGCGCTCACTTGGCCCCCGTCGTCGTCTGATCGGGGCTGACGCCGCCGGGGTTCGTCGGGGTGGTCGTCGACGTCGTGGTCGGGGACGTCGTGGTCGTCGTGGTGCCGGTCGAGGTCGTCGTGGTCGGCGTGGTGGTGGTGGTCGTCGTGGTGCCGGTCGTGGTCGTCGGCGTCGCGGTCGACGACCCCGTCGTGCTCGGCGTCGGCGTGGGCGCCGGCGTCGTCGCGCCCTTGCACTGCGTCGGCACCGTGCTCGCGAGCGCGGCCAGACCCTGGCGGATGCGGGCGCTCAGCTGCGCGTCGACGCTCGCGGGCAGCGAGGCATAGGCCTGCTGGGCGTCGTGCAGCGCGGAGACCGCCTTCGCGCAGTCGCCCGCGGCGGTCGCGTCGGAGACGTTGGCGAGCGCGTTGTCCATCGCCGCAGCGTCGTTCGCGGGCAGCAGCTTGGAGCTGCTGCCGCACGCCACGAGCCCGGCGCTGAGTGCACCGAGCGCGAGGGCCAGCAGGAGTGCGAGATGATGACGCACGGTCATTGACCGTACTGAAGCCGTTCGGCGAGGGAGTCCGGCAGCCGGGCGGCGCGGATCGCCGCGGCGGCACCGTCGATGTCGTACTCGGTGCGGTGCCACGAGGCCAGGCCCGAGGTCAGGTCGAGCATCAGCCACGCCGCGCGCGGGTCGCCGTCGCGGGGCTGCCCGACGCTGCCGGGGTTCAGCAGCCAGTTGCCGGCGGAGATGTCGACCGTCTCGTCCTCGCGGCGTGCCGATCCGGTCGCCGGGCTCCCCTCCTGGCGCTCGAAGGACAGCGCGACGTGGCTGTGCCCGACGAGGCCGATCCGCTCGTGCAGCTCGTCGAAGCAGAGCTCGGCCAGCAGGGCGCTGATGACGTATTCCCAGATCGGATCGCGCGGGCTGCCGTGGAACAGCCCGACCTCCCCGGCATCCGCCTCGGGCCGCAGGGTCGCCAGCCACTCGAGGTTCTCCGCCTCGATGACGTCCTGCGTCCAGCGCGCCGCCAGCGCGGCGCCACGGGAGAACTCGTCGAGCGGGATGTCGCCCGTGACCGCCAGGTCGTGATTCCCGGCGATGCAGAGGGTCGCGTGGTCGCGGATCAGCGCGACGCAGTCGTTGGGGTCGGCCCCGTAGCCGACGAGGTCGCCCAGGCACCACAGCTCACGCGCGGCCGTGCCCTCGACGTCCTCGAGGACGGCCTCGAGGGCCTGGCGATTCGCGTGGATGTCGGAGACGACGGCGACCTGCATGGTGTTCAAACGCTCGTCACGACCGTAGCGTCACGCGCGCCATGCAGAAATCGGGAGCGGCCGCTCAGAAGTCCTCGCGCTGCTGGTCGACCTCCGGGAGGTTCTTGATGTTCTCGCGGGCCTTCCAGCGCCCGTAGTTGTCCTCCATCGCGTCCAGCAGCTCGCGCATGAAGCGCGGCGACAGGTTGACGCGCGAGACGACCACGCCGGGAATCTCGCCCTCCTCGACCTCGTGGTCCACGCGCGCGAACGTCACCGTGAACTCGTAGTCGGAGTGGCTCACATTCGCGAAGTTCGCGTAGTGGCCCGCCATCTGTTGCGGCTCGATGTGGATGTTGATGTGCCGCTCGGGCTCGTGGGGTTCGTCGGCCATGGTCCGCCTAGTATCCCGCGTTGTGAAGATCGTCGTCATCGCCGTGGGCCGCCTGCGGCCGCCGTTCGTCGACGACGTCCAGCATTACCAGCGTATGCTGGCCGGCCACTGCCGGCTGGAGATCGTCGAGGTGCGCGAGAACGACAAGGTCGAGAAGCGGATTCCCGAGCGCGCGTTCGTCACGCTGCTCGACGCCGGCGGCACGACGTTCGACAGCGTCGGGTTCAGCCGCGAACTCGAGGAGCGGCGGATGAGCGCGCGCGACTGGTGCTTCGTGATCGGCGGTGCGTACGGGCTCGACCTGCCCAGCCCGGACCAGACGCTGTCGTTCGGGCCGATGACGCTGCCCCACCAGATGGCCCGTGTCGTGCTGCTCGAACAGCTCTATCGCGCCCACAAGATCATCGCCGGCGAGCCCTACCACCACTGATGCCGACGTTCGACGCGCGCCGGCGCAGGCCCGGTCCGGATCCGTCGGTCCCGCGCGACCTCTCCCGCCACGAGCTGCGCCACTTCCTGCGGCGCTTCGCCTGGGTCGCCGTGGCGGTGGTGGTGCTGCTCGCGCTCGGCGCGCTCGGCTACGCGGTCTTCGAGGGCGTCTCGCCCTGGAACGGCTTCCTGTGGTCGCTCGACACCGTCGCGACCGAGGGCGCCCGCAACCGGCCGCAGACGACCGGCGGGGAGATCGTCTGGGTCGTGCTGATCGTGCTGGGCGTCGGTACGCTGCTCTACGCCCTGGTGACGGCGGTCGAGGTCCTCGTCTCCGGGCACGTCCGCACCCTTCTCGACGACCGACGCGAGCAGCAGGCCATCGACGCCCTCACCGACCACGTGATCATCTGCGGCTTCGGCCGCGTGGGCCGCCAGGCCGCCGCGGATCTCCGCGCCGCCGGGTCGCGCTACGTCGTGATCGACCCCCACCACGAGAACCTGGAGGAGGCGCGCGGCGTCGGGGTGCGTTTCATCGAGGGCAACGCGACGGTCGACGACGTGCTCGAGCAGGCGGGCATCCGGCGGGCGAAGACGCTCATCGCGGCGGTCGACAGCGACGCCGAGAACGTCTTCATCACCCTCTCCGCACGGCAGCTGAACCCGGAGCTCTCGATCATCGCGCGCGCGTCCGACCGCGACACCGAGCCCAAGCTCCTGCTCGCCGGCGCCAACCGCGTGATCTCTCCGTACCGCTCGAGCGGCTCGGAGATGGCGCGCTGGGCGCTGACCCCCCAGGTCTCGGGCACGCTCGACGTCGCGCCCGAGTACCGCCTCGAGGAGATCGAGGTCGACGCCGGGTCGGCCGCGGACGGGGCGACGATCGTCGACGTGCGCGGCGCTGCGATCATCGTGGCCGTGCGGCGTCCCGACGGCAGCTTCCTGACCCAGCCCCCTGGGGGGACGAGCCTCGCGGCGGGTGACGTCATCCTCGCGATGGGCGCCCTCGCGACCATGGAGCGCCTCGAGGGCGCGTTCGCGGTCGGGCATCCTGACCCGGGCCGGACTGCCGAGCACCGCACATGACGCCCCCGCTCGACGACCTGCGCGCCGCGCTGCACGGCGCGGTCGACGCCGTCGCCGACGGTGTGGCTGCGCGCTCGGCGCCGACGCTCGAGCGCCCGCGCCAGCCCGAGCACGGCGACTACGCGACGAACGCCGCGCTGATGATCGCCAAGGCCGTCGGCGCGCCGCCGCGCGAGGTGGCCGCGCGGCTGGCGGACGAGCTCGCCGGCCGGCTCGGCCCGGCGCTCGCGGGCTCCGACGTCGCCGGGCCCGGATTCCTGAACCTCGTGCTTTCGGACGCCTGGTACGTCGAGGCGCTCGGCGCGATCGCGGCCGCGGGCGACGGCTGGGGCGGCGGCGGCGCGGACCCCGTGCGCACCGTGAACATCGAGTTCGTCAGCGCGAACCCGACGGGCCCGGTCCACGTCGGCGGCACGCGCAACGCCGCCTACGGGGACGCGCTCGCGCGCCTGCTCGCGTTCCGCGGGCACCGCGTCCATCGCGAGTTCTACGTCAACGACTTCGGGTCGCAGAGCCAGCTGCTCGGCGCCTCGATCCAGGCGCGGGCACGCGGCGAGGAGCCGCCGGAGGGCGGCTACGTCGGCGACTACGTCGTCGAGCTCGCGCGCGAGATCGACGGTGCCGCGGACCTGCCCGCCGATGAGGTGGCGCGGCTCGGCGTGCAGCTGCTGCTCGGCCAGGCCGAGCGCAGCCTCGCGCGCTTCAGAATCGTCTTCGACACGTGGTTTCGCGAGCACACGCTCCACGAAGGGTCGCCGACGGCCGTCCAGCGCGCGTTCGACGCGCTCGAGGCGCAGGGGCGCACGTTCCGCCGGGACGGCGCGCTGTGGCTGCGCACGACCGAGTTCGGCGACGACAAGGACCGCGTGCTGGAGCGCTCCAGCGGCGAGCACACGTACTTCGCCTCGGACATCGCCTACCACCAGGAGAAGCGCGAGCGCGGCTTCGACCTGCTGATCGACATCTGGGGCGCCGACCACCATGGCTACGTCTCGCGCATGCACGCCGCCTACCAGGCGCTCGGCGGTGCCCCCGGTGAGCTCGAGCTGCTGATCATGCAGCTCGTCCATCTCGTCGAGGGCGGCGAGCGCGCGCGGATGAGCAAGCGCGCGGGCGAGTTCGTCACGCTCGACGACCTCGTCGACGACATCGGCGTGGACGCCGCGCGCTGGTTCCTGCTCGCGCGCTCGCACGACACGACGATGGAGCTCGATCTCGAGCTCGCGCGCAGCCAGTCCAACGAGAACCCCGTCTACTACGTGCAGTACGCCCACGCGCGCATCGCCTCGATCCTGCGGCGTGTGCACGAGGCCGGTGCCGTCCCGCCCCCCGATGCTGCGCGCACGCTGCACCCCAGCGAGCGTGCGCTCGTCCAGCGGCTGCTCGAGTTCCCCGACGAGGTCGGCGAGGCCGCCGAGAAGCGCGCGCCGCATCGCATCGTCGCCTACGCGCTGGAGACCGCGCAGTCCTTCAGCGCCTTCTACCGCGACTGTCAGGTCGTCGGCGCGCCGGCCGAGGACCTCGGCTTCCGCGTGCAGCTCTGCACGGCCGCGCAGCAGGTCCTTGCGCGGTCGCTCGACCTGCTCGGGGTCGCCGCGCCGGATGAGATGTAGGACGCCCCCGGCGCGTTACGCGCGCGTGCGGCTGCGGCGCGTGACGACGATCTCGGGATCGAGCGCGCGGCGCTCGACGGTGATCTGGTCGCCCGGAGGGTCGGCCTCGGGCGGCAGGCCGCCGCGACGCGAGCGCAGCGCCAGCAGCGCGAGGACGCCGCCGGCGGCGCCCGCGGCGACGAGCAGCCCGAGCACCGGCAGGTTGTGGCGCGGCTGGGCGACGAACGCGACGTTGACCGCCGTGCTCGCGAGAACCGGGACGAGCAGCAGCGCGAGCTCCGGCCGGCGGCGGCGGGCGAGCAGCAGCCCCGCCAGCGCGCCCGCCAGGGCGAGCCCGAGCAGCGTGCGGTGCCACGCCGTCAGCCAGTCGCGCGGGTTGCGCGTCCCGCCGCGGTAGTAGCCGCCCCACATGCGCGCGACCTTGCGCAGCTCCATGCCGGCGTAGGCGACCGGCTGCCCGACCGCGTAGGTCTTCAGGTTGCGCTCGGCCTCGAAGGTCAGCGCGTGGCGCAGCGCGGTCTCCGGGATCGCGCGGTAGGGACCGGGCACGAGCTCGGGGTGGCGCTCGCGGATGTAGGCTCGCAGGACGAACTCGCCGGGGATGCTCGAGACCGGGACGGCGTGGAGATTCGACATATGGCGACGCACGTACGGCTCGAGGACGCGGCGCGTGCCGCTGAGGCCGCCCTGCCCCGGGAGGTACGTGCCGACGAAGAGGGTCGAGGGGCCGCTGCTGGCGACGGGAATCAGGCGCCCGGCCTCGCCCGAGGCGTAGGCGATCCACGGCGCGGCGACGAGCAGCGGGACGAGCGCGATGACGGCGCCCTGGGCGAGCGCGGCGCGCGTCGTCGTGCGCCGGCGCGCGAGCAGGACCCAGGCCACGCCGAGCAGCGCCGGCAGCACGAGGATGTCCGCGCGGACGAGCAGCGCGAGGCCGAGCGCCGCTCCGGTGAGCGCCAGCCGGCGCCACGTCGGCCTGCGCCAGGCGCCGAGCAGCGCGAGCAGCGCCAACCCGAGGGTCAGCGCGCCGAACGGCTCGCTGACGAGGTCACCCGTCGCGGTGGCGAGCGGGGGATAGGCGGCGATCGTGCCCGCGGCGAGCAGCCCGGCGATGGGCCCGCCGATGCCCGCGGCGAGCAGGAAGACGACGACGATGAGCGCCGAGCCGACGGCGGCCTGCGCCCAGAACGCGCTGCGCAGCTGCTGCGGCGAGCCGTCGCCGTCGGCGCCGGGCGCCAGCAGGTGCGCCGCCGCGAACAGCGCCGGCGTGCCCGGTGCCCAGTGCCATGGGTCGGCCAGCCCGTCGGCGGCGTACGTGCCCTGGTCGGCGAGGCTCATCGCGATCCGCGCGTACGAGCGCTCGTCCGCCGAGAGGTAGCGGCCCGGGGTCGCGGCCTGGTGCACGCGCAGCCCCGCGCCGAGGGCGACGATGGCGACCAGCGTCAGCAGCGCCCAGTTGCGCGCCAGGAACAGCGGGAGCGCACCGCGGGTGCGGGGGCGGGCGGGGAGCGGGGAGGGCAGCTGAAGCCCGCCTGTTCTGGCGGCCATGTACGCGGTGTTCGTTGTTGTTGCGTGGGTCCCTGCCTGCTCGCGGGTCTCGCGGCGCCTGGCGCCACCCGCGGTCGGGGGCAGTGCATTCGCACAGCACCCGCTCCCGCGTGCGGCGCCAGGCATCCACGATCCCGGGCTCGGCTTGGTGGTGGACGGCTCTGTGGGGCGTCCGGTTCGGCCTGACGCCGCTGGTGCCTGAACTCACCGACGGCTGCTGCGGCCCCTTTGGCCGCTCTCTAGATGTTGTAGAGGAAGTCCAGGCCGATCGAGTTGAGGAACGTCTGCGCCTCCGAGTTCAGGCGGGTGAGCTCGCCGCTGAGGATCAGGACGCCCATCGCGACGAGCACCGCGCCGGAGATGAACGTGATCAGGAGGTAGCGGTCGCGCAGCCAGCGGAACGCGCCGGTCGCCTTGTCGAACGCCACGGCGGTCAGCAGGAACGGGACGGCGAGCCCGGCGGAGTAGAACGCGAGCAGGACGCCGCCGTGGGCGACCGAGTCGGAGGTCGAGGCGGCCGCGAGCACGGCGGCGAGGGTCGGGCCGACGCACGGCGTCCAGGCGACGGCGAACGCCAGGCCGGCGATCACCGGGCTGCCGGCGCCCGCGCGGCGGATCAGCGTCTCCGGGCGCCATTCCTGATTGAAGCGCGCGATGAACGGCGTGAGCATGAAGAACAGGCCGAGCGCGATGATCACGAAGCCGGAGATCCTGTCCAGCGTCGCCTTGTGGTCGCTGAGCGTCGAACCCAGTCCGGTCGCGGTCATGCCGAGCGCCACGAACATGATCGTGAACGACAGGCAGAAGATGATCGCGGGCAGCAGGACGTGCGACAGGCGCTTCTCGCCGCCGCGGATCTCGGCGAGGCTGATGCCGGAGATCGCCGACAGGTATCCGGGCACCAGCGGCAGCACGCACGGCGAGATGAACGACACGAAGCCGACCGCGAACGCGGCCACGACGGTGGTGTCGGCGGTGGCGATCGGCATCCGGTCAGGCGTCGAACTGCGCGAGCTCGTCCTCGAGCCGGCGCTCGTCGATCGTGTCGATCGGCGGCGCGGCGGCGTCCGGTCGCCCGCCCTCGGCGCGGCTGCGCCGGCGCCAGCGCGGCACGAGCACCAGCCCGAGCACGAGCAGGCCGAGCGCCACGACGATCGGCACGAGGTAGGCCGCGAGGTCGAAGCCGTGCTTCGGCGGCAGCGGCAGGATGTTGGGCCCGTACTCGGACTTCAGCTGCGCCTTGATCTGCGGCTTGGTCATGCCGCGCGCGATCATCGCCCTGATCTCACGGCGCAGCTGGTCGGCGCGCGGCGACTCGGCGATGTTCAGCGGCACGTTGCACGTGTCGCACATCACCTCGTCCTCGATGTCGGGGAACGACACCCGCGGCTGCACGGCCCCGGCGACGGCCGGCAGCAGCGCCAGCGCGCAGGCGGCAAACGCCAGCAGCAGCGCCACGCGCGGCCTCATGCCGCCGTCCCGTTCCCGCTCCTCAGCGCGCGCCCGATCGCGGCGTCGAGGAAGGTCGCGTCGAGCTGACCGCGCGAGATCGCGACGATTCGCCCGCTGCGATCGATCACGAACGTCTCCGGCAGCTTCGTCGTCCCGAACTTCGGCGCGAGCTGCAGCTGGTCGTCGCGCAGCGACGGGTAGGTCAGGTGGTACTGGCTGACGAACTTGCGCGAGTCGCCCGCGAAGTCCTTGTAGGTCACGCCCAGGACCGTCCCGTTCTCCTTCAGCAGCCGGCGCTGGGCCTTCTCGAGCGTCGGCGCCTCGGCGCGGCATGGGTCGCACCACGACGCCCAGAAGTTCAGCACGACGACCTTGCCGCGCAGGGCCGCGAGCGAGGTCGCCGGGTTGCCCTCGAGGCCGGGCAGCGAGACGGTCCGCCCGGGAGCGACGGGGCGCTTGCCCGCCTTGACCGCGGTGTCCAGCCCCGTGTCGCTGCCCGTGTGCGCGACGCCGTAGACGAGCAGGCCGATCAGGCCGGCGGTCAGGACGATGACGATGGTTGGCACGAGCCCGGGACGCTTCACCGGCAACGAAGGGTAGACCGGCGGGCCGCACGCTGAGCCGGCGCCTCGTCGGTATCCTTCGCGGCTCTGCGGCGGTAGCTCAGTTGGTAGAGCATCAGCTTCCCAAGCTGAGGGTCGCGAGTTCGAGCCTCGTCCGCCGCTCTCGGAAGCCCGCAGACCTGCGGGCTTCCTGCCTTGAGGGGACGCCGAAGCTGTACCGGGCAGGCGGTACCGAAACGTACCGGGCAGACGGTACTATCCTGCCCATGCCGGGAAGTGCGCTCAACCCGTTCGTCTGGGATCGGCCGATCGACGACCCCGCGAAGATCGTCGGCATGGAGTCGTTCGCCAACACCGTGGCGCTCGTGCTCAAGGGCCAGACGAACGTGGCGCTGTTCGGCCCGAGGGACACCGGCAAGACGACCTTCACCAACCAGCTCGCGCTCGAGCTCGAGAAGGCCCACGGCGATGACGCCCCGCCGTTCGACGTCGTCCGGGTGAACCTGCAGCGGGTCGTGAGCATCCCCGGCTTCATCGGCTGCGTGCACGACGCGATGACGACCCATCCCACGAAGCGGCTGCGCCGCCTCGCGCAGCGGCAGATCAGCGTGCTCGAGCAGGAGATCGGCTTCGACATCAAGCTGTTCCGGGGCTCGGCGAAGCGCACCGCCGTCAAGCCCGAGCACGACGCCGAGACCCTGCACGCCCAGCTCATCGCGCTGCGCTCGCTCTCCGAGCGCCTGGTCGTCGTGTTCGACGAGTTCCAGCGCCTGCGCCACTGCCCGGGCGAGCCGCTGTCCACCATCCGCTCGGCGTTGATGAGCTCCGGCGCCAACCACGTGTCGCTGCTCTTCACGGGCTCGATCCGCAACGCGCTGAAGATGATGCTCGAGGACTCCGAGCAGCCGATCTTCGGTGAGGCGGTCCAGCTGCAGCTGCCCGAGATCGGGCGTGTGGAGTTCTTCGAGTACCTCGACTTCCAGTTCGAGGCCACCGGCAGGCCCGCGCAGGAGCCGGCCCTCGAGCACCTGCTCAACCTGACCGCTCTGCACCCGCGCAGCACGCAGCAGCTCGCCTGGGAGTGCTGGATGGACACGGCGCCGGGGGAGGCCGTCACGCTGGAGACGGTCGGCCGAGCCCACGACCGGCTCGTTCGGACGATCGAGCGATCGGAGTTCGCGGCGGTGCTCAACGTGCTCATGAACGGCGACGAGGCCGAGGCCAACGAGGTGCGCGCGCTGCAACTGCTCGCCGACCGCGGCGGAGAGAAGGTCACGGGGCGGGGTCTGGCGACGTTGTACGGCTTCTCCAGCCACTCGCGCGTCCGGCCGGCGCTCGAGCGCCTCCGCGGCCGCGGGCTGGTCGACGAGCGCGACGGGAGCTGGTACATCGTCGACCCACTGTTCGACGAATGGCTGCGACGCGCATCGCCAATGGCCGAGCGGCCGGTCGGCATCGATGACGAACGTACCGGCTAGGCGGTACATCGACGTACCGCCTATGCGGTACAACAGTGCGTCCTACACCCGCCACGCCGCGAACCGCAGCAACTGGGCGAGCCCGGCGTCGCGTGAGGCGACGATGCAGGTGTGGCCGCCCTGCTGCCACACGACCGCCAGCCCGCCGTCGCGGCGGATGACGCGGGCGTGGATCTGCCGGAAGCTCGCGCGCGGCGCAGAGACCGGCGTGCGCAGCGGGCTGCCGTCGACGACGGTGTAGCCCACGCGTGCGGGGCCCCGGCCGTAGACCACGGTCGTCGCGCCGTGGCCCGCGAGCACGTCGCTGCGCGAGCCGACGGCGGGCCACGATGCCTCGTAGCCGTAGTTCGGGAAGCGCACCGTGCCGACCGAGCGGGCGACGAAGCGGGCGTTGCGGGCGTCGACGGGCGGCGGCGGCTGCGTCGCGGGACGCAGCGCGAGGGCCGCAGCCTGCGCCGCCGAGGGCGCCTCGGCGCCGGAGCCACCGAGCAGCGCGACCGTCACGGCGACGACGGCCGCCAGGCCCGCTGCGGCCGCCAGCAGCGGCCGCCGCGCGGTGCGGCGCCGGCGTGCGCCAGGAGCGCCCGCGAGGCGCTCGCGGGCGACGGCCGCGCGCAGCTGCGGCGGTGCGGAGACCTGCCCGGACAGCTCGCGGATGCGCGCGCCGATGTCCTCATGGGCTTCAAGGCGCTCGTCAGGCATCGTGACCTCCGGTGATCGTCGTGGGGGCGGGGTCCGGCTCGCGCAGCTGCGCGGCGACGCGGGCCCGCGCCCGGTGCAGGCGGGTGGTGATCGTCGCCTCGCGCACCCCGAAGGCCTTGGCGGCCTCGCGGTAGGAGAGCCCGGCGACGTCGATCGCGACGAGCGCCTCGCGGAACGGCTGGGGGAGCTCGGCGATCACCGCGAACAGCGCCGATGCCTCCAGCGCGGTCTGCGGCTCGGAGGTGCTCGTGCGGGCGTGGGGCTCGGCCTGCTCCTCGAGCGGGACCTCCGACGGCCGCCGGCTCCTGGTGCGCAGGCGGTCCAGGTGGGTGTTGCGCAGCGCGTGCAGGAGGTAGCCCAGGTCGTCGTCGCTGCGCAGCCAGCGCGGGCGGGCGAGCACGCGCGCGTACGTCTCCTGGACCAGCTCCTCCGCATCGTCGCGGTCGCCCGAGAGCGCCCAGGCCGCGCGGAACAGGCGATCGAGATGGTCGCCGACGTGTCGCGGATCGAGCCGGCGGACCGAGCCGCCGGGCATCGCATCGGTCACGTCTCGAACTGTAGCTCTGGAAAGGGCGCTCGCGCCCGCAATCGACATCATCATCAACGACCAAGGACGCCGCGGCGCCCGAAACCTTCCCGCCGTCCTCAGCCGTCGGATAGCGTGGCCGAGCAGATCGGCCGGCTCGGCGGGAAGGAATCGACCGCCGCCGGCGTCCTACGACCCATGACCTCACTCTCCATGCAGCCACACCGCGCCACGCTCGCCCTCGCCCTCGCCCTCGCCGTTCTCGCCGGCGCGCTCGCCGGCCCGGCGCTCGCCGGCGGCACGGCCCCGCTCGTGAAGACGGCGAAGGTCGGCGGGAAGACGATCGTGGTCGATCGGCGCGGGCACGCGCTCTACGTGCTCACACCGGAGACGGCCAGGAAGCTGCTGTGCACGGCGAGCTGCCTGCCGTACTGGCCCGTCGTCAGGGCACCGAAGACCGGCAGGCTCGTCGCCGGCAAGGGGATCAGCGGCAAGCTCGGCCGTCTGAGCCGCGGCGCGGGCTCGTTCCAGGCGACGCTGCGCGGCGTGCCGGTCTACACTTTCGTCGGCGACACGAAGGCGGGCGTGGCGACGGGCGACGGCGTCCAGAGCTTCGGCGGCACCTGGCACGTCGTGCTGGCCAAGGGCTGAGCTACCAGGACTGCTCGACGCCGCAGTTCGGGCACGCGACGCCGGTGCTGACGTCGGCCTCGAACACGTAGCCGCAGCCGCAGGTGTACAGCGCGTGATCCTCGGGGCCGCCGGCCTCGCGGATCCGCCGCTGCATCGCCACGCGCGGCTCGAGCGGCTGCGCCGGCGCTGCGACGCTCTCCGCGACCAGCGGCGCCGGGCGCTTCGCCGCGCGCCGGCGCAGGGCGCGGCGCCGGGGGTTGGAGGTCGTGGTGGAGAGCTGCGGGCGCATGGTGGTTGCTGGGGAGAGAAACGCCATACCGGCGAAGAGGTTTCTCACATCATCGGAAAGTCCTGCCCAATCTTGAGCCGCGCAGGCCATTTCTGCGCCAGGTCCGGGCAGGTGAGGCCGGAATGCGGCGATGTTTGGGATACTGGGGTACGTCTATGGACCCTGCCCGGAAGCGCCTCATCCGGCTCGTCGTAGCGCTGACCGCCGCCCTGCTGTTGGCTGGCGCCCTCGCGTACACGAGCTTCTCCGCATCGAGCTCCGCCGTCACGCCGAGCCAGCTGCTCACGTCGGCGCACGCGGGGCAGAGCTACCAGCTCACGGGGAAGGTCGTCAACGGTTCGATCGTGCACGTCGGCGACGGCATCACCTTCCGCGTACGCGACCGCGCAGGGTCGACCTCGGTGCCGGTCCGCTACACCGGCGCGATCCCCGACCCGTTCCGCGACGGGCGCGAAGTCATCGTGAACGTCAAGAAGGACGGGAGCGCGTACGTCGGCGAGAAGGACTCGCTGGTGACGAAGTGCCCCTCGAAGTTCGCGGACCCGAAGAGCAGCGCAGCCCAGCCCGCCTAGACATGGCGACCGTCGGCCAGGCCTGCCTCCTGATCTCGCTGGGCCTGTGCGGCTACGGCGCGGTCGCCTCGGTCTACGGCGCGCGCACCGGCCGCGACGCGTTCGTCCTGTCGGGGCGGCGCTCGCTGTTCGCCGTCGCCGGGCTCGTGACGGTCGCCTTCGTGATCCTCGAGGCCGCATTCCTGCGCTCGGACTTCCACTACACCGTCGTCGCGACCCACTCGTCGACGACGACGCCCTGGTACTACCGCCTGGCGGCGATGTGGAGCTCGCAGCAGGGCTCGCTCCTGCTGTGGGTCTTCCTGCTGGCCGTCTGGTCAAGCGTCGCGATGCTGCTGCTGCGCGGACGCCTGCGCGACGTCGCGCCCTACGCGACCGCCGTGCAGCTCGGTCTCGGGGCGTTCTTCTGCGGCCTGCTCGTCTTCGCGGCACAGCCGTTCGAGACGGTCGCCGTCGCGCCGAGCGAGGGCATCGGGCTCAACCCGCTGCTGCGCCACCCGAGCATGATGATCCACCCGGTGATGCTCTACTCGGGCTACACCCTGTTCTCGATCCCGTTCGCGTTCGTCGTCGGTGCGCTGATCGTGCGGCGCGTGGACGCCGAGTGGATCCGCGCGACCCGCTTCTTCTCGCTCGCGGCCTGGCTGTGCCTGGGCTTCGGGATCATCCTCGGCGCGCGCTGGTCCTACTCCGAGCTGGGCTGGGGCGGCTACTGGGCCTGGGACCCGGTCGAGAACGCCTCGCTGCTGCCGTGGCTGACCGGCACCGCGTTCCTGCACTCCGTGATGATCCAGGAGAAGCGCGGCATGCTGAAGGTCTGGAACGCCTCGCTCGTGCTGGCGACCGGCATCCTGGCGATCCTCGGCACGTTCCTCGTGCGCTCGGGCATCCTGGACTCGATCCACGCGTTCGTGGAGGAGGGCAACACGATCGCCTGGGCGTTCACGAGCCTGATCTGCGCGCTCGTGGTGACATCCGTCTACCTCGTCGTCTCGCGCCGCAACGACGTGCTGCGCAGCGAGGCCCACCTGGACTCGATGTTCTCGCGCGAGGCCGCGTTCCTGGCGAACAACCTCGTGCTCGTCGGCGTCGCGTTCGTCGTCTTCTGGGGGACGTTCTTCCCGCTGATCTCCGAGGCGCTGACCGGCAAGAAGGCGGCGGTCGGGCCGCCGTGGTTCGATCAGTACGTCGTCCCGCTCGTCCTGATCCTCGTGCTGCTGTCCGGCATCGGTCCGGTGATCGCCTGGCGGCGTACGACGCCCGGGCGCCTGTGGGGCACCCTCCGGGGCCCGGTGATCTTCTCCGCCGTCGTCGGCGGCCTGCTCGTGCTGTTCACGAACGCCGCGAGCGACCTGCAGTCGATGATCCTGTTCGTCGTGGCGACGTTCGCGATCGCCGTCGCGGTCCATGAGCTCTGGCGCGGGATGCGCGCGCGCCAGCTGATGACCGGCGAGCACGCGCCGCAGGCGCTCGTCAGCCTCGTCAAGCGCAATCGCCGGCGCTACGGCGGCTACATCGTGCACATCGGGATCTCGCTGATCTTCATCGGCGTCGCCGCCTCGTCCGCCTTCCAGCACACGCGCGACGTCGTCCTCAAGCCCGGGCAGTCCGCGCGCGTGGGCGGCTACACGTACACCTACCTGCGCCCGACCGCGAAGATCGAGCAGCGCGCGGGCGAGCTCGAGCGCATCACGCTCGGGTCGAAGATCCGCGTCGTCCACGGCGGCAGGCAGGTCGCGCTGCTGTCCCCGACCCGCGGCTACTACCCGACGAATGCGCCCGCGCTCGGCGTGCTGAGCCGCTACTTCATCGGCGACTCGACGAGCGAGGTCGGCCTCAAGGCCGGCTGGCGCCGCGACCTGTGGATCGCCGAGCAGCCCGACATCTCGAACCTGCTGCCGATCGTGCGCAAGGGCGACGCCGTCTTCGCGAAGGCCGCCGCGGGCGGCCTCAGCCCGGCTCGCGAGTCGTTCTTCCTCGCGCAGGCGCTGAACGGCCTTGTGGCCCGCTACCGGCAGAGCGCGCCGCCGGCGCAGTTCCGCATCATCGTCTCCCCGCTGACCGGCTGGATCTGGTTCGGCGCGCTGATCGTCCTGTTCGGCGGCTTCACCGCCGCGTGGCCGAACGCCGGCGCCGCCCGCGGCCTGTCCCGGGCGCGCTACACGGCGCGGGTCGCCCGCGACCTCGGCCGGGCCTAGGGCGAAGCGGGAGCCCCATGGACGTCGCCGCCCTCATCACCGTGATCGTGCTCGTCGGACTGGCCGTGCTGTTCGTGGGCCAGCCGCTGCGCCGCGGGGCGATGACACCCGTGCGCGAGGCCGACGAGGGCCGCATCGCCGACCTGCGCGCGGCGCGGCTGGCGAAGTACGGCGAGATCCGCGACGCGGAGATGGACTACCGGACAGGCAAGCTCTCCGAGGAGGACTGGCGCACGCTCGATCGCCAGCTGCGGGCCGAGGCCGTCGACATCCTGCACGAGCTCGACACGCTCACGCCGGGGGAGGCCGACGCGCTCCAGGTGCCCGAGCCGGCACCCGACGTTCCCGCGCACGAGGACGATCCGGTCGCTACCATCGCCGAGCGATGACGTTCTTCTTCGACGCCCTCACCGTGCTGCTCTCGATCGTGGTGATCTTCCTGATCCTCATGCACTCGGGCAAGGACGCGGGCCTCTCCGGCGCCTTCGGCGTCGGCACCGGCCAGGGCAACCTCGGCGGCGGCTCCCTGGTCGAGCGCAACCTGAACCGCTGGACCGTCGGCGTCACGATCGCCTGGGCGATCAGCTGCACGCTGCTCGTCACGAGTCCCTGGTAGCGCGCTGCTACCACGCCTCGCGGTAGAGCTCGCCGAGCTCGCGCGGGCCGGCCGGCGGCGGCGTGAGCGCCAGCTCGGCGCGCTGCGCGGCGATGTCGGCGCATGCCCCCAGCACCGACTCGTCGATGCCGATGTCGCGCAGCCGCGCGGCGCCCGCGAGGCTCGCGAAGCGCCGCGCGACGTCCTCGACCGGTTCGCCGATCACCGTGTCGAGCTCGGCCAGCGCCTCGGGGTTGCGCCGCCGGAGCGCGGCCGCGGAGACGGGAAGGACCGCGGCGTTCGCCGGGCCGTGGCCCGCGCCGGCCTCGCGCACGAGCGTCTGGCTCATGACGTGGTGCAGGCCGTACCAGTTGGCGTCGATCGCATAGCCGGAGAGCAGGGCGCCGAGCGCCAGCTCGTCGCGGTCGGGCTCGCCGGAAGCCGGCAGCGCCGCGGCGAGGCGCCGCGCCGCGTCGCGCGCGGCGAGCGTCGGGACGGGCGTCGCCATCGCGGTGAGGCTGCCCTCGACCGCGTGCCCGAGCGCGTTGGCGGCGCTCGCGGCGAGCTCGGCGAGCGGCTGCGAGGCGGACAGCGCGGGGTCGTTCAGCACGAGCCGGGGGCGCAGGCGCGGCGTCGACGCGTCGACCCCGCGTGCATGGCGGTGGACCCATGTCATCTCCGCGGCGCTGAGCGTCGTGGGGATCGCGGCGACGATGACCCCGTCCCCGCCCGCGGCGCCGAGCGCCTTCGCGACGTCGATCACGCGGCCGCCGCCGAGCGCGACGAGCGGTCCGGCGACGGGGCCGTCGTCGAGCAGGTCGCCCGCGAGGTCGTCGACGCGGCCGGGCCCGATCACGACGACCGTCGCCGCGGCGGCCACCACGTCCGGCGCGGCGGAGCGCGCGCGCTCGGTCGTCAGCAGCGTGTAGCCCTCGCCGAGCAGCCCCGGGGCGTCGGCGAGCGCCCCGCGCCCGAAGCGGATCGTGCGCTCGCCGTCGCGCCAGGTGAAGTCCTCAGCCATGGTGCACAGCCTCGCATGCCCTCCGAGTCGCATCGTGCAACTCAGGTAGACTCGGCGGCGATGCTCGGGCGCGACTACGCCACCCAGAACTGCTCGATCGCGCGCACGCTGGAGATCGTCGGCGAGCGCTGGACGCTGCTCGTGCTGCGCGAGTGCCTCCTCGGCACGCGCCGCTTCGACGACTTCCAGAAGCAGCTGGGGATCGCGCGCAACGTGCTCCAGGCGCGGCTCGAGCGCCTCGTCGAGGAGGGCGTGCTCGAGCGCCGGCGCTACCAGGAGCGCCCGCCGCGCTACGAGTACCGGCTGACGGAGGCCGGGCTGGACCTGCTTCCCGTCCTGATCGCCCTGATGGGCTGGGGCGACCGGCACCGCGCGCCTGCCGGCCCGCCGACGCTGATCCTCCACGAGGGCTGCGGCGGCACGGTCAACGCCGCACTCGTCTGCGAGCAGTGCGGTGCGACCGGCCTGCGCGGCCGGCAGGTCGTGGTGGTCGCCGGTCCCGGCGCGGTGCCGGGCCAGCGCGTCACGGCGACGACGACGCCCGCGTAGCCGCCGCGACCGGCGCCGGCTCGAGCGCGGCCGCATCCGTCCGCGGCCGCACGGTCACCGCGACCGACCCGACGATGACGATGGCGGCCGCGACCGTCGCAGGCCGCAGATGCTCGTCGAGCAGCCACCAGCCGAGGACGACCGCGACGACGGGGTTCACGTAGGCATAGGTCGCCACGCGCGAGAGCGCGACGTGCTGCAGCAGCCACGAGTACGCGCTGTAGCCGATGACGGAGCCGACCACGACCAGATAGGCGAGCGACAGCCAGGCGTCCGCGGAGGTGTGGCCGGGATGCACGCGGGCGCCCTCGCCCGCGACGAGGCCGACCGCCACCAGGACGAGGCCTCCGATCGTGAGCTGCCAGCCGGTCGACAGCAGCGGGTCGCGGGGCAGCCGCAACCGCGGCGAGGCGAACGATCCCGAGGCCCAGCTGACGGCTGCCGCGAGCACGATGGCCATGCCGCCGAGCGTCACGCCCGCGGGCCGGCTGCCCGGGAGCAGCAGCAGTGCCACGCCGCAGAACCCGACGCCGACGCTGACGAGCGTCGCCGCGCCGATGCGCTCGCGGCCGGCGAACCGGCGCAGCACGATCACCCACAGCGGGACCGTCGCGACGAGCAGCGCGGCCAGCGCCGAGGGCACCTGCTCCTCGGCGAGGGTGACGAGCCCGTTGCCGCCCGCCGCCAGCAGCAGCCCCACCAGCGCGGCGGCCAGCAGCTCGCGCCGGCCGACGGCGACCGCGCCGCGGCCGCCGCGCACCCGCAGGATCGCGAGCAGCAGCGCTCCGGCGATCACGAAGCGCACGCCGGCGCCGAGCAGGGGCGGGATGTCGCGCACCATCACGCGGATCGCGAGGTACGTCGAGCCCCAGATCACGTAGATGGCACCGAGCGCCGACCACACCTGCCAGGGAGGAGGGGAGACCGAGGTGTGGCCGGCGCGTGTCACACGACGCCGCTCACCGTGCGGCGAGGGGGTGGGTGCGGCGCCGCGCGAAGCGGGCGCGCCGGCGGACGCCGGCGCGCCGCAGCAGCGCGATGCGCGCCTGCAGGAGATCGACGAGGTCGGCCGTCGGGGCGAACGGGTCGGCGATGACGCGCGGGCCGTGCATTTCGTGCGCGGCGAGGATCACGCCGTCGCGCTCGGCGACGAGGACGTCGCCGTCGAGCGGCTCGGCGCTGTCGATGATCGCGAGGCGGCGCAGGGCCTCGGCGTCGCCCTGGTGGGCGGGGCGCAGCACGACGGTCTCGCCGTCGTGCCGGCGGAGTGTGGGGGTCTGTGACGTGCTCATGGCGGGCACAGTGCCACCGACGGCCTAGAAGCACAAATGACAGAAGCTCGCACCGGGTATAAGCTTCGCTGATGCTCGACATCCGCCGCATGCGAGTCCTGCGCGAGGTCGCGGCCCGCGGTTCGTTCTCCGCCGCCGCCGAGTCGCTGGCCTACACGCAGTCCGCGATCTCCCAGCAGGTGGCCGCGCTCGAGCGCGAGACCGGCACGAAGCTCGTCGAGCGCGGGGCGCGCGGCGTGCGGCTGACCGATGCGGGCCGCGCGCTCGTCGACCACACGGATGCGATCCTCGCGCGCCTCGACGACGCGCAGTCCGAGCTCGAGGCGATCGCCGGCCTGCGGGGCGGGCGCCTGCGCGTCGTCGCCTTCCCGAGCGTCGCCTCCTCGCTGATGCCGCCTGCGATCGCGCGCTTCCGCGCCGCGCACCCGGCCGTCGAGCTGACCCTGCGACCCGCCGAGCCCGGGGACGGGATGGCGCTCGTCAAGGCCGGCGAGGCCGACGTCGCGCTCACGATCGAGACCGCCGACGACCATGCGGCCGCCGCGATCGAGGGCCTCGAGCGCATGGCGCTGCTCGACGACCCGATGTTCCTCGTGCTCCCGCGCGGCCACCCGCTCGCCGGGCGCCGACGGCTGCGCCTCGAGGAGCTTGCGGGCGAGGAGTGGATCATGGGCTCCAACTCGGGCACGTGCCCCGACGCGCGGATCCTGCTGCGCGCGTGCGCCAAGGCCGGCTTCGAGCCCAACGTCGCCTTCCAGAGCGACGACTACCTCGCGATCCAGGGCTTCATCGCGGCCGGGGTCGGCGTCTCGCTGATCCCCGACCTGGCGCTCGTGACCGTGCGCGACGACGTCGTCGTGCGGTCGCTCGGCGCGAGCGCTCCGCACCGGCGCATCGTCGCCGCGACCCTCGCCGACGCCTGGGCCTCGCCGGCCAGGGCCGCCATGCTCGAGGTCCTGCGCGCGGTCGGCGACGAGTTCGCCGAGCAGCGCACCGCGCTCAAGCTCGCCGTCTGAGCCTTGCTCGCGGGTCTCGTGGCGCCTCATGCATCCACGATCCCTCGCTCGGGTTGGTGGTGGACGGCTCGTTGGGCGTCTGGCCCTGCCTGACGCTTCTGTTGCCTGACCTCGCCGTTTCTTCGTGTCGGCCGGGAACGACGACGGCCCCCTGAGCGGGGGCCGCTGCCGTGCGTCGCACATGCGCCGAAGAGGACTCGAACCTCCACGGGCCGTGAAGCCCACCAGGCCCTCAACCTGGCGCGTCTACCAATTCCGCCATCGGCGCGAGAGCGGGCCCGCTGACGTGCGGGGACGGCGAGGATAGCAGCGACTTCCGGCTCCCGAGCGGCTCCTCACGGCGTCCGGGACGCCCTGCAAACGACTGATCCCGCCCGCGTTTGCGTTCCGTCCATCAGGCGCGCTACCGTAGCGAACACATGTTCGATTCGAGCCGGTGAGGGCCACCATGGATCTGACGAAGCGCCAGCAGGAGATCTTCGACTTCATCAAGAGCTACTCGGCGAAGTACGGGTATCCGCCGACCGTGCGCGACATCGGGAAGGCCGTGGGGCTGACGTCGTCCTCGACGGTGCATGCGCACCTGGCGAACCTCGAGAAGCTGGGGCTGCTGCGGCGTGATCCGTCCAAGCCCCGCGCGCTCGAGCTGCTCGATCGCGCCACGCGGGGGGCGGGCGCGGCCGTGCAGGAGGCGATCGGCAAGGTCGTCAGCCCGGGGCTGCCCGTCGTCGGCGCCGTCGCCGCCGGCCAGCCGATCCTCGCCGAGGAGAACATCGAGGAGTACGTCCAGGTGCCGCAGGCCGCCGGCGGCGAGGACGGCGAGTACGTCCTGCGCGTACGCGGCGACTCGATGGTCGACGCCGGGATCCTCGAGGGCGACTACGTCGTGGTGCGCCCCCAGGAGACGGCGACCGACGGCGAGATCATCGTCGCGCTCGTGGGCGAGGAGGCGACGGTCAAGCGCTTCTTCCGCGAACACGACCACGTCCGCCTGCAGCCGGAGAACCGCACGATGGAGCCGATCCGCTCGAAGGACGTTCGCGTCCTGGGCCGCGTCGTCGGGCTCTTCCGGAGCGTGTCCTGATGGCTGGCGCTACGACGCTCTTCAGGCGCGAGACGACCTTCAGCTTCGAGCTGGATCACCGCGACCTCGTCGACCCCGGCGACCAGCGCGTGCTTCCGCAGCTCGACGACCGCGGCAGGCTCACGCTCGACGAGCTCCTCGTCGGCGTATGGGAGGGCCTCCGCTCCGACCGGACGGCCGCGTGCCCGGTCTGCGGTGGGGCGATGACGCCCCGCCACGGACACGGGTCGCGGCCTGTCGGTGGCGGTTGCACGAGTTGCGGAGCAAAGCTGTCCTGACGGGTTCCGCATCCGGCGTCGCAGCGGTACGCTCCCTGATGCACGCTGGACAGCCGCGGAGGGAGAGACATCCCTTCGAGGAAAGTCCGGACATCGCAGGGCGCGGTGGTCGGGAGACCGACCCGGGGAAACCCGCGGGAAAGTGCCACAGAAACACACCGCCGATGGCGTGGGTGGGCTGGACGTCCGCCCATCCGCGCACAGGCAAGGGTGAAAAGGTGCGGTAAGAGCGCACCGGCGTCGTGGTGACACGGCGGCCAGGCAAACCCCACCGGATGCAAGACCAAGCAGGACCGTTCGCAGGCTGCCCGCCGAGGTCCAGGTAGGTCGCACAGATGGATGGCTGTCCACGACAGAATCCGGCTTACAGGCGTGCTACGGGACGGGCCTCCGCAAGGGGGCCCGTCCTACGTGCGCGCGCGGGCGCGTACCCTCCGCCGTCGCATGCGCGCCCGCATCCAGAGCCTCTTCGAGTCCTTCGTCGTCCACTCGGACGACCGCCGACTCGACCGCCTGGCCGGCTCGCGCCGCGCGCAGGGGCTCGTCTTCGCGCAGCTGGCCCGGCGCTTCGATCCGAGCGGGGCACGCGGCTTCAACGGCGAGTTGCAGTTCGACCTGCGCCGCACCGACGGTCGCGTGAACACGTGGACGATCGCCGTCGAGGAGGATCGCGCGGTCTGCCGCCGCGGGCCCGCGACGACGCCCGCGGTCACGATCTCCTCGGACGTCGCCGACGTCGTCCGGATGGCCGCCGGCGAGTTCGGTCCGGCGAGCGCGCTGCTCGCGGGCCGGCTCGACCTCTCGGGCGACTGGGGCGTGGCGATGCGCCTGGCCAGGATGTTCAGCACCCCGGAGTAGGACGCCGGCGGCGCTCTCAGGCCGTGCGCGAGGACGCCGGCAGCAGGTGCAGCGCCAGATGGACCGACGGCCCGATCAGCAGCGCGAAGGCGATCGTCGCCGGGCCGAAGAGCCCGCCGAGCGCGATCCCCGCGACCAGGACGCCGACCTCGATCACGGTCCGCACGAGCGCGATCGGCCGGCTGGTGCGATGGTGGATCGCGGTCATGAGCCCATCGCGCGGGCCGCGCCCGAGCGCGGCGTTGATGTAGAGCCCGCTGCCCAGGCCGACGATGCCGATGCCCGCGCCGACGAGCAGCACGCGAGCGGCGAGCGCCGACGGCGGCGCGAGCACGCCGAGCGTGGCGTCGATCGCCAGCCCGACGAGGATCGCGTTGGCGACCGTCCCGAAGCCCGGGCGCTCGCGCAGCGGGATCCAGATCAGTAGGACGATCACGCTGATGAGGATCGTCGCCGTGCCGATCGCCAGTCCGGTCTGCTTCGAGACGCCCGAGGCGAGCACGGTCCACGGCGAGTTCCCGAGCTTCGAGAGGACGAGCAGCGCCTCGCCGAACCCGAACAGCGCCAGGCCGGCGAGCAGGCGGATGAGCTGGGGAGGCGAGGGACGCCACGTCGCCTCGCGCAGCGCCGAGGCGGCCGGCCGCGTCGGCGGCGCAGCCACGCGCTACAGCTCGCCGTCCGCGCGGCGCAGCGGCTCGTCGTCGCCGCCGAGCAGTGCGCGGGCGATGCCGGCGGCGTGGTCGAGCGCGGCGCTGGCCAGCCCCGAGCCGACGCTCACGCGCGCGACGCCGAGCTCGCGCAGGCGCGCGAGCGGCGGGCTGCCGGCGTAGAGCAGCGCGTTGACCGGGCCGCCGGCGGCGGCGACGAACGCGCCGAGATCCACCGGATCGTCGAGCAGGATCGGGAAGACGCAGTCCGCGCCGGCCTCGAGGTACAGGGCGGCGCGGCGCAGCGCCTCGTCGAGGCGCGCCTCGGGTGCGCCGACGCCGTTCAGGTGCACGTCGATGCGCGCGTTGACGACGAGGCCGGCCTGCGCGAGCACCGCGATGCGCTCGGCATGGTCCTCGGCCGGGACGAGCGTCCCCGGATGGGCGTGGTCGCTGTCCTCGAAGTTCAGGCCGGCGGCGCCGGTGGCGAGCAGGCGCTCGGCGAGCTCGCCGGCCGGCAGGTCGTAGCCGGCCTCCATGTCCGCGGTCACGGGCACGTCGACGACGGCCGTGATGCGCTCGACGGCCTCGAGCATCTCGTCGACCGGCGTGTTCTGGCCGTCGTCGAAGCCGAGCGCGCGCGCCACGCCGCCGCTCGTCGTCGCGATCGCCCGTGCGCCGAGCTCGGCGAAGCGGCGCGCGCTCGCGGCATCCCAGGCGTTGACGAGCAGCAGCGGGTCGCCGGGGACGAGGAGGCTGCGCAGGCTGGCGGCGGCGTCGGTCACCACGCCATCCTCGCACGGACCCTTGCACACGGATACCCCTGATGCGAACATGTGTTCGATTCGATGATCGTCTGCGTTCTCCTGCCACGCTTCGAGCTCGTCGTCGCCGCAGGCGGGCGGGAGGCGCTCGCCCAGGGGCCGATGGCGCTCGCTCCCGAGCCCGGGCGCCGGCAGGTCGTCGGCGAGGTCTCGCAGGCGGCCGAGGCGCTCGGGATCCATCCGGGGATGCGGCTGGGAGAGGCGCTCGCGCGCGCTCCCCGTCTGGCCCTCACGCCGCCCGACCCGGTGGGCGTTGCGGACGCCTGGGAGCGCGTGCTGGCGCGCCTGGAGGCCGTCGGCGCGGCGGTCGAGAGCGAGCAGCCCGGCGTCGCGTGCTTCGAGGCGCGCGGGCTGGGGCGCCTGCACGGCGGCTCGCTCGACGGGGTCGTGCAGGCCGTCCGCGGCGCGCTGCGGACCCCCGCGCGGATCGGCGCCGGACCCTCGCGCTTCTGCGCGCTGGCCGCCGCCACGCGCGCCCGCACGCGCAGCGCCCACGTCATCGCCGGCGCCGAGGGCCTGGCGAGCGAGCCGGTCGCCCTCCTGCGCCGCCGGCCGGGGACGGCGGCGCTGCCGACGGCGCTCGAGCGCCTGGGCATCGTCACGCTCGGGCAGCTCGCCGCCCTGCCGCGCGCCGCCGTCGCCGACCGCTTCGGCCCCGCCGGGCTCGAGGCCCACGACCTCGCCCGCGGCCGTGACGCGCCGCTGCGCCCGCGCGTGCCCGGCGAGCTGCTCGAGGAGACGCTCGACCTCGAGGAGTCCGCTTCGGGCCAGCAGCTCGAGCGCGCGCTCGGGCTGCTGATCGATCGTCTGCTGGCGCGCCGCGAGCGACGCGGGCGGACGCTGCGCGCGGCGGTCCTCTCCGCGGTGCTCGTCGAAGGGGGGACGTGGCGTGAGCGCGTCGTCTTCCGCGAGCCGCTCGCCGACCCGCTGCGGATGCGGCTCGCGCTGACCTCGCGCCTCGCGCTGCTCCCTGCTCCCGCCGAGTCGCTGCGCCTGGCCGCGGAGCGGCTCGGGCCCCCGGCCGCGCCCGGCCGCGCCCTGTTCGACGACAAGCGCGCCCAGCGCGCGCTGCGCCTGCGCGAGGCGGTCGGCCAGGCGCGCGCCGCCGCCGGGCCCGACGCCGCGCTGCGCGTCCTGGCGGTGGACCCCGACTCGCGGGTGCCCGAGCGCCGCGCCGTGCTGACGCCGTTCGAAGGGGGCGAGGGATGACGCCGGGGGCCCGCCGCCTGGCCGTCCCGCGCTCTGCGCAGGTGCTCGCCGGCCGCGGCGGGCGGCCGATCGACGTCGACGGGCACGAGGTCGTCGCCGTGCGCGAGTCGTGGCTGATCGAGGACCGCTGGTGGACGGGCACGCCGCTGCGCCGGCGCTACTGGGAGGTCGTGACGATCGACGGACGCGACCTCGTCGTGTTCCGCGACCTGGAGGCCGGATCGTGGTTCCGCCACCGCTGATCGTGCGCCGTCGCGTCGCACCCGTGTCGTGGCGCCGTCACCGGATCGGCGCGAGGGTCGACGCGTGCGCACCCGGAGCGGTCAGTCCACGCTGGAGTACGTCGCGCTGGTCCTGCTGGCGCTCGTCGTGCTGGCCGCCGGCGCCGCGGCGGTCTCGGCGGCCGGCCTGGCCGAGATCATCGCCGCCCAGTTCGCGCGTGCGATCTGCGTGGTCGGCGCGGGGGACTGCGACCGTGACCGCGCGCCGTGCGTCGTCGCCTCGCGCTCGACCAGTGACCAGCTCAGCGTGCGGCTCGCCCTCGTGCGGCTCTCCGGGGG
>Ga0208851_1000033_pt1 | contig 54944 bp, 46 predicted proteins | sample NGESurshal092012_FD_184481 | JGI IMG/M metagenome (GOLD analysis project Ga0208851, IMG submission 184481) | Arctic peat soil microbial communities from Barrow, Alaska - NGEE Surface sample 415-2 shallow-092012 (SPAdes) | ecosystem: Environmental > Terrestrial > Soil > Wetlands > Peat ... | reverse complement strand
GACCACCCGGTCCGGCGCGCTGGCTCCGGTTGTGGAGGTGGACGAGGAGTTCGCGGCCTGCTTCGAGCAGGCGCAGGCGAGGACGAAGGCGGCGAGCGCCGCAGGAGTCACTGACCGGAAGACGTTCATGTGGGGGCGCACCTTTCCAGGATTGGACATTGCGGCGCAAGCCCTGTCCAAGGAGCGTGAGAGACGGCGCGTGCTTCCCTCAGAGGGACTCGAGCGCCAGCCCAAAGTCGGGCAGCCGCACGTCGAGCCGCTCGAGCTCGCGCCGGCGCGCGCGGACGACGGCATGGGCCGAGGCATCCGCGAGCACCCGGCTCACCAGCCGATGGTGGAGGGCGTGACCGCTCTTGGTGACCCGGAGATGTCCGATGACCGGATGCCCGAACAGCGCGAGATCGCCCAGCGCGTCGAGCATCTTGTGACGGACGAACTCGTCGGGGTAGCGGAGCCCCTCGGGGTTCAGGATGCTGAACTCGTCGACGACGATGGCGTTCTCCAGTGAGCCGCCGCGGGCGAGCCCCGCCGACTTCAGACGCTCCACGTCCTTGAGGAACCCGAAAGTCCTGGCGCGCGCCAGCTCGCGGCTGAACGCGGCGCTGGAGAAGTCCATGGACAGCGACTGGCCGGGCACCAGCGGATGCCGGAAATCGATGGCACAGTCGATGCGCAGCCGGTCGCACGGGGACAGCGACGCCTCGCGGTCACCGTCGCGCAGCGTCACCGCCCGCTTGATGACCACGAAGGACTTGGGCTCCTCGAGGATCCGGATGCCCGCCGAGCGGACCAGGTACAGGAAGGGACCGGCGCTGCCGTCGAGGATGGGGACCTCGGGCCCGTCCACCTCGACCCGCGCGTTGTCGATTCCGAGCCCGCTCAGCGCCGCGAGCAGGTGCTCCACCGTCCCGACCCGCGCTTCGCCGTTGCCGAGGTTCGTCGCCAGGGCGGTGTCCACCACGAAGGCGGCAGTGGCAGGGATCCCCGGCGATCCGGGGAGATCCACGCGGTGGAAGACGATGCCGTGGCCGGCCGGCGCAGGCCGCAGGGTCAACGTGACCCGGGCGCCCGAATGCAACCCGACCCCCCGGGTGGCGACGGGTTGCTCGAGGGTGCGCTGGTGGAATGACGCGTCGCTCATGGATCCCGGCTGACCAACACCGACCTGCCCGTCGAAGTTGTGCACGGCTGGCGACTCCCCCCCGCATGCCGCAACGTGACAACGTCCTAGATTTAGGTCCTAGATTTAGCTGACGAAATGCCGACTGCACAAGTATCCGTCATGTCGGACTTTTCTGCTGTCGTCTCCACGACCGGGTACTTTTCTACCCCCGCTGAAAGCGAGCCAGCACTGCGCGTGCGTGGGTCTCGTCGAAGCGCCGCCCGGCCACGTCGGAGCGGCGCCCCACCGCCACGTAGCAACCCTCGGCCGCCTCGGCGAACGCCCGGCAGTCCTCCGCCAGACGGGTGCGCGCCATGGGACCGGCCAGGATCGCGCCCGCCTCTCGGAGAATCGCCGCGAACTGGTCGAAGGCCTGGAGGTCCCCGTAGCGGAGGAGCTGATAGCTGACGTCCTGGAAATACGTGAGAAACCGGCCGAGGGCGTCGAGCGCCTGGAGAGCCCCGTCGCTCCCCGCGCTCAGCGCCTCGTCCGCGGCGCGGGCCAGCTGGGCGAAGACCCAGAGGTCGTTGCGGAGCCGCTGCGCCAGGATGACCGGCGAGACGAGCCTGCCGAAGCTCTCGTCCGCGGGGAGCCGGGCCTCCACTGCGCCGGCCAGCCGGAGCACCTGCGCCTTCAGCTGCTCCGCCGCGGCCGCGCCAATGTCGAGCACACGTTCGGGGTCCTCTGCTTCCTGCCGGAGACGGCGGCCGATCTCCTCCGTCAGCCGGGAGAGATCGCGCGAGACCTTGAGGGCCACGCCCTGGTGCCGCCGGAGCGACACCCGTGGCGCGAGCTCGGTGCGCAGGTAGCCAACGAGCGTCATCCCCTCGCTCCGGACCAGGGCCAGCACCACCTTGGCCCGCCGCTCCACCCCGCGCGGCGTCGCGCGCACGTAGGCCAGGTAGTGGAGGAGCCGGAAGAGCCCGAGGAACACCGTGGTGAAAAGACGCCGCTCGGGGTCGCCGAGCTTGCGGAGCGCATCCAGCACCGGGACGGACTTCACCCGGTCGAACTCGAGACAGAACTCGAGCGGCCGGAAGGGCCGGAAGTACTGGTTGTGGAGGATGGCCCGGTGGACCAGGTTCCCCACCTCGTGGAAGACGCGAAAGCTCACCGTCTCGAGCTTGAGCAGCGAATCCACCACGGTCCGCAGCGACTCGAAGCTCTGCCGGAGCAGGAAGAGGCTCTCGTGGGGCGTGTCCTCCTCCAGCTCGTCGTCGGCCAGCGCGCGGCGAGCACGGTCGTCCACCAGCTGGTCCTGCACGTAGCGCCGGAACATCATCCGCTGGTCCTCGCCCGGGTCGAGCAGCCGCCGCGCGAGCTTGATGGCCTGCCCCAGCGCGTCGCGGACATCACGGAGCTCGTCCGAGAAGTCGCGCGTCACCACCGGCCGGGCGAGCGAGTCGATGGGGAGGTTGTGGAGCTTGAAGTACCGCTCGATGCCCCGGAGCAGCATCTCGAACTCGAAGAGACGCTCCTCCCTGCCCTCGACCCGGCAGCGCCGGAGCCACCGCTCTCGCTCGGCCGACAGCCCCGGATGCGGCTGGCTGTCGCGGACGAGATCGTGGAAGTAGTCGCGGGCGAGCCGAACCTCGGCGCCCGGGCCGAGCCGCGGGAGCGGGATGGGGGCGTCCGGGTCTGCGGCGCCGGTCAGAAGAGGGCTCCTTGCGAGTCCGCCGGCGGCGGCTTGTCGAAGTACTTCCAGCAGCGGGCGGTGGCCACGCGGCCCCGGGGCGTCCGGTGGAGGAAACCCTCCTGCATCAGGAACGGCTCGTACACGTCCTCCACCGTCTCGCGCTGCTCACCCACGCTCGCGGCGATGGTCTCCACGCCCACCGGGCCGCCGCCGAACTTCTCGAGGATGGTGAGGAGAATCTTCCGGTCCATCGGGTCCAGCCCGCTCCGGTCCACCTCCAGGCGCTCCAGCGCCCGGGCCGCGACGTCGCGCCCCACCCGCTTCACCCCGGCGACCTCGGCGAAGTCGCGAATGCGCCGCAGCAGGCGGTTGGCGATCCGCGGCGTCCCCCGGGCACGGGTGGCGATCTCCTTCGCGCCGTCCTCGGCCAGCTGCACGCCGAGGATGCCGGCGCTCCGGGCGAGGATCGTCTCCAGATCCGCCGGCGTGTAGTAGTCGAGCCGCTCCTGGATCTGGAAGCGGTCGCGCAGGGGCGAGGTGAGCAAGCCCGTCCGGGTCGTGGCCCCCACCAGCGTGAACGGCGGCAGGTCGATCTTCATCGCCCGCGCCGCGGGACCGGAGTCGATGGTGATGTCCAGCCGGAAGTCCTCCATCGCCGGGTAGAGATACTCCTCCACCTGCGCGGGGAGCCGGTGGATCTCGTCGATGAAGAGGAAGTCCCGCGGCTGCAGGTTGATCAGCAGGCCGGTGAGGTCACCCTTGCGCTCGAGCGCCGGTCCCGAGGTGACGTGCAGTCCCACCCCCAGCTCGGCGGAGAGGATGTGGGCCAGCGACGTCTTCCCGAGCCCCGGCGGCCCGGAGAAGAGGCAGTGGTCCAGCGCGTCGCCGCGCGCCCGTGCGGCCGCGACGTAGACCTTGAGCTTGTCCACCACCGCGGACTGGCCCACGTACTGCTCGAAGTTGCGCGGCCGGAGCGACGCCTCGAGGCGCTTCTCGTCGGGGATCGCCACTTCGGGAGGCACGCGGGACATGGGGCGAGAAACCGGAGCGTCAGGGTACCACCGGCTACGGCGCCGTGCGCAGGCTGCGGAGCGCCTCGCGGAGGAGCAGCTCCAGCTCGACCTCGCCCAGCTTCTCCAGCGCCGCGTCGGCCGCGGCGTCGGCCTGCGCGGGCCGGTAGCCGAGGTTGGCGAGCGCAGAGACCAGGTCGGCGCGCGGGCCCTCCGGCCGTTCGCCGCCCCTCGGCCCGGCGGTGACCAACGTGGCCCGCGGGAGCACCTTCACCTTGTCCTTCAGCTCGAGCACCAGCCGCTCGGCGGTCTTCTTCCCGACGCCGTGGATGCGGGTCAGCCGTGCGACCTCCCCCCGCTCGAGCGCGACGACCAGCGCGTCCACCTCGAGGCCGGAGAGCACGGTCATCGCCAGTCGCGGCCCCACGTGGGACACCGAGGTGAGCAAGGCGAACATCGCCTCCTCGACCGCGGTCAGAAAGCCGTACAGCTCGAAGGCGTCCTCGCGGACGACGGTGCGGACCCGGACTCGGACCGGCTCGCCCGCCGGAGGGAGCCGCGAGAGGGTGAGCACCGAGAACGCCACCCGGTAACCAACGCCCGCCACCTCGATGATGGCCTCGTCCTCGGACTTCTCGAGCACGGTGCCGGCAAGCGCCGCGATCACGCGCCGGACCTGGCCGGTCGGATGACCGCCGGGCGGAGCCGGTCAGCGAGGTCCGGACCGGAGCGGCGCGGGCGCCGACCCGCGAGCGGGGAGCCGGCGCGGTGCAGATGACAGACGGCCACCGCGAGCGCGTCGGTGGCATCCGCCCGCGGCGAGTCGGTGAGCCCGAGGAACGCAGAGATGGCCCGGGCCACGGCCTCCTTCGCCCCCGCCCCACCCGCTCCCACCGCCCGCTTCACCAGCGCTGGCGCGTACTCGAAGACCGGGAGCCCTGCGCGGGCGGCCACCAGCAGCGCCACCCCCCGCGCCTGTCCCAGGACCAGCGCGCTCCGGGCGTTCTTGAAGGTGAAGACGCCCTCGACGGCCACCGCGCCGGGGGCCTGGCAGCGGAGCGTCTCCGACAGCCGCGCGAAGAGCTCCACCAGCCGGAGCTCCAGGGGCGCCGAGACGTCGAGGCGGAGGACGCCGTGGGCCACGTGCCGCAGCCGGCTTCCGGTCCGCTCCACCACGCCCCAGCCCACCACGCGGCTTCCGGGGTCGATGCCGAGGACGCGCGTCGGACCGAGCACGGAACGGATGTGTAGCACTACGCCCCCATCTGCTCCAGTTCGCGCTCGGGGATGTCGGCGTTGGCCCAGACGTTCTGCACGTCGTCGTTGTCCTCGAGCGTCTCGAGCAGCTTGACCACCTTCTTCGCAGCCTCGCCCTCCACCTTCACCGTGTTCTCGGGCAGGTACACCCAGCGCTGCTCGCCGAGCGCCAGGCCCGCCTTCTCCAGCGCGACCGAGACCTGGTGGAGGAGCGCCGGATCGGTGCGCACCTCGAACCCCTCGCCACCCTGGGCCACCACGTCGTCTGCCCCGGCCTCGAGCGCGGCCTCCATCACCCGGTCCTCGGAGAGTCCGGGCTTCACCACGATGCTGCCCTTGCGGTGAAAGTTCCACGCCACGGCGCCCTCGGCGGCGAGGTTGCCCCCGCCCTTGTTGAAGGAGGCGCGAACGTCCCCCGCGGTGCGGTGGCGGTTGTCGGTGAGGCACTCCACGAGCACCGCCACCCCGCCCGGGCCGTAGCCCTCGTACGTCACCTCGTCGTAGTGCACGCCCGCGAGCTCTCCGGTACCCTTCTTCACCGCCCGGGTGATGGTGTCCCCGGGCATGTTGGCCTCACGGGCGGCGAGCATCGCCGAGCGGAGGCGCGCGTTGCCGCCGGGGTCCCCTCCCCCGAGCCGCGCGGCGACGGTGATCTCCTTGATGAGCTTGGTGAAGAGCTTCCCCTTGCTCGCGCCCATCGCCTCCTTCTGGCGCTTGATCTTCGACCAACGGTTGTGACCGGACATGGCCCTCGCCCTACGGAATGGACGGGAGCAGCGCGCGCGCCTCGTCCGCCCGGGGGCCCGTGGGCTCCAGGGACAGCACCCGCTCGAGGTGGGACCGGGCACGCTGGGCGTTCCCGAGCCGGAGCTCGATGTGCCCGAGGAGCAGGTACGCCCTCGGGTCCGATGGGTCGACCGCCGCTGCTCTCATCGCCGCCTCTTCTGCCCCGGGGTCGTCGTGGGCGTCAATGCGTTCCCTCGCCACGGCGATGAGGCGATCCACCTCGGTCGTGTCCTCGACACGGGGACCGGGGGACGGCCGCTGGAGGCTCACCGCCGCCGGCGCGGCCACCCGGACCCAGAGCGTGGTCCCCACGAAGGCGGCTCCCAGGACCGCAAGCCCGGCCAGCAGGACCCCACGGCGGGCCCGCACCGGCAGGGCACCCGGCTGGACGAGGGCGACGCCGCGCGCGGCGACCACCAGCGGTGACTCCTCGCCGGGATGGAGCGCCACCGGGCTGCTCGGCGGGGTGGGAGGGCGGTGCAGGCGGGGCAACGGCACGGACGAGGGCGTGGGAGTGCGCGGAGGGAGCCCAACCGGTGACTGCGTCTCCACGCGCGGGCTGGCCGGAGGCACCGGCTCGAGCCCGAGCGGGACGGAACGCATGGCCCGCTCCATCTCGCCGACCACGGGTGGCGCGCCCCACGCAGGGACGCCCGGGGTCTCCACCAGCACTGGCCCCGTCGGAGCGGTGACCACCGCTTCGACCACGGTGGGGGCTGGCGCCGGCACCGGGGGAGGCGTCTGCCCCGTGGTCCAGGGAACGGCGGGCGTGAGCGAGCGGGGCAGCGGGTCGTCCCAGCCGGTGCGGACCCGCTGCGGCATCGGCTCCAGCCCGCGCGCCCGCGCCGCCCTCAGAGGAAGCAGCGCCCCGGACGCGTACAGGCGGTTGGTGACCTGGAGGACGAGGGATTCGGGCAGAGAGGATTCGAGGACGACCGCGCGCACGGTTCGCTCCCCGTCGAAGAGGCGCACCACGGGCTCCACCTCTTCGGGCAGCTGGGAGATCTGCGCCAGGAGTGAGCGGAGATCGGGACAGAGCACCGCCTCGAGCGGAACGCTCACCCGGGCCAGCGCCCGCCAGTCGCCCAGCGCCGCCGCCCACGGCCCACAGAGCGCCCGGAGGTCCACCGCGAGGTCGCCCGCGGAGCGCACCGGCCCGAAGTGCACGGCGTACGCGCCCTCGCCGAGGAACAGCATGCGGCGGAGCGCCCGTTCGCCCTGGGTGGAGCGCACCTGGGCGGAGATCACCTGTCCGTCGCGGAACAGCAGCTCGGCGGTGGTGCCGAGCACGAGCCGGCCGCTCCGGGCGCCGGCGAGGAGCGCGCGGAGCGCGGCGGCGACCGGGACCTCGCGGGTGGAGGCGACGAGCGTGGGACTTCCCGGGGCCCGTGACGCTTCGAGCCGTGCCAGCGAGACCAGGTCGCCGACGAAGAGTGGCTTCCCGAGCACGTCGTGCGCGCCGGCCGACAGCGCCTGGGCGACCGCCGCCTGGGACGGCTGCGACGTCAGGAGCAGCACCGGCACCTCCGCGAGGCGCGAGCGGCGCAGCCGAGAGCAGAAGACGAACCCGTCCAGCCCGGGGAGCCGCGTCTCGCTCACCACCAGCGCCGGCGCGGGCCCCTGGTCGAGCACCCGCTCCGCCTCCTCGGCCGAACGCGCCGAGCTGACCTGGAACCCGGCGCGCACCAGCCCGAATTGCATGAGCCCCCGGGTCGAGGCCTGCGGCTCGACGACGAGCACCCGCCGGGCACCGGGGGGCGGCCCTCGGTTCACCGGAACCGGGGTGAGTGTCCTCTCTTGCGAGACTGCCATCCGCGCGCCTGGGCTCCCCGCCTCGGGGACACGGGCTCTCTGCCCACCGTGTCGCCTCGGTAGGAGTCTATGCGCCTGCCTCCTCCCTCGGGAAGCGAGCGACAGAGCTGTTTCGCGACGGCTAGCGGACCTGGCGGAGCGTCTCGGCGAACTTCTCCGGCCCGAGGAAACCGGTGACCCGGGGGTCATCCAGGACCTTTCCGTCGGACGAGACGAAGGCCACGGTGGGAAGGCCGTTCACGCCAAAGCGGGCGTAGAGCGCGTCCACCGGGTCCTGGGCGTTGGTGCCGTCCACCTTGATCCGGACGAAGCGCTCGGCCTCGGCGACCACGCCGGGGGCGACGTAGGTCTCGCGGTCCAGCTCCTTGCAGGCAGCGCACCACTCGGCGAAGAAATCGATCATCACCGGGCGGTGCTCGGCGCGGGCGCGCGCCAGGGCCGCGTCCACCGGCCCGGGCAGGGTCCCCTCCCCCGCGTAGCGGAGGTTCCAGACCAGGCCGGCGCTCTCCACGCCGACGTTCAGCGCCGAGAGGCGGAGCAGGACCGCGCCGGCCACGAGCGCGACCCCGACTCCCTTCAAGACGGAGTCCCGGAGACCCGCGCCGAAGTGCCGGTGGATGGCGCCGAGGAGGACCCCTGCAGCAGCCAGCCCTCCGGCGAGCCAGACGCCGCCCGTCGGCCCCCAGGCCCGGGCTGCGGACGACGCCGCGGCCCGGAGCGCGGGGAACGCGTCGCGCACGTAGGTCGCGGCGAGCGCCACGAGCAGGATTCCCAGCGCGCTCTTCACCCAGTCCATCCACGCGCCGCTCTTCGGCAGCCGGACGGCGAAGACCCCGATCAGGAAGAATGGCACCCCGATGCCGAGTGCGTAGACGAAGAGCAGCCCCCCGCCGAGCAGGGTGCTCCGGGTCGTCGCCACGTAGGTGAGCAGCCCGGTGAGCACCGGGCCGGTGCACGGCGCGGCGAGGAACCCGGCCACGCTTCCCATGAGGAACGCGCCGGCGAGCCCCGAGCCGCCCACCGAGTTCAGCCGGAGCGCGAGGCCCTCGGGCAGGGTGAGCTCGAAGGCGCCGAACATGCTCGCCGCCAGGACGCCGAGGAAGACTGCGAGGCCGATGGCCACCGCTGGATGGCCCAGGAGCGCGCCGAACGCCGCGCCGGTCCGCGCCGCGATGACACCGAGCGTGGCGAACACCACGCCCATGCCGACGACGTAGCTCGAGGTGAGCAGCACGGCCTTGCCGCGTCCCACCCCGGGGCGCGCGCCGAAGACGCCCACGGTGATGGGAATGAGCGGGTACACGCACGGGGTGAGCGCCGTGAGCAGCCCGCCGAGAAAGACCAGGAGCGCGCCCACGCCGAGCCGTCCGGCGCCGAGCGCCCCGGCCGCGTCGAGGTTGGCCGACGGCCCGGTGGGCAGCGCGGCGGGGATGAGCACGAGGCCGAGCGCGGCCACGGCCGCCAGGCCGAGGACCCAGCCGCCTCTCGTCGATGTCGTCGTCGTCTCCAAGGAGTTTCGCTCCGGGGTTCGAGCAGGAAACACCCACGGGTGCCGCGGGCTTCCGCCTTGATGTCGGGACCCCCGTCGTTATAATCGACCTACCCGGTCCACATTGGTAGGCCAATGTAGGCACCGGACGTGACCGACCCGATGAACCTTCCGATCTACATGGATAACCATGCCACGACCGCGCTCGACCCGCGCGTGCTCGAGGCGATGCTGCCGTACCTGCGGGAGGACTTCGGAAACGCCGCTTCTCGCAACCATGCGTTCGGTTGGAGAGCGGAGGCGGCGGTCGAGCAAGCGCGGGCGCAGGTGGCGGCGCTGATCGGCGGGCAGCCGAACGAGATCGTCTTCACCAGCGGTGCCACCGAGTCGGACAACCTCGCGCTCAAGGGCGTGGCCGAGTTCTACCGTTCCAAGGGCGACCACATCATCACCCTGAAGACCGAGCACAAGGCCATCCTCGACTCGGGCAAGCGGCTCGAGCGGATCCGCCAGGAGCGCCTCGAGGAGCTGAAGCTGCTCCGGCTGATGGAGTTGACCGGTGGCGAGGTGAAGCCCGAGGACGTGGACGCGCTCGCTGCCCAGTACAAGCTGGACCAGGATCCGGTGCTCCAGCGGTGGAACGCCGTCGTTCATCCGGGCGCGCGCGTCACCTACCTGGACGTGGAGAAGGACGGCCGGGTCAGCCTGGAGAAGCTCGCCGCGGCCATGACCGACCGGACCGTCCTGGTCTCGGTGATGCTCGCCAACAACGAGATCGGCGTCGTCCAGCCGCTCGCTGACATCGGCGCGCTCTGCCGCTCGCGAGGGGTGCTCTTCCACACCGACGCGGTGCAGGGCGTGGGGAAGGTCCCGTTCGATGTCGAGGCCATGAAGGTGGACCTGGCCTCCATCACCGCGCACAAGCTCTACGGCCCCAAGGGCATCGGCGCGCTCTACGTGCGCCGGAAGCCGCGGGTCCGCGTTGCACCCATCATCGACGGCGGCGGGCACGAGCGCGGCATGCGCTCCGGTACGCTGAACGTGGCGGGCATCGTGGGCTTCGGGAAGGCGGCGGAGATCGCCCGCATCGAGATGCCGGTCGAATCCGCGCGCATCCGCGCCCTCCGTGACCGGCTTCAGTCGAAGCTCATGGCCGAGCTGGACCTGTGCACGGTGAACGGCTCACAGGAGCACCGCCTGCCCGGGAACCTGAACATCTCGTTCTCCTACGTGGAGGGCGAGGCGCTGATGATGGCCATCAAGGACGTCGCGGTGAGCTCGGGGAGCGCCTGCACCTCGGCCTCGCTCGAGCCGTCGTACGTGCTCCGGGCCCTGGGCGTGGAAGAGGACATGGCGCACTCCTCGATCCGCTTCGGGCTGGGCCGCTTCAACACCGAGGCCCAGGTGGACGCGGTGGCGCGGTTGGTGGTGGACAAGGTGAAGAAGCTGCGCGAGATGAGTCCCCTCTACGAGATGGCCCGCGAGGGCGTGGACCTCAAGTCCATTGCCTGGACGGCGCACTGAAGGACGTTCCCATGGCCTACAGCGACAAGGTGGTCGAGCACTACGAGAACCCCCGCAACGTCGGCACGCTGGACAAGACCGACCCGAACGTCGGCACGGGCCTGGTCGGCGCTCCGGCGTGCGGCGACGTGATGCGGCTGCAGCTGCGGATCTCGGACGAGGGCGTCATCCAGGACGCGAAGTTCAAGACCTTCGGCTGCGGCTCGGCCATCGCCAGCAGTTCCCTGGTGACCGAGTGGGTGAAGGGGAAGACGGTGGAGGAGGCGACCGAGATCACCAACAAGGAGATCGCCCGGGAGCTGTCGCTCCCTCCGGTGAAGATCCACTGCTCGGTGCTGGCCGAGGACGCCATCAAGGCGGCAATCGCGGACTTCAAGAGGAAGCGCGCCGAGCGTCAGGCCGCGCCGAAGGCCGCCAATCTCTGATGACCGCACCGTCCCCGAGTCCCGCCGCAGCTTCGGCTGCGCCACCGCGCCCCGCGGCGAAGACGTTCGGAATCTCGGACGGCGCTGCGGCGCGGATCAAGGTCCTGCTGGCCCAGCGGAACACGCCGGACGCAGGGCTGCGGGTCGCGGTGCGCGGGGGTGGCTGTTCGGGCCTGTCGTACGCCATCGAGTGGGCCGAGGCCGCCCGCGAGAGGGACCGGGTCTTCGAGAAGGACGGCGTCCACGTCTTCGTGGATCCCAAGAGCTACCTCTACCTGATGGGCTCGGAGCTCCGGTACGAGGAGACGCTGATGGCCTCCGGCTTCAAGCTGGAGAACCCCAACGTGAAGACCGCCTGCGGCTGCGGCGAGAGCTTCACCATCTAGGGCACCGGCCGTGCGCTGCTGGAACTGCCACTCGGACCTGACCGGCGCGGACGTCTGCCCGGACTGCGGGAAGGTGCAGCCGGTGCCGCCGGGGACCACCCTGTTCGACGTGCTCGGGCTACCCCGGGGCGTGGACGTGGACAAGGCGGACCTGGAGCGGGGGTACCGGGAGCGGTCGCTCCGGCTCCATCCGGACCGCGCCGGCAAGGACGACCCGCGTGAGCGGCGCCTCTCGCTCGAGCGAACGGCCCTGCTGAACGAGGCCTACCGGACCCTTCGCTCGCCCGAGCCGCGCGCCTTCTACCTCCTGAAGCTGCACGGGCTCGACCTCCTCAAGGACGTGGCGCGCGCGGTCAGCGTGCCGCCGGACGTGCTCGAGCAGGTGCTGGAGCTCCGGGAGCAGCTCGACTCGGCGCGGGCCGCGGGCGACGACGAGCAGGTGACGGCGCTCTCCGACCGGGTGCGCGTCCAGTCGGCGACGACCCTGTCCGCGGCGCAGTCCGCGCTGCGGCGGCTGGAGCGAACCCCGGGGGACGCCGCGGCCCGGGACGAGGCGGCCCAGGCGCTCGCCCGGCTCCGCTATCACCACCGCTTCCTCGAGGCGGCCGAGGCCTCGGACGAGGACGAGGCCTGAGCCATGCCCGGAGGACTCCTCCAGATCCACGACCCGTTGAAGCCGCGCGGGCATGCGGTGGGCATCGACCTCGGCACCACCAACTCGCTGGTCGCGGCGGTCATCGAGGGAAGGCCCCGCGCGTTCCCGGTGGACGAGGACGGCACGCTGCTCCTGCCCTCCGTCGTCAACTACGGCGCTGACGGCGCGGTGCTGGTGGGCGTGCGGGCGCGGGCGCTCGCGGCGACGGAGCCGACCAGCACCATCGCCTCGGTGAAGCGCTTCATGGGCAAGGGCCCGGAGGACGCCGAGACGAGGGCGCTCGGCGCGTACCGGTTCGTTCACGGCGGCGGCGCGGTGGTCCGCTTCGAGGTACAGGGCGGGCCGCCGGTGACGCCGATCGAGGTCTCGGCGGAGATCCTCCGCGCGCTGAAGCGGCGGGCCGAGTCCGCGCTCACCGGGAAGGTGGAGCAGGCGGTCATCACCGTCCCCGCCTACTTCGACGACGCCCAGCGCCAGGCCACGCGCGATGCCGGACGGCTCGCCGGCCTCGAGGTGCTGCGGCTTCTGAACGAGCCCACCGCAGCGGCGCTCGCCTACGGGCTGGACAAGGGCAGCCAGGGGACGTTCGCGGTCTACGACCTCGGCGGCGGCACGTTCGACATCTCGATTCTCCAGCTGGTGGAGGGCGTGTTCCAGGTGAAGTCCACCGGCGGCGACTCGGCGCTCGGCGGTGACGACTTCGACCGGGCCATCGCCGCACGCTTCCTCGCGGCGCACGGGCTGGCACGCGAGGTCGCGCCGGATCCGAAGGCGGTGACCGAGCTGCTCGCGCAGGCCCGGGCGGCGAAGGAGCGGCTCACCGAGCACGAGACGACCACGCTGTCGGCGCTCGGGCGGACGTTCACCGTCACCCGGGGTGAGATGGACGCATGGATCGCTCCCCTCCTCCAGCGGACGGGGGTCGCCTGCCGCCGCGCGCTGAAGGACGCGGGCATCGGCCGCGAGGAGCTCGATGGGGTCATCCTGGTCGGCGGGAGCACGCGGGTGCCGGCGGTGCGGCGCTTCGTCGCACAGACCTTCGGGAAGGAGCCGCTCGGGGACATCGATCCGGACCAGGTGGTGGCGCTCGGGGCGGCGGTGCAGGCGGACCTCCTCACCAACCGCGACCGGGCGGACGAGGTGCTCCTGCTCGACGTCATCCCGCTGTCGCTCGGGCTCGAGACGATGGGCGGGGTGGTGGAGAAGCTCGTCCCCCGGAACAGCGCCATCCCCACCGCGGCGGCGCAGGTCTTCACCACCTTCCAGGACGGGCAGAACGCGCTCGACGTGCACGTGGTGCAGGGTGAGCGTGAGCTGGTCAAGGACAACCGCTCGCTGGCACGGTTCCGCCTCTCGGGGATTCCCGCGCTGCCGGCCGGCATGGCGCGGGTGGAGGTTCGCTTCGAGGTGAACGCCGACGGGATCCTCTCGGTCTCGGCGAAGGAGCTGAGCACCGGGGTGAGCCAGGCGATCACCGTGAAGCCGACGCATGGGCTGACGGACGACGAGATCGAGCAGATGCTGCTCGACTCCATCGAGCACGCCGAGGAGGACGTCCAGGCGCGCCAGCTCCGGGAACAGCAGATCGAGGCGGAGCGGATCCTCCACGACGCGAGGAAGCAGCTCGGGGCGTTCTCCGACCTGCTGCCGGGGAACGAACGCCAGGCGCTCGAGGCCGCCATCGGTCGAGTGACGGCGCTGCGCGAGTCGGCGACGGAGTCGGGGAGCCTGGCCGACGCGATCAAGGCGCTGGACGAGGTGTCACGTCCGTTCGTGGAGCGGATCATGAACCGCGCCGTGGGGACGCTGCTCGAGGGCCGGCAGGTCGACGAGGTCTAGATGCCTCGCGTCCGCTTCCGGAGCCCGTTCGACGAGGTGGTCATCGAGGTCCCGGAGGGGACGACCCTGCTCGAGGCGGCCGAGGAATGCGGGGCGACGGTGGGCCATGCCTGCGGCGGCGTCTGCGCCTGCTCCACCTGTCATGTCTGGGTGAAGCGCGGACTGGAGTCGCTGTCGGAGCAGGAGGACGCCGAAGCCGACCGGCTGGACCAGGCCTTCGACGTCCGCGCCAGCTCCCGCCTGGCCTGTCAGTCGCTGGTCGGCGCCGAGGACGTGGACGTGGACATCACCCAGGAGTCGCTCCAGGCATTCCTGGACGAGAACCCGGAGCTGAGGCACCGCCTGGAGGCAGAGGGAAAGTGGCCCTTGAAACGGTGAGGGTCCTCCTCCTATAAGGCCCGACTCCGCACCGCCCAGGTGGTGGAATTGGTAGACACACTAGATTCAGGGTCTAGCGCCGCGAGGCATGGAGGTTCGAGTCCTCTCCTGGGCACTCTCCGGTCGTGCAGCCGGCGGCGGTGAAGACGCCGGGCCAGATCCCGTCACGTTGGCGGGCAAGGCTGGTGCTCCCGACGGCGCTCCTGCTGTTCCTCGCGCTCCCGGCAGCACTGGGTGCCGAGGCCCCGGCCCCCTTCCCGCTCCACGTTGACGGCTCGGGGAGGTACCTGGTGGACGCCGCGGGGCGCCCGTTCCGGATCCACGGGGACGCGGCGTGGGACCTCGCGGTCCAGCTCACGCCGACGGAGGTGGCCCGGTATCTGGACCGGCGGAAGGCGCAGGGCTTCAACACGGTGCTGGTGCTCTTCGTGGAGCGGAAGCGGTGGGTGTCCTCCTCCCGCGCGCCGGCCACCGCGGAGGGATTGGTCCCCTTCGCCCGTCCAGGGGACTTTTCCTCGCCCGACGACCGCTACTTCGAGCGGATCGCCTGGGTCATCTCCGAGGCGGGACGGCGCGGAATGCTCGTGCTCGCGACGCCGCTGTACCTCGGATTCGTCGGTCGTGAGGAAGGGTGGTGGGACGCGCTGAACGCCCCGCAGAACGGACGCGAGGTGGTCCGGGCGTTTGGTCGCTATCTGGCGCGAGGCGACGGCGGGCGTTTCCGGGGGCTGAAGGACGCGACGAACATCGTCTGGGTCCAGGGCGGAGACTTCTTTCCCCCGGCCGGCTCCGAGGGCGCGGCACGCGCGCGGGCCCTGTTGGAGGGGCTGCGCGAGGGCGGCGCGCGACAGCTCCAGACCGGCCACTGGAGCGAGGAGCACGTCTCCACCGATCAGCCGGACTTCGCGCCGGTGATGGACCTCCAGGCGGTCTACACCTACGGGGACCGGCATGACGGAAACGTCGTCCCGGTCCTGCGCCGCGGCTACTCCTTCGACCCGGGACGCCCCCCGCACGCCATCCCCGCGTTCCTCATCGAGACGCAGTACGAGAGCTCGGGATGGCTGCCGGCCTCGGGGCTGCGCCGCTCCCTGAAGCTCGCCTCGCGCGCGCTCGCCTCGGCCGTCGGGAAGACACCTCCGATCGTCACCCGCCCCGAGGAGGTCCGCCGGCTGATGTACACCGCGCAGCTCTCCACCACCGGCGGCGTGGTCTTCGGCAACGAGCAGCTCTGGGTGTTCGACCGTGACTGGGCCGAGAACCTGGACACCACCGGAGCACGGGACATGGGCCACCTCCGCGCGCTGCTCGGCGGGGTGCGGTGGTGGGAGCTCGTGCCTTCCGGCCTCGGTACGTTCGCCGGCGCCCCGCCCATCGCCGGAGCGGCGGACCCTGCGCGCGGCGGAGACATCGCCGCAGCGGGCGCGCCCGACCGCGGCTTGCTCCTCGCCTACGTGCCAGCGCGCGGAACGGGCCCCCGCACCCTCCTGGTGCGGAGCGCGACCCTGCCCGGGCGCCCGCGCGCCCGCTGGTTCGACCCCACGCGGGGGACCTGGCGCCCCGCCGAGGCCGCGCCCGGAGCCGGAGACACCCGGAGCTTCGCCACCCCCGGACCGAACGGGGACGGCGACGGCGACTGGGTGCTTGTCGTCGATCAGCCCGGCTGAGCAGCGGCCGGAGGGGCCGTCAGTGGCCCCTGCCGGTCACGACCACCGGCACCGTCTTGAGGAGGAGGTTGATGTCCCCGCGCAGGTTCCAGTGATCGATGTACTGCAGGTCGAGGTACATCCAGTCCTGGAAGGCGACCTCGTTGCGGCCGCTCACCTGCCACAGGCAGGTCAGCCCCGGAGGCACCGAGAGCCGGCGGCGCTGCCACGGCTCGTACTGCGCGACCTCCTGGGGCACCGGCGGTCGCGGGCCGACCAGCGTCATGTCACCCCGGAGCACGTTCACCAGCTGCGGGAGCTCGTCGAGGCTGTACTTTCGGAGAATGCGGCCGAGCGGCGTCACCCGCGGGTCCCGCTTCATCTTGAAGACCGGCCCGCTCTGCTCGTTCAGCGCGAGGAGCTTGGCCTTCAGCGCCTCGGCGTTGACCACCATCGAGCGGAACTTGAGCATCGGGAACTTCTTCCCGTGAAGCCCTACCCGCTGCTGCCGGAAGAAGACCGGCCCCTGCGAGGTGAGCTTCACCAGCGCGGCGATGATCAGCAGCACCGGGAAGAGGACCCACAGCACCGCCGCGGCGCCGGCGACGTCGAGCAGACGCTTGAGCGACCGACCCCGCTTCGCGCCTCCGGTGACGTAGTGGAGGAACCCGTCCGCCACGGCCTTCCCTGCCACCGGCTCGGCGCGGCCCAGGCGCACCGAGTACGCGGGCAGCGCGAACGGCACGCCGAAGGTCTCGCACACGCCCACCGCGCTCTGCAGCGAGAGCCCGTGGGTGTTCGGCTGACCGCAGAGGTACACCTCGTCGAAGCAGTGACTGACGAGCGCCTGCGGCATGGTCTGCGCGTCGCCGAGATACGCGCCGCGGAGCGGCTCGGGAACCGATTCGCCGGGCCAGCTCAGGTAGCTGCAGTGCGCGCTCTTCCGGGCCAGGTCCTCGCCGGTGATGCGGCCCAGCGGTCCGGTGCCGACGATGAGCACCTCGCGCGGCGGCCGGGTCTGCGCGCGCACGAATGCGAACACGGTGAACCTGAGGAACACCTGGAGCGGCAGCGCGATCCCGAGCAGCAGGAGCACGTCGGGGCGGTCGACGCCGAGCACCTGTCGCCCGATGAAGACCACCGTCGCCACCGACAGGAGGATGACCAGCGTGAGCAGCGCGTCTTCCAACGGCGCGCGCTCGGCGGTGTATCCATAGTGCCGCGCGACCGAGCTGGTGAACCAGAACACGACGATGGCGCAGAACGCCCATCCGAGCTCGACCCACAGCAGGCCTCGAGTGGACAGCACCACCGCGCTGGCAAGAACCAGCAGGTCGAGCCCGAGGCCGAGCTTGGCCGTGGGCGTCGGTGCGAATCGATTGATGCCGAGTGACACTGCCCGCTCCCCGCGTTTCTCAGTCGCGCCGGCGAATCGCTCCGGCACTCACATCGCCACAGCTGCCAGGCGACGCGGCGCGAGTGTTCCTCACCACAGGCGAACACACAAACGGCATTTGTGTGGCCACGGGAGGTGGCTGCACACCCTGGGTCACACGCGCCCCTTCCCTTTGGTCAAGACGAGCGACGGGCGCTCCAGGCGCGCGCGAGGATGCGCAGGAAGGCGGGGTCGTTCACCAGGTATCGCCGCCACAGCCGGCGAGGTTCGCGCCCGAGGCGGTACGCCCACTCCAGCCCGGAGCGCGCCATCCACCGCGGTGCGCGCGGCAACTCACCGGCAAGGAAGTCGATGACCGCTCCACAGCCGAAGCACACCGCCGGGGTGAGCGCGGTTCGCTGCCGGTCTATGAACAGCTCCTGTTTCGGTGAGCCGAGCCCGACGAGAACGAGCGCCGGGGCTGCGGCACGCAGCCGCTCGAGGACACCGGCCTCCACCGAGCCGTCGCCACCCACCCGAGGCCCTTCCGCTCCGACAACCCGGACCCCCTTCTCGCTGAGCGCCGCCGCCGCCTTCTCCGCCGCGCCGGGCCGTCCGCCGAAGAGGAGCACCGGCCAGCCGCGGTCCGCAGCCCGTGCGAGCAGTGGCTCCGCCAGGTCGGACCCGGCCACGCGCTCGGGCAGCACCGGACCGAGCACGCGCGAGGCCCAGACCAGCGGCATTCCGTCCGCGAGACACAGGTCGGCCCGCGCGTACGCCTCGGCGAGCGCTGGCACCCGCTCGGCGTTCACCACGTGGTCGACGTTGGGGGTGAAGACCGCGCCGCCCGCGCCGGAGGCGACCAGCACCTCGATGCGGTCCAGCGCCCCGGCGAGGTCCACCACGTCCGCCCAGACGTTGCCCAGGTGAAAGCGCTCGCTCACCGCGCGGTCGGGTCCTGGCTCGTGGTGCAATGAGTCGAGAATGACTCTTGCCGCGCACCTGGGCGCTTCCGCCGTTCCGTTGCCCGGTCCGAGTTCCACATGGTAGGTCCCGCTCCTCCCGCGGGGAGCCGAGGAAAGCGTGGAGGAGACGACAGCAACGATGGGAAGGCAACCACCCCGTGCGCTGGGGCTGTGGGGCGTCACCCTCACCTGTCTGGCCTGCGCGACCACCGGCCAGTTCACCTGGGTGAACGACTACCAGGAGCCCCCGGCGCCAACGCAAGCCGGCTACATCATCCAGCCCGGCGACGTCCTTCAGATCCGCGTCTTCAACCAGCCGGACATGTCCGCCCGGGCGAAGGTCCGCGAGGACGGGAAGGTCTCCGTTCCCTTCCTCAACGACGTGGTGGCCGCGGGCTTCACCCCCAACGCCCTGGCCCAGCAGCTCCAGAGCCGGCTGAAGGAGTTCATCAACGCCCCGGTGGTGACCGTGTCGCTGGAGGAGGCCCGTCCCTTCTCGGTCGCGGTGATGGGTGAGGTCTCCAAGCCCGGGGTCTACGCGGTGCCGCCCACTGCCGGTGTGATGCAGGCGCTCGCCGCGGCTGGCGGCTTCGGGCTGTACGCCTCGCGGGACAAGATCTTCGTCGTCCGCGAGCTCCCGACCCGCGCCCGGATCCGCTTCACCTACGACGCGCTCGCCCAGGCGGATGGCAAGGCCGCCACCTTCCACCTCCGCCCCGGAGACACGGTCGTCGTGGAGTGAGCGCGGCGATGTCGGCGTCCTCGCTCGGCCTCACGCTGTGGGTGGTCCTCGCGGTGCAGCCCCCTGGCGATCAGACGGCCGAGCCGCCGGACCCCACCCTCACGGTTCTGGCTCCCGAGCTCGAGGTCTCCGAGGTGAAGCCGCCCCAGGGCGCACCGCTCGTCGGAGAGTTCGGCGGCCGGACGGAGCTGCGCGTCGGGCAGCCGGTCGGGGTCGAGAACCCCGGCGTGACCACCGAGCTCGAGGTCGATCCGGTCGTCGGCTTCCGCTATCTCGGGCGCACCGGCGGGACGACCCTCGTCTACGAGCCGACGCTGTACCTCAGCACCTACGGGACGCAGAAGGTCTCCTACCTGCACCGGGCGCGGATGAACCTCGACCTCCGGACCTCGGACCGGCTCCAGCTATTCCTGAACGCACGCGGCGCCTTCGGCCAGTACAACTTCAGTCCCCTCACCGGCGTCGGCGGCGTCGCCCCGGGCACCGGGACCCCGGTGCCGCAGCCGGGAACTCCGGTCATCGGAACCGGCACGGTGCCGCCGGTCCCCGGCACCTTGCCGGACGTTCGCTTCCTCGAGTACCTCGAGGCGGAGGCCAGCGCGGGCTTTACCTACGGGTTGGCGCGCGGTCTCGACTGGGTGTTCTCGGCCGGGTACACGGCCAGCGGGGGTGCCCGCGTGCAGGACCGGGGCACGTTGCCCTTGCAGCAGGGCCCCATCGGACAGACCCGTCTGCACTGGACGGCGGGCCCTCACGACATCATCGAGCCCGTGCTCAACGCCTCGCACCAGCGCTTCAGTGGCCTCCCCGGCGAACCCAAGGCCATCGGTCCGACGTCCACGGTCGTGGACCTGGTCACGGGCTGGACGCATCACTGGGTGCCGGGGGTCGAGACGACCCTTGCCGCTGGGGCGTCGGGCTACCACATCAGCGGGGTGCTCGGGGCGGGCGGCTCACCCCTGCCCCCTTCCAGTGGCGTCCTTCCAGCGGCGGGGATCATCCTCCGGGTCGCGGCCGCGGGCCGAAACATCACGTCTCGAAACGAGCTGCAGGCTCTCCTTGCTCCCGGCGCGGACCGCCTCACTGGAATCGTCAACCAGCGGCTCGGGGCGCTGCTCACCAGCAGGTTCGGGTTCGGTGAGGCGGTGTTCTTCACGGTGACCGGAGAGGGCACGGCCACCCAGAACTCGCTCCAGCGAGATGTGCGCATCGAGGGACGGGTGACCTACGCCCCGACGAAGGAGGTCGAGGTGTCTCTCGGGGCGAGGGCGGCGTGGATCCGGGGCACCAGCGTGCTCGGGAACCCCGCCTCGCAATGGACATTCGGGTGGGCTGGATTCCTCGGGCTCGCCGGGTATCTCGGGAGCAGGCTATGAGAGAGCCTGCGTGGCACGGCGGATGTCCCCGTCGCTTGAGTGCTGACTTCCTTTCGGTGTCTGCTCGTGCCGGTCAACTTCGAGGGTGAGATGCGGCTGCCGCGAAAGGCACTGGTGGTGGAGGATCATCCGGACGCGCGAGCGCTGATCCGGACGTACCTGGTCGCGATGGGGATCGAGGTGATCGACGTCGCCGAGGGCCGCTCGGCCCTCCGCGCCCTCGAGAAGTCGCGCCCGGACCTGGTGTGCCTCGATCTCATGCTCCCCGAGCTGAGCGGGTTCGAGGTCTGCGAGTTCATGCGATCGCACGCCGAGCTGCGCACCGTGCCGATCCTGGTGATGAGCGCCCGCGCCAAGCCCATGGACCGCGCCTTCGCCGAGGAGGTCGGCGCAACCGCGTACCTGGTCAAGCCCTTCAAGCGGAGCGAGTTCAGCCGGGCAGTCAACGCCTGCATCACCCGCCTCGAGGGCAGCGAGGGCGAAGCGCGGTGACCCCCCCGGGCGCGCCCGAGCCGGTCGTCGACCTCGAGGACGACTTCCAGCTCGTCGACGTGCAGAAGATCAAGGAGTGGGGAGGCTTCGTCCTGCGCTCGGTGCGGCGGAGGAAGCGGCTGGCGACCGTTGCCTTCGTGCTCGCCGGCGGCCTGTCTGCCGGAGTGATCGCCGCGCTGCCCCGGACGTACCACGTCGAGACGCAGTTGCTCGCGCAGAAGAACTCGCTGATGCCGGCGCTCGGCAACCCCGGCCGCACGGTCCCGTCGGAGGCCGACGCCCCGACCCGCGCCGCCTCGGAGACGGTGCTCCGGCGCGACAACCTGGTCTCGCTGATGAAGCAGACCGACCTCATGAAGCAGTGGGACGCGACGCGGCTCCCCCACCTGCGGCTGAAGGACAAGGTGGTGACGGTGTTCTTCGGCCCACCCAGCGAGGAAGAGCGGACCACCGCCCTGCTCGAGTTCCTGGAGAAGATGCTCAAGGTCACCACCGCCGAGAGCACCGTGACCATCTCCATCGACTGGCCGAACCGCGAGGCGGCCTACCGGCTGGTGGACGCCGCGCAGCAGAACTTCCTCGAGCAGCGGCACGGGGTGGAGGTCTCTGCCATCGCCGAGACCATCACCATCCTCGAGGGGCATGCGGCCTCGCTCAAGGAGTCGATCGACGCCGCGATGGAGGACGTGAACCGGATCCAGACGGTGCAGCCCGGGCGACCCCGGCCGACGGTGGAGCCCGCTCCCGCAGTGCGGCGCGATCCGGGCGAGGTTGCCGCCCGCGCCGAGGTTGCCGAGGTGAAGGTCATGCTGGACACCAAGCGCCGCGCGATCAGCGAGCTCGAGGAGTTCAGGAAGCGGAGGCTGTCGGAGCTCCAGGCCGAGCTGCTCCAGAAGCGGGCGGTCTACGCCGACGCCCATCCCGCGGTGGCGACCCTGCTCCAGAGCATCGCCTCGCTCGAGGAGGACTCGCCCCAGCTCGCCTCGATGCGGGCCGAGGAGAAGCGACTCCAGGTGGACTACGAACGGGCGCTGAAGGCCCGCGGAGCCTTCGCGCCGGCCCAGTCCCCGGGCGACGCCGTCAACCGCCGCTTCTCCTCGCTGCCGGTCGAGGACGCCAGCGGCGAGCTGGCCCGGACCCGGATGCGCTTCGCGATGGCGAAGTACGACTCCATCCTCGAGCGGATCGACAGCGCGCGCATCGAGCTGGAGACCGCCCGGGCGGCCTTCAAGTACCGCTACAGCGTCATCCGGCCCCCCACCCTTCCCAAGCGGCTGGCGAAGCCGAACCTCCCCGTGGCGATCGTCGCCGGGCTCGTCTTCTCGACCCTGCTGGCCGTGGCCACCACCGCGCTGGCGGACCTCCGCTCCGGTCGGATCCTCGAGACCTGGCAGGTGGAGCGGCTGCTCGGACTCGAGGTGCTGGGCGCGGTGCCCCGCCCGCGGACCATCATGGAGGGCGGATGAGCGCGGCCGTCCCCTTCAAGCTCGCCGAGAACGCTCCGGCGCGCGCGCCCACGCCTCCGGGAAGGCCACCGCTGGCGATGCAGCAGCTGTGGTTCGCGCTCCAGCGCATGGAGTGGGCCTCGCTGGTGCTGGTGCCCGCCGACCCTGGCGTCTCGGCGATGGACGTCGCGCGGCCGCTCTACGAGATCGGCCACCTGGCGATGGGCGACCGACTCCGGCTCCTCGATGCACGGGAGAGCAAGCTCGGAGGCGTGGCGCCATTGATCCTGGACATGACCGGCGCCGGTCCGCGGGCCAGCGGAGGGCAGTGGAGCGAGCGGGTGCTGGTGGCCATCGAGTCGGTCATCGCCGAGCCCTCGGGGATCCCGGTGGCGGTCGCCGCCGACGCCGCGCTCCTCTGTGTGCAGATGGGGACCACCTCCCTCGCCGCCGCACGCGAGACCGTGCAGACGATCGGACCGCAGCGCTTCGTGGGCTGCATCACCCTTCCCCCCCCGTGAGCGGCGGCACGCCCCCCGAGGTCCTGGTCCTGTCGATGCGGCGGATCGCCGACGTGGTGGGTTACGTCGCGATGTACGAGTTCGAGGACCTGGTGGTGGAGCTCCTCGGCGCCGAGCTGCTCTGCCCGCCGGAGCTGGAGCGCATCGAGCGGGTGCGCCAGATGTACAAGCTGCTCCGGCTGGGCACAGGCTCGAGTGCGCTGGCGGGCCTGGTCCGCCCGGCGGCGGGCAATCTCCGGGCGGGCGGGCGGCGCGAGCTGTTCCTGGCGGTCTTCAACCACCCGCACGAGCTGTTCGCGCTGGAGGCGCTCCGGGGCTGGCGCGAGTCCGCCCGCTTCGCCGCGGTCTACATCTGCGAGGCCTGGGAGACGCAGCTCCCACGCTACCTGCTCGAGCTGCTCCGCTCGTTCGACCACGTGTTCCTCGGGGTGGAGGGGGCCTGCCAGGCGGTGGGGCGGATCACCGGCCGGCCCACCACCTACCTCCCGATGGGAGTGGACGCGCTCCGCTTCGCGCCTCCACCAGGCGATTGGCCCAGGACCATCGACGTGTGCGGGATCGGGCGGCGCTCGCCGGTGACGCACGGCGCGCTGCTCGCCCTGGCCGAGGCGGAGGGCCACTTCTACTACTACGACACCATCCAGCGCGGGCGAGGCAGGGGCACGCTGACCTTCCGGGTGATCGATCCACGCGAGCACCGCCTGCTCTTCTCCAACCTCCTGAAGCGCAGCCGCTACTTCATCGCCAACCGGGCGTGGGCGGACCGGCCCTCGCTCACCCACGGCAAGGACGAGATCGCCTCTCGCTTCTACGAGGGCGCGGCTGCGGGGACGGTGATGCTCGGCGAGCCGCCGGACACCGAGGACTTCCGCCGCCAGTTCGACTGGCAGGACGCGGTGGTGCCCACGCCCTTCCACGCCCCGGCGATCGCCGACACCCTGCGTGCGCTCGAGGCAGATCCGCTCCGGGTGGCACGCATCCGCGCCGAGAGCGTGACGCAGTCCTTGCTCCGGCACGACTGGTCGCACCGGCTGACGCAGGTGCTGGACACGGCGGGGCTCCCTCGGTCCCCGGCCATGCTCGAGCGGCAGCGCCGGCTCGTGGCGGCTGCGGAGGCGGTGCGAGCCCGCTCCCCCCGAAGCGCCAGCGCCTAGCGGGCGCGACCCGCCAGGTCTCCGGCCACCGCCTCGTCGGACCGCGGGAGGCCCGGGGCCGGCGCGCCGAGGATGCGCCCGAGCTGCGCCTCCACCTCCAGGCGCTTGCGGGTCACCTGGGCGAGGATCTGGGCGCTCCGCGCGTCGCGTTCTCGCCCGAGCTGCTCGACGCGGTCCAGCGCCCATTGGACGTCGAAGGACTCCACTGGCTGGCAGAGGCCCGACAGGCCGAAGTCCGCCATCAGCGCGTCGTTCTTCGCCTCGTAGGAGAGGGACACCACCGGGCGGCCGAGGAGCAGCGCGAGGAGTACGTTGTGGAAACGGCTGGCGACGACCAGCTCCGCCCCGGCGAGCTGTGCGAGCACCTCCTGGAAGCTCCTCGCCGCCGGGTGGGCCGAGAGCGCGGCGGCGTCCCCCGCGAGGAGGTCCGAGAGCACCGCCTCGTCCCACGCGTTGTCGCCGACTACCAGCAACACCCGCCGCCCGCGCGCCTCGAGCCCGCGGACCAGCGCCCGAACCCGCTCGAGGTAGTCGTGGTAGAGGCGTGCGTCCTCCCCGCCGCGCAGCCCTCGATGACGCACCGGGTACACACCGACGGCCACCGTGCCCGCAACCTCGGCCGGGCGGCCGCGCGGCAACGTGTGCTCGGGCAGTGCGAACGCCAGGTCGGGGGCGACGACGTCCGAGGCTGCGTCGACGCCCGCATCGACCAGCCGCTGGCGCGACTGCGCGTCGCGGTAGGAGCGCACCTGGGCGAGCCGCAGCGCCGCGCGCACGAGGGCCCGGGTCAGGGGACGGCCGAGCTGCTCCACCCCCACGCTGGCGAACGCCACCCGCGCGCCACGCAGCCGGGCAGCGAGCACCCAGCGGAAGACGTCGTAGGTGAAGCCAAGCACGCTCTCGCCCTCGTCGCTGAGCATGCCGGTGCCGGTCATCACCAGGGTGTCCACCCCGCGCATCCGCCGGAATGCCTCGCTCCATGCGCGCAGCTCGGCCGCGAGCCGGCCCACGCGGCCGCCTCCCGGAGCAGCGCGCCGGGACGCGTCGAGGATGGGGAAGGCGGCGAGCCCGTGCCGCTCCCGGACGTCGTCCGGACCGGTGCAGATGCAGAGCAGCTCGGCCGCGGGCAGCCGAGCGCGGGTGGCCTGCACTGCTGCCGACAGCGTGCACTCGTTCCCGAGGTTCCGGGTGCCGAAGTTCCCCCAGAACGCGATGCGCCTCGGCCCGGACGGCATCAGGCGAAGGTGCGGAAGACGGGCTTCACCGGCCGCCCGACCAGGTGGCGCTCGATGCCCTCGTCGAGCGCCCGACGGTAGACCTGGAGCGCCTCTGCCACCCCGTCCAGGGTGCGCTGCAGCTCCGCCGGCCCGTGCGCGTGGCTCACCACCAGGGAGGGCATCAGCAGCCCGCGGCGGATGGTCTCCTGGAGGAACAGGGTGCGGAAGGGCTGCGAAGGCGAGCCTCCCGCGTCTCTCGTGGAGTAGACCAGGTTGGCCGGGTTCCCCAGGACCTGGAACTGCGCGGAGAGTCCGAGCGCCGCGGCGACCTGGCCAAGCCCGGCGCGCAGCTGCTCGCCCACCGCGCGGAGGTGACCCACCACGTCCTCCTGCCGGTACACCGCGAGGGTCGCCAGTCCCGCGGCCAGGGCGTGCGTCTCGGCGCCGTGGGTGGTGGAGAGCAGGAACACCCGCTCCTTGCGCGTCCGGAGCCCCCCGAGCTCCATGATCTCCCGCCGGCCAATCAGCGCGGAGAGGGCGAACCCGTTGGCCATCGCCTTTCCGAAGGTCGCCAGGTCGGGCTGGATCCCGTAGACGCTCTGCGCGCCTCCGAGATGCCAGCGAAAGCCGGTGATCATCTCGTCGAGCACGAACAGCGCGCCCTCCGAGTGACAGAGGTCGATGACCGCCTGGAGGAACCCCGGGGCCGGCTCGACGGTGGTGGCGGCCTCCATCACCACGCAGGCGATCTGCCCCTGCCGCTCGGCGAAGAGACGGCGCAGGCTCTCCAGGTCGTTGAAGTGGAAGGGGTGGGTGAGGGAGCTGATGGCCTCCGGGATGCCGGCGTTCATCGGTGTGGCGCCGATGAACCAGTCGTCGGTGGAGAAGAAGGGGTGCTCGGCGCAGATCGCCACCTCGTCCCTGCCGGTGTACGCGCGGGCGAGCTTCACCGCGGCGGTGGTGGCGTCCGATCCGTTCTTGGCCAACTTCACCATGTCCGCACCGGGAAACAGCGCCAGGAACTGCTCCGCAAGCTCCACCTCGAGCGGCGAGGGCCGCACGAAGTTGGTCCCCTGCGCCATGGCCCGGCCGGCGGCCTCCACCACCCGGGGGTGGGCGTGTCCGAGCGCCACCGAGCGCAGCCCGGACCCGTACTCGACGAACTCGTTGCCGTCGACGTCCCAGACCCGCGCGCCGGCGCCGCGGGCGATGAAGCCCGGGGCGTCCTCGGGGTACTGATCGTCGCCCTTGGCGTAGGTGTGCGCGCCGCCGGGGATGAGCCGGTGGGCTTGTTCCCGGAGCCGCCGCGATTCGTCGAATCTCATCGTCTTTCCCACCCCTTCAGACAACGAGCTTCCGCCCGTAGAACGCCTCGGCATACCCCTCCGGCGCCCCGGCCTCCACCCCGCGGAGCCGGAGCAAGGCGCGGAACACGTCCTCGCTGAACCAGCGCCGGTCCCGCTGCGAACCGAAGCATCGCTCGAGCACCGAGAGCTTCCGCTTCACGGTCGCTGGCGAGAGCGGCAGGTAAACGTTCGGCCGCCCCAGGTCGCCGTCTGTCTTGAAGATCTCGTACTCCAGCACCAGGTGGTCGCGGAAGGTGTTGTAGGTCAGGTCGGAGACGAGCCGGTGGTCCTGGTGCCGGTCCTCCCGGTGGTGGGTGAGCACCAGATCCGGCCGCACCTCACGCTTGAGCTGCTCGAACGCCTCCTTGATCGGCACCCCCTGGTAGGGGAAGAAGCCGTCGCGGAACGCGTGCTGCACCAGACGCACCTGGACCCGCTTGCCGAGGATCTGGGCCGCCGCGCGGCGGGCCTCGCGGGCTCGCTGGGCGTTTCCGGAGAACACCACCCAGGTCACCCGGGCAATGCGCTCCTCGGCGAGCAGACGCAAGACCGTGCCTCCGCAGCCGATCTCCAGATCGTCGCTGTGCGCGCCCAGGCACAGGAGCTCGTGGCCGCCCGCGCGCGGCCGTCCGAGCCCGAGGGCGAGCATCATCCCGCGCTCGCCAGTCGCGCCGGGGCGGTCTTCCACACCTCCCAGGGGGCCCGGCCTGAGTTGTAGAGGTCGGTGAGCTCCTGCTGCTCCTTGAAGGTGTCCATGCACCAGAACCGATCGCAGCGGTACGCGAGCAGCCGACGCTCGGCCATCAGGCGCTGGAAGGGGCCCAGGACCAGCTCGTCGCCCGCGCGCATGTAGTCGAAGATCTCCCGGCGGAGCACGAAGAAGCCGCCGTTGATCAGCAGACCCGAGTCACGCACCGACTGGATCGAGGTGACCAGGCCGTCAGCGTCTGCCTTCACCAGGTGGAAGCTCTGTGACGGTGGCACCGCGACGAAGGACGCCACGTGGCTCGACGCCCGGACCGTCTGGATCATCTTGTCCAGGTCGAGGTCGGTGAGACCGTCGGAGTAGTTGGCGAGGAACATCTCGTCCTCGTCCACGTACTTCCGGACCGCCATCAGCCGCTGGCCGATGTTCGCGTGCAGCCCGGTGTCGACGAAGGTGATGTTCCAGTCCTCGATGTCGCTCCGCTCGAGCTTCATCTCCTTGCCGCCGCGGGAGAGCGTGAAGTCGTTGGAGATCCACTCCTCGTACTCGAGGAAGAACTGCTTGATGACGTCCGCCTTGTAGCCAAGGCAGAGGACGAAGTCCTTGTGCCCGAAGTGGGCGTAGTACTTCATCAGGTGCCAGAGGATCGGGCGGTAGCCGATCTTCACCATCGGCTTTGGAATCTCGCCGGTGAGCTCGCGCAGCCGGGTTCCAAGGCCACCACAGAACAGGACGACCTTCATCGGTTCATTCCCTCGCTCCCGCCCGGGGAGCCGCGGCCATTCTCTCTCGCTTCGGGTGCCCGCTGTCCTAACGAATCTGGGACCCCAGGTGCTATGGGTCGCGGCTGACCGCGAGGCGACGGACACCAGCACCCCGCCACACGCTCCTCTATGGTGCGTGGAGACCCATGCCCCACCCCGGCCGCTCTCGCCTGCTCGCCTTGCTCGTCCTCGCCCTCTTTCCGCCCGGGGCGGAGGCGAAGGACCGGTCCATCCTGGTCATCGGCCCCCACCCGGACGACGAGACGCTGATCGCCGCCGGGCGTGTCCGGGCGGCGGTGCTGGCCGGGGACACGGTCCACGTGGCCGTGGTCACCAACGGAGACCTGGACGGCAAGGGCCCCGGGCTCTCGCGCCAGGCCGAGTCGGTCGCCGCGGCGGCGCTGCTCGGCGTCCCCGAGTCCTCGGTGGTGTTCCTCGGGTACGGTGACCAGACGCTCCACGACCTCTGGCGGAACGCTCACCCGGACGAGGTGGTCACCTCGAAGGCCATGCAGAGCGCCACCTACGGGGAGCGCGGATTCGGGCGAAAGGACTTCCACTCCGCGCTCGAGGGGAAGCCCGCTCCTTACAGCCGCCGCGCGGTGCTGGGAGACTTCGTGGCACTCCTCGAGAAGTTCCGGCCGGACGAGGTCTTCACGGTCGGGGATCGCGACAACCACGGGGACCACGCCTCCACCGCGCGCTTCCTTCGCGAGGCCGTGGTCGAGCTGCGGCGCACCGGCCGGCCGGTGCCGCGGGTCTTCGAGTCCGCGGTCTGGGCTCCCTACGCCAACGGGGGCTGCACCGAGAGTGCGTGGCCGCAGAAGGGTCCGGGCCCGCTCCCCTTCCCGCCCTTCCGCCCGCCGCCCTGCATCGTCGAGGACACGGCGCTCGACTGGACCCAGGTCCGGCGCTTCCCTGTCCCGCAGGACATGCTGGTCGAGGACCCGGCGCGGAACCTCAAGCACCGTGCGCTCGCCGCCTACCGGTCACAGTTCAGTGACTTCCTCGTCTCCTTCGTCCGGAGAGACGAGTTCTTCTGGCTTTGGAACGCGCCCACCGACCTCACGCCACTGGCGCGCGTGTCGGTCTCCAGCGAGTCGTCCGCCGGGGATGGCGGGCGGCAACAGGCGGTGGACGGCATGGCGGACGAGGATCACGAGTGGAAGAGCGAGAGCCGGACCGCGTGGATCCAGCTGGACTGGCCGGAGCCGGTCCGGGTGGGACTGGTCCGGCTCTTCGACCGGCTGGATCGGCACGACAACGTCCTCGGCGGCACGCTGTCGTTCAGCGACGGGAGCACGGTGAAGGTGCCGGCGCTGCCCGTGACTGGAAAGCCGCTGCCGGTCGCCTTCCCTCCACGGACCGTGGGATGGGTGCGCTTCACCCTCGACCAGTCCGAGGGCTACACGCCTGGTCTGGCCGAGATCGAGGTGCACGGAGCACCTGGCCGCAGCACCGGCAATCTCCCGCCTCTCCTGCTCCGCGGACCGACGCCCGGAGCCTCGGTGCTGGGACCGGGACAGAGCTCGACGCTCTCGGTCGAGGCGACGGACCTGGACGGAGACCCACTCACATTCAGCTGGTCGACCACCGCGGGCGCGATCGCCGGCAAGGGACCCACGGCGGTCTTCACCGCTCCCCGCGAGGCCACACAGGACACGGTCTGCGTGGTGACGGTGGTGGTGTCGGATGGACACGGGGGGGTCGACCGGAACTCCGCATTCGTCACGGTGTCAGGCAAGCAGCGCCGTTGAACGTTGGGCCGAGAGGTGCGGCGTCGCTCCTGTGGTACTGAAGACGCCGAGAATGACCGGAGCTCCCGCAGCGCAGACCACCGCGGTCGAACCACGGATCCAGGCGACCCGCGGCTCCCTCGCCCGGAGCGCGATGCACCTCGTGCTCGGCCAGGCCGGGACGATGGTGCTCGGCATCCTCTTCAGCGCGCTCCTCGGGCGGTCGCTCGGTGCCGGGGACTTCGGCCTCTACTTCCTCATCAACTCGCTGGCCGCCTTCGCCCTGGTCCTCGTCGACTGGGGACAGAACTACTTCGGAATTCGCGCCGTGGCCCGGGCGCCGGCCCGTGGCGGAGAGCTGCTCGGCACCGGCCTGGTGCTGCGCGCGGTGGGCACGGCGCTCATCGCGCTGCCAGCGGGCCTGGTCGCCTGGGGAATTGGCTACGACCGGAGGACCATCCTCTTCTCGGTGGCGTTCCTCTTCCTGAACCTGCCGCTGTTCCTGGCCCAGAACTTCGGGATGGTGTTCCGGGGCCGGGACCAGATGGGGCTCGACGCCTCGGTCTCGGTGCTCAACCGGGCCTCTGGCCTGGTGCTGGCCGTCGTCGCCCTCCGGCTCGGGTGGGGCCTGTGGGGAGTGGTCGCGGCCCAGGGGCTCGCCGGCGCAGCGGCGCTGGCGCTTGCCTTCCGTCTCTACCGCGAGGTGGGGCACGCGCCGCTGGTGTTCCGCCGCGAGACTGCGCGGGAGATCCTCGTGGGCGGCACGGCCATCGCGGCGATCACCGTCGCTGTCTACGTGCAGCCCTACCTGGACGCGGTGCTCCTGAGCAAGATGGTCCCCAAGGACGCGCTCGGCTGGTACGGCGCCGCCAAGAGCATCATGGGAACGCTGCTCGCCCCCTCGCTGATCCTGGGTGCCGCGGCGTACCCGCGCCTGTCGCGGGTGGCGGACGACCGGCCCGCGTTCCGGACGGAGTTCGCCCTGGCGCAGCGGCCGATGCTCTGGCTGGGGGGGCTGGCCGGGGTGGGGACCTGGCTCTTCGCGGACGTGGCCATCCACCTCATCTACGGGCAACGCCAGTTCGGCCCGGCGGCGGTCATCCTTCAGGTGTTCGGGCTGGGGCTCTTCCTGACCTTCGTCGACGTGCTCATCGGGACGGCGCTCACCGCGCTCGGACGGGCCACCGCCTTCGCGGTGGCGAAGATCGCCAGTGTGGTCCTGGCGATCGGGCTCGCGCTGCTGCTCATCCCCTGGTTCCAGGGCCGCACCGGGAACGGGGGCGTGGGGGTGACGGTCGCCGCGGTGCTGTCCGAGGTGGTCATCTTCGCCGGCGGCCTCCTCCTGATGCCGAAGGGGACGCTCAGCGTCGCAATGCTCGCCGACGGCGCGCGCGCGCTCGGCTGTGCGGTCGCCACCTGGGGAGTGTTCCAGGTTCTGCCCGCGCTGCCGCCCTGGGTGGGAATCCCCTTCTGCATCGGCGCCTACTTCGCGCTGAGCTCCGCGGTGGGTCTGCTCCGGCGCGACGACGTCCAGGTGGTGACGGCGCTGCTTCGCCGGCGGGCCTGAGACTCCCGGGCGCTCTCTTGGGGGCGCCGCCGACCCACCCGTTCGGACGAGCTCGACGCGCACGCGCCGCCGGTGGTTCTTGGCTATGGTGCGTCGCCGACACGACGCGGACGGGACGACGATGAAGATTCTCCTCACGGGCAGTCGCGGATACATCGGAACGGTGATGGGTCCGTTCCTCCAGAAGGCCGGACACGAGGTGGTGGGGCTCGACGCGGACCTCTACCGACGCTCGACGTTCGGCAGCTGGCGCGAGTCGGTTCCCACGCGGGTGATGGACCTCCGTGCGGTGACCCCGGCGGACCTGGCTGGCTTCGACGCGGTGGTGCACCTGGCGGCGCTCTCCAACGATCCGCTCGGCGACCTGAACCCCGAGCTCACCTACGACATCAACCACCGGGCCTCGGTGCGGCTGGCCGAGGCGGCCCGTGAAGCGGGGGTGAAGCGGTTCGTCTTCGCCTCCTCCTGCAGCAACTACGGGGCGGCCGGCGATGCGCCGGTGAACGAGGACTCGGAGCTCAATCCGGTCACGCCGTACGGTGAGTCGAAGGTGCGAGTGGAGCGGGACGTGGTCACGCTGGCCGGCGACGACTTCTCGCCCACCTTCCTCCGCTGCGCCACTGCCTACGGCGTCTCGCCACGGCTGCGCTTCGACATCGTGCTGAACAACCTGGTGGCCTGGGCCTTCACCTCGGGCAAGGTCCTCCTGAAGTCCGACGGCACCCCGTGGCGGCCCATCGTGCACATCGAGGACATCAGCCGGGCGTTTCTCGCCGTCCTCACGGTGCCGCGCGAGAGGGTGCACGCCCAGGCCCTCAACGTGGGCAAGAACGACCAGAATTACCGCATCCGGGAGATCGCCGACATCGTCCAGCGCACCGTGCCCGGCTGCGAGGTCTCCTTCGCCGACGGCGCCGGCCCGGACAAGCGCAACTACCGGGCGGACTTCTCGAAGATCGCCCGGGTGCTCCCCGAGTTCCGGCCGGAGTGGGATGCGGCGCGTGGCGCGGCCGAGCTGCTCGCCACCTACCGCCAGGTGGGGCTGAAGCTCGAAGACTTCGAGGGGCCGCGCTACCGGCGCATCGATCAGATCAAGCGGCTCATCGCCGAGGGAAGCCTGGGCACCGACCTGCGCTGGACGCGCGAGCCGGTGGCGGCATGACCGAGCCGCTGCGCGAGGCGGGGACCGGACGGCGCCGGGGGTGCCTCTTCTGCAGCCGCCCGCTCCAGCACACCTTCGTCGACCTGGGGATGTCGCCGCTCTGCGAGAGCTACGTCCCGGCCGAGAAGCTGAACCAGATGGAGCCCTTCTATCCGCTCCACGTCTACGTCTGTGACCGATGCTTCCTGGTCCAGCTGGAGGAGTTCGTCAGCCCCGAGCACATCTTCACCGAGTACGCCTACTTCTCCTCCTATGCCGACAGCTGGGTGGAGCACATGCGGCGCTACGCGGAGGCAATGCGGGACCGGCTCGCGCTCGGGAAGGCGAGCTTCGTGGTGGAGGTGGCGAGCAACGACGGCTACCTCCTCCAGCACTTCGTCCGGATGGGCATCCCGGTGCTCGGCATCGAGCCCGCGGCCAACGTGGCGAGGGTGGCGGTGGAGAAGGGTGTGCCCACGCTGGTGAAGTTCTTCGGCGAGCGCACCGCGCGCGAGGTGGTGGCGGAGAAGGGCCACGCGGACCTCGTCTGCGGGGCCAACGTCCTCGCCCAGGTGCCCCACCCCAACGACTTCGTCGCGGGCCTGAAGATCCTCCTCGGCCCGCGCGGGGTGGTGACCATCGAGTTCCCGCACCTCATGCGGCTCATGGCCGAGAACCAGTTCGACACCATCTACCACGAGCACTTCTCGTACTTCTCCTTCCTCAGCGCCGAGACGCTCCTCGCAGCCCACGGCCTCACCCTGTTCGACGTGGAGGAGCTGCCGACCCACGGCGGTTCGCTCCGCGTCCACGCCCGTCACCTCGACGACCTCACGCGCCCGGTCACGGAGCGGGCCCGGGCGCTGCGCCAGCGCGAGGTGGATGCCGGGCTCCTGAAGCTCGAGACCTACGGCGGCTTCGGTGAGCAGGTGAAGGAGACCAAGCGGAAGCTGCTCGAGTTCCTCATCGGCGTGAAGCGGGCTGGCAAGACGGTGGTGGGCTACGGCGCACCCGGCAAGGGCAACACCCTGCTCAACTACTGCGGCATCCGGACCGACTTCATCGACTACACGGTGGACCGGAGCACGTACAAGCAGGGGAAGTTCCTTCCCGGCACCCGCATCCCCGTCTTCGCCCCGGACCGCATCCGCGAGACGCGTCCGGACTACGTGCTGATCCTCCCCTGGAACTTCAAGGACGAGATCGTCAAGCAGATGGCCGACGTGCGCAGCTGGGGCGGGCGCTTCGTGGTGCCCATCCCCGAGGTGCGGGTCCTGGACTGAGGCTCGGCGGAGGGGCCATGCGCTTCAGCCAGACCGAGCTCCCAGGAGTGATGCTCCTCGAGCAGGAGCGGCACGCGGACGAGCGCGGGTACTTCGCGCGGACCTGGTGCGCGGAGGAGCTCGCAGCCCACGGCCTGCCGGCCACCCTCTCGCAGTGTAGCGTGTCGTTCAATCACCGGAGGGGCACGCTTCGCGGTCTCCACTACCAGGCGCCGCCGTTCGCCGAGGTGAAGGTGGTCCGGTGCCTGCGCGGCGCGCTGCTCGACGTGGCGGTCGACCTCCGGCCGGACTCGCCGACGTTCCTCCGCCACGTGACGGCGGAGCTCAGCCCGGACAACGGCCGCGCGCTCCACATCCCCCGCGGCTGCGCCCACGGGTTCTACACCCTCGCCGACCGGACGGAGATCGAGTACCTCATCTCCGCCCCCTACCGGCCCGAGGCGGCGCGCGGGCTGCGCTTCGACGACCGGCTCCTCCAGGTGCGCTGGCCTGGCCCGGTGGCGGTCATCGCCCCCCGCGACGGCGAGTACCCTTCGGCACGCCGGGAGCAGTTCGAGGAGCTGCGGGGCCTCCTGTGAACGGAGCGCTGCCGATGGACGGCGCGGCAGAGATGATCCGCGCGCTGGCCGACGGGCTCGACGAGGCCGCGCTGGGGGCCGAGCTCCACGCGCAGGTGCGCGCGCTCTACCCACTGTGCCGCTCCATCACCGGGGAGGGCGTGCGCAGCTCGCTCCGCATCCTCCAGGAGATGGTGCCCCTCACCCTGCACGAGGTGCCGAGCGGGACGGCGGTGCTGGACTGGGTGGTGCCCCGGGAGTGGAATTTCCGCTCGGCGCGGCTCATCGGCCCGGGCGGGCAGGTGGTGGTCGACGCCGCCCGGCTCAACCTGCACGTCCTCAACTACAGCGTGCCGTTCCGGGGGACGCTGAGCCTGGAGGAGCTGCAGCCGCACCTCCACTCCCTCCCCGAGTCGCCCGACCGGGTGCCGTACCGGACGAGCTACTACCGCGAGGAGTGGGGGTTCTGCCTCGCGCACTCGGTCCGGAGCGCGCTCGGCCCTGGGCAATACCGCGTCGAGATCGACACCAGCCTCTCCGAGGGCTCCCTCACCTACGGGGAGGCGGTGGTGCCCGGCGCCCTTCCGCAGGAGGTGCTGGTCTCGACCCACGTCTGCCACCCGTCGCTGGCCAACGACAACTGCGCGGGCATGGCGCTCTGCGCGGCGCTGGCGCGGATGCTGGGGACGCTTCGGCCACGGCTCACCTACCGGTTCCTCTTCGTGCCTGGCACCATCGGTGCCATCACCTGGCTCGCCCGCAACCGCGAGCGCACGCGGAACACCGTCGCCGGGCTGGTCGCGGCGTGCGTCGGAGATGCCGGCCGCCTCACCTACAAGCGAAGCCGCCGCGCGACGGCCGAGGTGGACCGGGCGGCACTTCACGTCCTGAAGCACGCCGGCGTGGACCACGAAGTTCGTGACTTCACCCCCTACGGGTACGACGAGCGGCAGTACTGCTCGCCCGGCTTCGACCTGCCGGTGGGCTCGCTCACCCGCACACCCTACGGCGAGTACCCCGAGTACCACACCTCCGGGGACGACCCCTCGCTGGTGCGCCCGGAGAAGATGGTGGACACCCTCCGGCGGTACCTCGAGGTGTTCGAGGTGCTGGAGGGCAACGGGACGTGGATGAACACCGAGCCCTTCGGCGAACCGCAGCTCGGACGCCGCGGCCTCTACGCCTCGGTGGGGGGAAAGAGCCACGCCCGCGCCGAGCAGATGGCCATGCTCTGGGTGCTCAACCTCTCCGACGGCAGGCACTCGCTCCTGGACGTCGCCGACCGCTCCGGGATGCCCTTCACCCAGGTCCGCCGCGCGGCGCGGGCGCTCCACGACGCCGGCCTGCTCGTCGCGCCCGACCCGGCCCCCCGGCGCTGAACGCTCGACGTTCCGCGCCGGTCGCCGCCGTCAGACCGCCACCTGCGCCGCCACGACCTCGGCCAGTGCGAGCGCCGCGGTGAGCCCGGGCGATTCGATGCCGTACAGGTTCACCAGCCCGGGCACCCCGTGCTCCGCGGGTCCCTGGATGAGGAAGTCCGCCGCCGGCTCGCCAGGACCGGAGAGCTTCGCCCGAACCCCGGTGTACCCGGGCTGCAGGTCCTCCTCCTTCACCTCCGGGAGGTAGGCGCGGATGGAGCGGGCGAACGCGGGCGCCCGGCCCTCGTCGAAGGCGTAGTCCACGCCGGGGATCCAGGCCACGTCTGGCCCGAAGCGCGCCCGCCCGTCGAGGTCGAGGGTGACGTGGGTGCCCAGGCCTCCGGGCACCGGCACCGGGTACACCAGCCGGCGCACCGGGGACGGTCCCCGGAGCACGAAGTAGTGCCCCTTGGCGAAGTGCTGCGCCGGGATGGTCTCCGGGGCAAGACCCTCGAGCGTCCGGGCCACCGTCTGCGCCCAGGGACCGGCGGCGTTCACCACCGCGCGGAAGCGGACCGCCCCCGGCTCCTCGCCTCCGAGCCGCAGGAGGAGCCGGTCGCCGCTCACCCGGCCAGAGAGAACCGGGGTCCGGAGCACCACCTGCGCGCCACGGGCCTCGGCGTCGCTCCGGAGCGCGGCCATCAGCGAATGGCTGTCCACGATGCCGGTGGACGGCGAGAGGAAGCCACGCACCGCGGAGACGGCCGGCTCGAGCACCTGCACCTCCTCGCCCGAGAGCCAGGTGAGGTCCTCCACCCCGTTTGCCCGCGCGTTCGCCGCGATGCGCTCGAGCGTGGGGATCTCCTCCGCACGGGTCGCGACGACCAGCTTCCCCAGCCTCGCGTGCGGGATGCCGCGCTCGGCGCAGTAGGCGTAGAGCGCGCGTCTGCCCTCCAGGCACAGCCGCGCCTTCCACGACCCCGGCGGATAGTAGAGGCCGGCGTGCACGACCTCCGAGTTGCGCGAGCTGGTATGGAAGCCAACGAAACGCTCGGCATCGAGCACGAACACCTCCCGCCCACGCGCGGCCAGCGCCCGGGCGACGGCCAGGCCGATCACCCCCGCGCCCACCACCGCGACGTCGGCGTCCTGGGGCGGGGGCCCTGCCGCGTCCTCGACGGATGCCGCTGCGCTCACCGGCCCTTGCTTACCAGGACGAGCGCACGCGTTGTGTCGTGGCGGGGGGGTGCAGGATTTGCATCCGGCTGTCACCTGGGCGCGTGCACGCGCGTCTCCTCGACGCAGACGCCATTGTCTTCCTCCGGCGAGGCGTGGTGAACCGGTCACTGAAGCGAAGTCGCCTGCGGGCGTCGGAGCGTCCGAAATGTCTCGTGCCGTGCCGTTGCTCTTCGCTCTGACCCTCGCCACCTGCACCACCGGGACGACGAAGACCCCCGGTGGGGGCGGACCGCCGTCCGATGCCGGTGAGGTGCTCCCGGCGGACCGCGCCACCACCTGGAACCCGGGCCTGAACGCGGCAGGCGGGATCCCCCGCCGCACCACCGTCTACAAGACGCTGACCCCGAGCGGCGGGGACGACACCGCCGTCATCCAGGCCGCGCTGGACAGCTGCCCGGCGAACCAGGTGGTGAAGCTCGCCCCCGGCACGTTCCACATCAGCGGCGACGGGCTGGCCATCGGCCGCTCCAACGTGGTGCTCCGGGGAAGCGGCTCGACGCTGCCCGGGGGCACGCTGCTCACCAAGCCGCGGAACACCGGCATGCCGGTCATCATCATCGGGCTGCGCTGGTACGAGTTCACCCCCGGCGTGGCGCTGGTCCGGGACGCACCGAAGGGGGGCAAGAGCATCACCCTCGCCAGCAACCCCGGATACAAGGTGGGGGAGCTCGTCTACCTGAACCAGCTCGCGGACGAGGCCCGCTCCGACTCCACGCCGCCCGTGCGGAAGGTGACCTGGGGCGAGAACGCCCCGCCTGGCGGCCCCGAGCGCGGCTGGTTCTGCGAGTACAACCGGCCCATCGGCCAGTCACTGGAGATCGCCTCCATCCAGGGCAACACCCTCACCTTCTCCACTCCGCTCCACATCGCCTTCGAGACCGCGCTCTCGGCTCACGTGGTGCGGATCACCGACGAGCCCGGCGGCGTCCCCGTCGACGCGGTGCGGTTCTCGGGCATCGAGGACCTGGCGGTGGAGAACGGCGACGGGGGGGACGGCGGCGGGAACATTCACCTCTTCGCCACCATGTATGCGTGGGTGAAGAACGTGGACAGCGCTCACAGCATCGGCCACAGCTGCAACCTCGAGGGCACCTTCCGCTCCGAGGTGCGCGACTCGTACTTCCACGAGACCCTCGACCCGAACCCCGGGGGCGCGGGCTACGGCATCGGTCTCACCCGGTACGCCTCGGACAACCTCTACGAGAACAACGTGGTCTGGGACTTCAACAAGATGACGCTCGGCCGGGCCTCCGGCGGGGGCAACGTCTTCGGCTACAACTACTTCACCGACGGCTACGGCGAGACGTACCGGGACATCGTGGAGATCGGGGCGGGCCCCAACCACTACGCCGGCGCGCACATGGAGCTCTTCGAGGGCAACGAGGGCTTCAACTTCGACAGCGAGTCCTACTGGGGCAACGCCACCTACGCGACGTCCTTCCGCAACCACTGGACGGGGCTGCGGCGCTCGGCGGCCCCGCTCACGCTGCTCGACGCCTGGAACCGGCGCGCGGTCGGCGTCCAGGTTGGGGGCTGGTGGTACTCGTTCGTCGGTGACGTGCTCGGCTTCCCCGGCATGCCGCTGTTCAAGGGCAAGGACCTCTCGGGCAATGCCTTCTCCCAGGACCGGTTCATCGCCGAATCGGACCCGAACAACCTGAACGACGACGCCAGCGTGCCGATGTGGAAGCTGGGGTACGAGGGGACCCACTGGCCGGACAAGGCGGACCCGCTGGTGCTTTCCCGGCTCTATCGCCACGGGAACTTCGACTACGTCACGAAGACCATTCAGTGGAACCCCTCGAACTCGAACCACACCCTGCCGCGGTCGCTCTACCTGAGCGCCAAGCCGGCCTTCTTCGGCGCCAGCCGCTGGCCGTGGGTCGACGCCACCGCCACCACGGATGCTGACCGCCTGGGCGTGCTCCCGGCGAAGGCGCGGTTCGACGCGACCCACGCCTCGAAGTACCCCTGAGCCAGGGGCGGCCGCTGATAGAGTCCACAACCTCGCACATGCCCGAACGTCCGCCCGAGAGTGCGCCCCGTCCGCGGGTCCTGGTGGTGGCCGACTCGGCGAACCCCGAGTGGTCCAGCGCCTCGCTCGTCGGCTGGAGCCTGACCAGCGCCCTGCGCTCCGTGGCCGACGTGCACCTGGTCACCCACCTCCGCAACCGGGAGAACCTGATGCACGCCGGCTGGCTGGAGGGCCGCGACTTCACCGCGATCGACCCATCGGCCGTCGAGGCGCCGGTCACCAGGGTGGGCGAGGGGATCCGCAAGCTGACCAGGCTCGGCTGGACCTGGACCACCGCCTACTCCACCCTGGCGTACTACTGGTTCGAGTCGCTGGTCTGGCGGCGGTTCGGCGGGGAGATCCGCGCGCGTCACTGGGACGTGGTTCACCGCATCACCCCGGTGAGCCCCGCCGTGCCGAGCACCCTCGCCGCCCGCTGCAGCCGGGCTGGCGTCCCCTTCGTGCTCGGTCCGGTAAACGGCGGGGTGCCGTGGCCGCGTGAGTTCCGCGAGGCCCTGCGCCGCGAGGGCGAATGGCTCTCGTACCTGCGCGGCGCACGCAAGCTCCTGCCGGCGTACCGGAGCACCCGGAGCTCCGCCGCGGCGTTGCTCGCCGGCTCGTCATACGTCTGGGAGGACCTCGCTCCATACCGGGAGCGCACCGTCTACCTGCCCGAGAACGCCATCGACCCGGAGCGGTTCCGCGGCGTGACCGGGCCGCGCGCCGAGGGCCCGCTGCGCATCGTCTTCGTCGGCCGGCTCGTCCCGCTCAAGGGCGTGGACATGCTGGTCGAGGCGGCCGTCCCGCTGCTGCAGGCGGGCAAGGCGACCCTCGACCTGGTGGGCGACGGCCCCGAGATGGCGGCGCTGCGGGCACAGATCGCGCAGGCCGGCGTCGCCGCGGCGGTCAGCCTCCCCGGCTGGATCGACCAGCGCGAGGTCATCCCGCGCATCGCGCGGGCGGACGTGCTCGGCTTTCCGAGCATCCGTGAGTTCGGCGGTGGGGTGGTGCTCGAGGCCATGGCGCTCGGGGTCACCCCGGTGGTGGTGGACCACGGCGGCCCAAAGGAGCTGGTCACCGATGAGACGGGGGTCCGGGTTCCGCTCGGGACCCGTGCGGAGATCGTCGCGAGGCTGCGGCAGGTGCTCGAGTCGCTCGAGACCGATCGGTCGAGGGTGGCAGCCATGGGGGAGCGTGGCCGGCAACGCGTCGCGGCGCTGTTCACCTGGGAGGTGAAGGCGGCGCAGGTGGCGGAGGTGTACCGCTGGGTGCTCGGTCAGCGCGCGCGGCCGGACTTCGGTATTCCGCTCCGCGAGCCCGCAGACCTCACGCCCGTCCAGGCGGCGCCCACACCTGGGCCTGCCGCGCGTTCAGCTCGGCCGTCGCCCGTCGCTTCCCCTTGAGCAGACACGCCCACTGGTAGCTGCGGAGGAAGCGCCGGAACTCGGCGTCCCCGTAGCGAGGCTTCCGCTGCAGCATGCTCTCGACGTAGCCGGTGGCCATCCCGAGGCCCCCCACCACCAGCGGCGGGCGTGCCATCCGGAACAGCGCGCTGGCGAGCATGTACACCGGCGTGGTTCCCATGAAGTACTGGCCGAACCCGTGGCGCTTCCTGCCTGTCCACCAGCCCTTGTGGCTCGTTCCCATGGGGCGGAGGTGGACGAAGCGGAGCTCGGGGTCGTCCCAGGACTCGGCGATCCACCCGAGCTGACGGCAGCGGTGGCCGTCGATGCCGTCCCACATCACCTCGCGCACGAACCCGCCGATCTGCCGGAAGCACGCGACCCGGTAGAACTTGGTCATCCCCACCGAGTTCTCGTCCCCGGCCAGCTCGGAGACCAGGCCCGTGGTGTCCACCAGGGGGAAGCGGATCCGCTCCTCCGGGGAGCCCGCCGGAAGGAACCACGGCTTGCCAGAGCAGGTGCCGATCCGCTGCTCCCGCTCCATCCTGTCCATCAGCCCGGCGAAGTACCCCGGCGGCAGGTCGAGGTCGAGGTCGAGCTTGCAGACGTAGTCGTACTGACCGAGATCCACGGTGGCCAGCCCCGCGTCGAACGCCTCGATGACGCCGCCGCCCACCTTGCGCGCGCCGCGATCGGGCCGGCGTACCAGGCGGATCCACGGCGCCCCGGCCATCGCCTCCTCGACCAGCGCCGGAGTCTCGTCCTTCGAGCCGTCGTCCACCACCACCCAGAGCGCCGGCGGCTCGGTCTGCCCCATCACCGAGGAGAGCGTCCGGCGCGCGAAGCGAACCTCGTCCCGGCAAGGAGTGATGAGGACGTAGCGGCGGCCGCTCACGCGCGCACCCCGTGGCGGAGGCACCACCGTACCCAGACGTAGAGCGCCCAGACCCGGGACCAGTAGAGGCCCGGCGCGCCATCGATGAAGGCGCGCCAGAGCCGGCCGACAGCCTCCGGGTCCAACCCGGTCGAGCGCACCGCGTCCGCGTCGCGCAGCGTGGCGTCGATGCTCGCGGTCAGGCCTCTGCGGATCCACCGGTCGTAGGGCAGCACGAAGCCCCGCTTGGGCCGCTCGAAGAGCGCGGCGTCCAGGCCCTTCAGCCCCACCCGCCGGAGCAGCGCCTTCCTCCGGAGCGGCTGGTACCGGAGCGCATCCGGAAGCCGCATCACCTCCCCGAGCAGCACCGCGTCCACCAGGGGCATCCGCTGCTCGATCGACGCGGCCATGCTCGTCGCGTCGTTGTCCCGGAGCAGCCGCTCGCCGAGGAAGAGCCGCTGCTCCATCACGCTGATCGCCGCCAGGTCCGACCGGCCATGCACCTCGGCGTCGAGCCGGCTCCGGAACTCCGCGGGCAACCCGTCCACCAGCGCCGATTCGGCCCGGGAGCCGAGCAGCTGGCGCTGGAACTCGGGGAGGAACAGGGCGTAGGCCAGCTGGTACAGCGACAGGAGGTCCTCTCCCCGCCGCACCATCTCCGGGAGCTTGGCCCAGCGGGTCTGGGGAGGAAGCTCGGCCCCGCGCCCGCCGATCGCGCGCGCCGCGAGCGCCGCGCCGCGCACCAGGACGTCTCGCGGCAGCCAGCCGAGCCGCCGCGACCAGCGGTGGACGCTGGGGAGATCGCGGAAGCTGGTGTACCCGCCGAACAGCTCGTCCCCGCCCGTGCCCACCAGCGCCACGGTGAAGCCCGCCTGCCGCACCGCCCGGGACATGAAGTAGGCGTTGAGCCCGTCGAAGGTGGGCTGATCGAGGCTGTCCAGGGCCGGCTCGAGCTGGGCGGTGAAGTCCGACTCGGTGAGCACCACCTCCCGGTGCTCGGTCCCGATGGCCCCGGCCACCGCGCGCGCCACCGCGCCCTCGTCGTATTCCGGCTCCTCGAACGCCAGGGTGAAGGTGTGGACCTTTCCGACCGCCCGCTGGGCCAGGTTCGCCACGGCCGACGAGTCGATGCCGCCGGAGAGGAACACCCCGAGCGGCACGTCCGAGTCCAGGTGGAGACGCACCGAGCGCTCCACCGCCTCGGCCATCGAGGCCTCGTCTCCCGCGGGGGCTCCGGGCGGCGGCAGCGAACACGAGACACCCGAGCGCATTGCGCCGCCATCCACGCCGACCAGCCTCCACTCTCCGGGGAGGAGCAACTCGACTCCCTGCACCGCGGTGCGGGGCCCGACGACGAAGCCGTTCCAGGCCACCGAGGCCACGGCCTGCGGGTCGAGCCTCGGCGTCCCGAGCAGCCGGGAGGCGAGCAGCGCGCGAAGCTCCGAGGCGAAGGCCAGGGTCCAGCCCGCGTCGGTCTCCCGGGCGCGGGCCAGGTACAGCGGCTTGATGCCCAGCGGGTCCCGCGCGAGCAGGAGAGCACGGCGGGAGGGGTCCCACAGCCCCAGGCCGAACATCCCGCGCAGGCGGCCCAGCGCCTCGGGTCCCTGCGTGGCCAGCGTCCGGAGCAGCACCTCTCCATCACCCGTCGAGCGGAACGTGTGCCCCTCGGCAGCGAGCCCCTCGCGCAGCGTGCGGTAGTTGTAGATCTCCCCGTTGAAGACCATCACCTGGCCGGTGCCGGGGTCCACCATCGGCTGGTGCCCGGCCGGCGAGAGATCGAGGATGGCGAGCCGGCGGAAGGCGAGCAGCGCACCCGAACCGTCCGGTCCTGCCGGCGATTCCCAGGTGCCCTCGTCGTCGGGGCCACGGTGGAGCATCGCGCGGCTCATCCGGCCCAGTGCCGCCCGGTTCCGCGCGTCGACCTGCCCGAGGATGCCCGCGATCCCGCACATACCGAAGGCGGCGCATGCTACACCACGCACCCCGTCCTGCTCCGCATCCTCTTCCTCTCGCAGTTTCCGCCCAGCCCTCCCTCCTTCGGCGCCCAGCGCCGCATGCAGGGGCTCCTCGCCGCGCTCGCCCGCAGTCACGAGGTGAGCGCGGTGTCACTTCTCACCCCGGATCTTGACCGCGGCGAGGTGGAGCGGACGATGAGCGCGTACTGCCACGACGCGGTGCTCGTGTCCGCGCCGTCGCTCGAGGGAAGGCGGAAGCGGATGCTTCAGCTGCGCTCGCTCGCCGGGCGGCGGAGCTTCGAGCGGCGGGCCTACGAGCTGCCCGCGCTCCGTCGAGCGGTGCAGGAGCGACTCACCCGGGGGTGCTTCGACGCGCTCCTGGTCGCCTTTCCATTCCTGGCGAGCGAGGCGATGACCCGCACGCCCGCCGGAGCCGCCCGGCCGGTCCGCGTGCTCGACGAGCACAACATCGAGTTCGACCTCGCCCGCCAGCAGGCCGGAGGCGAGCACGGCATGCTCCGGCGGGTCCACAACGCCGCGAACTGGCCCAAGCTCCAGCGCGAGGAAGTGGAGGCCTGGCGGCGCTTCGACGCCGTCAGCTTCTGCAGCGACGCCGATCTCGCCCGGGCCCGGACGCTCGTGCCCGGGATGCGCGGCGAGGTCGTCCCGAACGCGGTGGACGTCGACGAGTTCCGCCCCCGGCCCACCGACCCGCCGTCCGACGGGGTGACGGTGCTCTTCTTCGGAGCCATCAACTACTTCCCCAACGTGGACGGCCTCCGCTTCTTCCTGGGGGAGGTCTGGCCGCTCCTGGCGCGGAGCCATCCGCGAGCGAGGCTGAAGATCGTCGGCCAGGCGCCGACCCCGGAGATCCTCGCCCACCAGGGGCCCCGCATCGAGGTGACCGGCCGGGTACCGGATCTGCGGCCCCACCTCTCGGCGGCGGCGGTCACCATCGCCCCGTTGCGGATCGGCGGCGGCACGCGGTTCAAGATCCTGGAGGCCATGGCCATGGGCCGCCCGGTGGTCTCGACCACGCTCGGAGCCGAGGGGCTCGAGGCCCAGTCGGAGCGGCACCTCGTGCGCGCGGACACCCCCGCGGCCTTCGCCGCAGCCGTGGGCCAGGTCCTCGACGATGCGGCGCTCGGTGCGCGCCTCGGCGCAGCAGGCCGGGCGCTGGTCGAGGAGCGCTACTCCTGGCAGGCTGCCGGAGCGCGACTGGAAGCGCTCCTGGTCTCGCTCGTCCAGCCCGGCAGCGCCCGCGCGCGCGTGGGCTGACGCCCCTGCTCAAGGGGTGCGGTGGGCGAGCCAGCGCGCCAGCGCGAGATGGTACACCGCCTCGGCTTCCCACTCGATGGAGGGCTCGTTCGTGGACCAGCTGTCGTTGTCCGTCCACCGGCCCTCGATGGGCGTCCGTCCGTCGCGGGGGAAGGCCGGGTCTCCCCAATAGCCCCAGATGGGCACCGGCCGGCCGTGCGCCACCGAGACGTCGTCGGGTTCGGGCAGTTCGTTCGGTCCGCCCGGGATGAGCCCCGGCATGTTCCGCGGGACGGCGCGCAGCGCGGCGAGCCAGTGGTGGAAGCCGCCCGTCACCGCGCGGGTCACCCCCGGGAGCCCGCTCACCCAGCAGACCCCCAGGCCGTTCCGCCCGAGCACCGCGTGGAGGTTGGCGAGCGCCTGCGCGCAGTCCGCGGCCGCGCGGGCCGGGTCCTCGCGGCAGCGGCGCGCATTGAAGAGCCCCGAGCGGACGAAGCCCGCACCCACGGATCCCCAGTGGTACGCCGTTGCCCAGCCAAAGGGGTGCCGCTGGCCGCGAGCCCGGACCTCCTCCGCGGCCGCGTCGAGCGCCTCGCGCAGCGCGCGCGCCCGCGACGGGTCGGCCGCCGGGGCGCGCAGGTAGAGGAGCGCAGCGTGGGACTCGAGGTGGAGGAAGCCGGGGTCCACCTCCGGCTCGGCCGCGGCTCGCGCGAAGTCCTCCCGGAAGCGCGCCTCGGAGGTCGCGAGCAGCATGCCGGCGGCGGCGTAGCTGCGAGCGCGACGGCCGACCTCGAGATTTCCATCGGCGCGGGCGGCGGGACAGGTCGGGCCATCGCTGTGCTCGTCCGGTCGGGCGTCGAGGTACGCCTGGCCTGCCTGCGCGGCGGCGAGACAGCGGCGGGCGAAGCCCGGGTCCACTTCCTGGAAGACGCTGGCGGCGAAGGCCAGCGTGCCCACCGCGCGCGCCGTGGCGAGCGTGCCCACCTCCCCTGCCCGGTACGGCGGCATCCGCTCGGGGACGTTGGTGCCATACGGCCCGTACCCGGTCTGACAGGTGGTGTTGCGGAATCCGCCCGAGCCCGGCTCCTGAACCGAGAGCAGCCACTCGAGGCCCCAGCGCGCCTCGTCGAGCAGGTCGGGCACGCCGTTGCCCGACTCGGGGATGTTGGTGTCGTCCGGGCCTCCCGGGAAGTCGGACGCGGCGAGCAGCAGCCAGAACAGGGCGGCATTGGTGGGCGCGCTGTAGAGCGAGAAGTCGCCGGCGTCGTGCCACCCGCCCCGGACGCCTGGCGGCGCGAGCGCCGCGTCGCTCGCGTGGATCCACGGTCCCTCGGCGTGCTCGGGGAGGACGGCGGAGAAGGCGCGCTGGAAGTAGAACCAGCGCTGCACCGCCCGGAGCGGCGTGTCGAACACCGCCGGGCCGACCTCGAAGGCCGGGCTCGTCGCTCCATCCTCCATCACCACCCGGTAGCGCCCCGACTCCCGGAGCGCGCTGAAGTCCCCCTGGGTGGCCTTCCGCCCCACCCCGAGGAGGGCGGACTCCACGGTCCGGAGCGTCCGACCCTCGAGCACCACGCGCCCGGCGTGGACGTCCTCGATGGCGAAGCGGGAGGCTTGCCCCGGCGCGGTGAACTCCTTGCGCATCTCGGGGGCGTACCCCACCTGGGAGACCGCGACGGTGGAGAAGAATGCGGGCTCGGGCGGGAGGCGCAGGCGCTCCCTGCGACGCACCCATCCGAGCGTCCGGACCCCGAGGTGCTTCAGCCGGGTCCGCACCCGGGGGACGGCCAGCAGCGCGCCGACCAGGAGCGCCGCGAAGAGGATGAGCAGCGCTCCTGCCCGTGCCCGGCCCATGTCCGCGGTCAGCCGGCCCGAAGAACGGCGCCCAGGAGCCGGTCGCGAGGAATCCAGTGCAGCGCCTGGCGGGCCTCGGCGAGCCCGGTGCGCCCTTCCTCCACCAGCAGCAGCACCAGATCGCAGCGGGCGAACGCCTCCACCACTGCCGGCGACGCGAGCGGGGAGTCCAGCACCACCAGGGCCCCCGGACGCGGGCCATCGGCCTCGGGCCTGGACCGGAGCACCTCGAGCAGTTCACCCAGCCGGGCCACCGTCTCGCCGCGGGCGTCGAGCAGGCGGAGGGGCCGATGGGGGTCCGGACCCGCGGCCGCGAGCAGCGCCTCGCCGAGCGGCGACGTGTCCTCTCGCGGGTCCACCGGCACGAGGCCCAGCGCGCCCCAGTCGCGCGCGAGCAGCAGCTTCCACAGCTCCTGGGTGGGGAACGGCTCGCCCGCCCTGCAGCGGCCGAGGACGGCGACCCCGAGCAGGCGCTCCACGTGCCACGGCTCGTTCACCTTGCCGGAGCGAACGTCGGCCATCGTGGTCCCCAGGGTGGCGACCACCAGCCCCGCGACGAGGCTCGCCACGAGGACCAGCGGGAGCTTCGGGCGGATCGGCGCGGTGGGCCGGCGCGCGGGCCGGATGACCACGTAGCGGTACTTGAAGGCAGCGCGCGCGGAGTCCTGGTCCAGCCGGGCGCTCTCGATGCGGTCGAGGAGGTCGTTGTAGCGCCCCATCGCGTGGCGGACCTGGGACTTGGCGTAGTCGATGTCCGGGTCCTCGTCCTCACGTGGGTCCGCCGACTCGAGGATGCTGGCCTCGGTGAGGAGCTCCCGACGGGCGATGCCGAGCGAGGAATCGAGCATCACGCCGCGGCGGCGGAGCTCCGCTTCCAGCGGCCCCAGCTCGAGCCGGATCGCCGCGGCCTCCGGCGACTCGCGCCGGGATTCCTCGAGCTGCTGGTGGATGTCGAGCACCACCGGATGGGGCTCCGAGTAGTGCGACCGCTGTTCCTCGAGCCGGGTCTCCAGCTCGGTGACCCGGCGGCGCCGGAACGCCTCCAGGTCCTCGAGCGCGCGACGCTTGCCCTGCACCTTCTTGGTGAGCGCCGCGGTCTCCACGTCCGAGATCGTTGGCTGGCGGAGCGCGCCCGTGCCCGCACGGCTCCTGCCCGCACGCGCCGAGCGCGCGGTCCGGAGCTTCTCCAGGTCCTGGATGGTGGTCTCCAGGACCTTGTGGGAGGACGTGGCCCGCGCCTCGAGGATGCCGATCGCCTCCGTCACGCTGGAGATCTCCAGCTCGGTCCGGACCTCGAGGAAGCTCTGCAGCGCCGCCTCGACAAGCTCGACCGCCAGGTCCGGATCTGGAAACTCGATCCCGATGGTCACCGCGCCTTCTCGGCTGCCCACATAGAGCTTCTTCTCGAGGAGCTCGACGAATTCCTGGACCACCTCGTCCTCCGTCTTGGCCCGGAAGAGCCGGGCGGAGACCCAGTCCTTGAGCCTGGGGAGCGGGGCGCGGGTCGCGGGCCAGCGCTGGAGCAGCTTCGTCTGCCGGCCCAGCGCCATCAGGTTGTCGTGACGGAGCACGATGTCCGCCGCGGCCTTGGTCGGTGCGTCGACCTCCTCCGGACGGCCCGAGCCGGTCAGCGCCGGAATGACCCGCGCCTGCGCGGCGCCGAGGGTGGTCTCGACCTGGTAGGTCCTCGGCAGGGCGAGCACCACCGCCACCGAGCCGACGACCACCGTCAGCCACAGCGCGGCGAAGAGCGGGCGATGACGGACGACCGAGTGGACGATCTGGACGACGACCTCGCCGAGGATCGCCAGGTCGAAGCGGCGGGTGGACGCCGGCGCGGGTCGGCGGGCACGGCGGGCTGCGAGCGGCGGCTGATGAGTTGCTATGGTCTTGCCGTGCAGAAGTTCCTGCTCCTCTCGATCCTGCTGACCACGTTCCTGCTCCCCGCGCTCGCCGCGCGGATCAGGTCTCCTCGCCGGGCGCTGGGAACACTGGTCGGGACGATGCTCCTGGCCGAGGTGGCCTACGCCGTCTTCCTCTACACCGTCTACCCGCTCCTGTAGCTCACCATGCGTCGGCTCACCCCTGCCAGCGTTGTCTCGCCGGCCTCCGTCCGCTGGCCGGGGTCCTCCCCGCCTCATCTGGTCCCGGTGCTGGTCGCCGGGGGGACGGTCGCCGCGGTGGTGGTGGGGAACGGAAACCTGGCGCTGGCGCTGGCGCCGAGCCTGGCCGCGCTCCTGGTCTGGGCCATCTGGGCGGCGCCGGCCAGGGTCACCCTGCTCGTCCTGCTCGCACTGTCCTGGCTGGTCGAGGCACCTGGGGCCGGATTTGCCGACGGACGGGTCACCCCGCCGTGGGCTCCTCTGGGGAAGGTGCTCTGGTCGAAGCTGAACCTGGTGCTCCCGGTGCCGGGGCTCGTCTTCACCGGCTTCGACCTGCTTGCGCTCTTGCTCCTCGTGGCGCTGGTGTCACGGCAGGTGCAGCGCTCGGAGCTGGACCGCGCCGGCTGGGTGGACACCCCCGCGCCGCTCGGGGCGTTCGCCTGGGTGTCGCTCCTGGCCGTGCTCTGGTTGTCCGCCTGGGGGATGGCCCGGGGCGGCGCCTTCCGCTTCGTGCTCTGGCAGTCCATCAAGTGGATCTACGTTCCGGTGGTCTACGCGCTGATGCGCCAGGGCCTCCGCGGAGCCCAGGACGCCCCGGCGGTGGGCAAGCTCCTCCTCGGTGTGGGCCTGGTCCGGGCCATCGAGGCCATCGTGATGCGGACCATGTTCCCCGCCGCGTCGATCATGTCCTACGCCACCACCCACGGGGACTCGGTTCTCTTCGCCATCTGCGTGGCGATCCTGGCTGCCATGGCGCTGGAGATGCCGGGCCGGCGCACCTCCAAGCTCACGCTGCTCTTGCTCCCCGTGTACCTGTGGGCCATGTCCGCGAACAACCGGCGGCTGGTCTGGACCGAGCTTGCCCTGGTCTTTCTCTGTTACTGGGCGATCACTCCCTGGCGCCCGTTCAAGCGCCGGCTCGCCAGGGTCGGGGTGCTGGCGCTGATCCCGTTCCTCCTCTACGGGACGGTGGGCTGGAACCGGCAGGGGTTCCCCTTCGGACCGGTCCAGAAGCTCCGCTCGATCGTCGACAGCAAGCGCGACGCCTCCACGCTCTGGCGAGACATGGAGAACTTCAACCTCATCCAGACGTACTCCGAGCACCCGGTGCTCGGGTCCGGCTTCGGTCACCCGATGCACGAGGTGGTGAAGCTACCGGACGTGACGGCCGGCTACGAGCTCGAGCCGTACATCCCGCACAACAGCGTGCTCGGGCTCTGGGCGTTCTGCGGCCTGGTCGGGTTCATGCTGCTGTGGATGATCTTCCCGGTGGGGATGTTCTTTTCCGTCCGGGCGTACCGGTGGGCGCGGACGCCGCTGGAGCGGGTGGCCGCGCTCGGCGCGGTGGCGTCGCAGGTCTGTTACCTCACCCAGGGCTACGGAGATCTCGGCTTCGGCGAGTGGGGCTCGCTGTTCACCGTCGCCGCCGGTTACGCGCTGGTCGGGAAGATCTGTGTCGCCAGCGGGGGCTGGGCATGGCCTGGAGCATCGTCCGGGTACGAGACGACACACCCCCGGGTCAGGGTGTCCGCGCACTGAGGCGCTCCCGCAGGCGGTGGCCCGGGCGTATGCTCCGGCGCCTTTCTGGCCAAGGGGAGGACGAGGGTCGTGAGCAGCCTGGTCGAGGTGGCGATCATCGGCGCGGGGCCTTACGGGCTCTCCGTCGCCGCGCAGCTGTCTGCGCGTGGCGTTCGGTTCCGCGTCTTCGGCCAGCCGATGCGGACCTGGCAGCCCATGCCGCGGAGCCTCTGCCTGAAGTCGCTGGGCTTCGCGACCAGCATCGCGGTGCCCCGGAAGGGGCACGATTTTCCGGGGTGGCTCGCCGGCCGGGGGCTCGAGACCGTGGAGCCCATCTCCTACGCGGACTTCACCGAGTACGGGCTCTGGGTCCAGCGCCGCTGCGTCCCCGACGTGGAGCCGGCCGAGGTTGCCGCGCTCCGGCGGGCCGGCACGTCCGGCTACGAGCTCGAGCTCGCCGACGGGCAGCGGGTCCGTGCACGCCAGGTGGTGGTGGCCACCGGGCTGCACTGGCTCCAGCAGAGCCCGGAGCTCTTCTCCGGATTCCCCGACGGGCTCGTCTCGCACAGCTTCGGCCAGTACGACTTCCAGCGGTGGGCCGGACGGGAGGTCGCCGTCATCGGGGCCGGGCAGTCCGCGCTCGAGGTCTCGGTCCTCCTGCACGAGGCAGGCGCCCGTCCGGTGCTCCTGGCGCACGCGCCGCCCATCTTCCACGGCCGGACCCCGAGCCACCGTTCGCTCCTCCAGCGGGTGCGGGATCCGTTGACGGTGCTCGGCGCTGGCCGGCTCAACTGGGTGCTGGAGCATCTACCGTGGCTGGTGCGCCACGCGCCGGAGGAGCGGCGAGTCCGGTTCGCCCGTTCCTACCTCGGCCCGTCCGGCGCCTGGTGGCTGCGCGACCGCTTCGTCGGCCAGGTCCAGGTGGTCGCCCCGGCGGTGCTTCAGGGAGCGCAGGTCCGCGGAGAGTCCGTGGCCCTGCGCTTCTCGGTCGACGGAGGCAGCACCCAGGAGCGCGCGTTCGCGCACGTGGTGTGCGGAACGGGGTTCCGGCACGCGGTGGACCGGCTGCCGTTCCTCGACCGGGAGCTGCTCGGGCAGCTCGGACGCATCGCCGGGATCGCGCCACGGCTCTCCCGGCACTTCGAGTCCACGCTCCCCGGCCTCTACTTCGTCGGGCCACTCTCCGCGTACACCTTCGGGCCGCTCTTTCGCTTCGTGTGCGGGGCCACTCCGGCCGCGCCGGTGGTCGCCCGGCACCTCGCCCGGAGCCGCGGTCGCCGGACCGTCCCGCTGGGAGGGACGGGCGCCGCGCCGACCCCGGACGAGGCGCGCGCCGCCTGAGCCCGACGGACGCTCCGCTCAGGGCCGGTCGAAGACCGAACCGCGCAGATAGCCACGGCCGTGGCGGACCGCCGCCCAGAGCTCCGCCGCCGCATGGACCACGCCCGGTGCCCAGTCCTCCCGGTCCGCGGAGGCGTCCACGAAGCGAGTGGGATCCTCGGAGATCCAGCGGGACCAGCGCGCGGACTCCTCGGCGGTGCTCGTCCCCGCGAGGCGGCGTGCGGAGAAGAGCAGGCGGTGCCCGAAGCGGAAGGCATAGCGGTAGCCCCGGGTGTCGAAGCGCGCCGCGCGGTCGGCGAGCTCCTGGAGCCCGGCGCGATCTCCCTGCGCCGCGAGGTACGCGAAGACCGGGAGGGGCAGGCCCCGCGCACACTCGAAGTGCATCTGCCCGTAGAAGCGCGGGTTGAAGTCGATGAGGTAATACTCGCCGCCCGAGCGCACGAACTCGGCCTCGAAGACGCCGAAGTAACCGTTGCGGCGGCACAGCGAGACCAGCCCCTGGAGGAGCGCAGGAATGACCGGGGCGTCCTCAAAGCAAAGGCCGATCCCGACGCGCAGCGGTCTCTGCAGCAGCTTGCGCGAGGCGCGGGCGCCGAGCGCCGTCCCCTCCTCATCGATGAAGCCGGAGATCGAGTACACGCCCCCGTCCTCGGTCCGGCGGAACTCCTGGAGCATCGGAGAGCGGAGCGGACCGAAGTCCTCCTCCACGCCAGGAAGGTACCGGTCGTGCTCCAGCCAGCGCCGGTGGAGCTTGGCGAGGTCGTCGCCCGCCTCCACCACCCGCCCATGATTCTCGGTGCGGAGGAAGACCTGGGTCCGGGGCTTGATGAGCAGCGGCCGTGGGAGCGACGCAGCGAGCCGCGCGACGTCCTCTGCCGAGTCCGGAAACCAGGTGGGGAGCGTCCGCAGCCCGACCTGGGCGCAGGCGGTGTGCAGACGCTTCTTGTCGAGGAGCGTGACGAGCGTCTGCAGCGGCGGCTGGAACAGCCGGAAGGACGTCTCGAGGGCGCTCGCATGCCTGGCGAACAGCCACGCCAGATCATCGGAGGTGGGGTACAGGAAATGCCCGGGCGAGGCTGCGCCGAAGGCGAGCACCCAGTCCAAGAAGGCCCGCTCATGTCGCGGCGGCGGACTGCGCAGCGTCCGGGCCGTGGAACGTGACCAGCGCGCGGGCGCGAGCCACTCCGAACCTGCGACCGCCACCGGGACGCCCGCGGCGCCGAGCGCGCGCACCGCGGCGAGCGTCCCCCCGTAGCCGGGCATCGTGAGAAGCGCAGGCGGACGCGCGACCGTCCTCCGCACCGTGGACGCGGTGGGGAGCACGTCAGGGGACTCGGGAGCGAAGCGACGAGAGAGCGAGAGCACGAGCGGGAGGCGTCCCGGCCCACAGTGCATGGGCCGTGAACGGCGGGCAACAATCTTTGGCCGGGTCCCGTACGACACAGTTCAAGGTTGCGGAGGCACGAGAATCTCCGAAGTGGGCCGCGCCACGCACCGCGCAATCCGGCTGCGGCTCCAGCTGCTCGGCAAGTGTCGAGCATCCGACTGCGCCCCGCGGCCAGCCAGGCGACGGATGTCTAGCTTGCCGCTCCCGTGCACATCGTCCTGCTCGTCCTGCTGGCGCAGGCCACCGCCGCCGGCGCACCGCCGAGCGCCCCGGCCGTCGACGGGGCGCTCTACCGTCCCGAGGATTTTTCACTCTCCGCCCCGGGCGCCCCCGCGCACCAGGGGACGCTGTCGCCTGACTTCGCGATCGCCCCACCGGACCCGGAGTCGTTCCACGTCGAGGCCAAGGACAGCGGCTTCGACCTCATCCCGGTGCCGGTCGCGGCGTTCAACACGGACACCGGCTTCGGTCTGGGCGTGGTGCTGCTCGCCTACGTCTATGAGAAGGACTATCGGCCCTATCAGTACGGCATCACCGCCCAGCTCTTCGCCACCACCACCGGGTTTCAGGGCCACTACCTCGCCTTCGATGCCCCGCATCTGATCGGCCCGTTGCGCGTGGAGGCGCGCCTCGAGTTTCACAAGGACCTCTACGCCCCCTACTACGGGCCGGGGAACCACACCTTCCCTGGCCAGCTCCTCGATGGCGCCGACAAGTTCTTCGGATACGAGAACGTCTGGACTTCGAACTGGGTTCGCCTCCGCGTCAAGCCGCTCGGCGACGCGGCGCCGTTCACGCTCTACGCAGGCTACGAGTACCGATACGTCTGGGTCAGTCCATACGCAGATTCGGCGCTGGCGATCGAGCGGCCCACCGGCATCGGCGGCGGGAGGAACGGCAAGGCCTTCGGTGGGCTCCTCTGGGACACGCGCGACGACGAGCAGAACGCCCACTCGGGCTTCCTGGTGCAGTTCGCCGGGAGGATTGCCCGCCCCGCCACCGGCAGCTTGTGGAGCTACCAGGGCGTCACCTTCGGCACCCGGATGTTCTTCTCCCTCTGGACTCCCCGCCTCGTCCTCGGGCTCCATGGCGTGGCCGATCACCTCTGGGGCGACGTCCCCTTCTGGGAGTGGAACATCGTGGGCGGCATCTCCGGGGTCGAGGGGCTCGGCGGCCTCGATTCGGTGCGGGGTGTCCCCCGGAACCGCTACGGAGGGAACACCAAGGTCTACGGGAACGTGGAGCTTCGCTGGGCGGCCATCGAGATTCCGTGGGGGCCCGCGCCGCTGCAGGTCGGTCTGTCGGGCTTCTACGACACGGGCCGTGTGTGGCATCCCGGCGAGCCCAACGGCAAATTCTTCGACTCCCAGCAGTGGCACAGCGGTGCCGGGGGAGGACTGCGGCTGATGCGGCGCGCAGCGGTCATCCGGGCGGATTTCGGGTTCGACCTGGAGACGAGCCGGACGGCCATCTACGTCGCGTTCGGCCAGCTCTTCTGATCAGGCGATCAGCCAGGAGCGGAGCTCGGGTGGCGCGAACGTCTCGGGGCGCACGCCCGGCTCGACCGCGAGCGGCACGGCCACGAAGCCGCGGTGTGCGAGGGCCGCGAGCAGCGCCGCGCGCGCCTCCTCGTCCGGGGAGAAGAGCACGCAGCCGTCGCCCCCGCCCGCTCCGCTGAGCTTCCCGGTGCTCCCGGCCGTGCGCGCGAGCGCGAGGATCCGTGCGGTGCCGGGCGTTGCCACCCCGGGGAGGGATTCCAGCAGGTGCTCGAGCTCCTGGCAGGCCTCGTCCACCTGGGCGAAGCGGGAGCCCCGGAGGCCGTCCTCGAGGTCGCGGCCGAGCGCGTCGCTCGCCTCCACGAAGCGCTGGCGCGCGGGACCGTCCAAGCCCCCCTCGACCTGCCTGATCATGGCACCCGTCGAGGCGCTGTGGCCGGTGAAGGCGTAGCTCGCCGGGAGCGCCGTCGTGCCGAGCCGCACCACGTCCGGAGCGCCGGCGGCGGCGAGCCCGAGCCGGAGCGAGGGCGCGGAGGTGACGCGCTCCATCGGCCAGCGCCGGTAGCGGAGGAGGCCGCCCACGGCGCACGTCGCCACGTCCCCGCCGCTGCCCTTCCCGCCCTGCGCCTCGGCGTGGGCGAGGAGGGCGAGTGCCAGGGGGGCCGGCACCTCGAGCAGCCGCGCGGCGCTCTCCACCGCGAGCACCGTCGCCCGGGCCGAGCTGCCGAGCCCGAGCTTGTGGCCGCCCGGTCCG
>Ga0208851_1000032_pt1 | contig 56263 bp, 52 predicted proteins | sample NGESurshal092012_FD_184481 | JGI IMG/M metagenome (GOLD analysis project Ga0208851, IMG submission 184481) | Arctic peat soil microbial communities from Barrow, Alaska - NGEE Surface sample 415-2 shallow-092012 (SPAdes) | ecosystem: Environmental > Terrestrial > Soil > Wetlands > Peat ... | reverse complement strand
GGCTTCACCGCCCCATCCCCCCAGCTGAACGCGATGGCCCGCGCCGGCGGGACTGCGGTGTCATCGACCGACCCGAGCAAGGAGGATCTGACAAACGGCGTTGCGTTCGACGGAACGGACGAGAGCCGCCTGTTTGCCTCGCTGGACATCAGCTTCGGCAAGATCCTCTCCGGTTTCTTCAGCCGGTCCAAGCCGGTGGTGAACGTGCTGGGGACCGAGATGTTCGTCGGCTACATGCGGATCCTGCAGGGGCTCGAGTGGCAGGGGAAGCTCGACTCGATCGACATCAAGACCCAGAGTCTGCCCAGCCTCGCTAACACGCTGACCAGCGACGGCGACTTCATCTACCTCTGGCGATACGGCGACGTGATCGACACTCAGAGCTCGCGCACGGTGTACACCTCGCTGGCTCCGTCGGCGGGCAACCGGATCTTCTTCGACTACTCGGGGTGCAGCGGGGGCACACACACCTGCGTCAGCTCTGCCGGCTGGAACAGCAACGCCGTCGCGGACCAGACGGCGCTGGAGACCCTGATCGACGGCAGCTCACCGTCGGTGGCCAAGGAGACCATCGCTTTCCTGCTCAACCCCGGCGCGCCCAGCAGTCCCGAGCTCTTCGACGACGGAAAGACCCAGAAGACCTCCAGGGCGTCGGACATCTTCCATGCGGTCCCCGCAGTCGTGGAAGGTGCCTCCCAGAGCACGACCTGGCCGGAGCTGACCGAGGCGATGGGCTACCAGGCGTTCCGGAACGACGCTCTCATCGCCAATCGCGAGAAGACCGTCTACATCGGCGCGAACGACGGCATGCTGCATGCGGTGAGGGACATGGTGACCGTCGACTCGGGCGGGTTCCCGGTCGCGCAGCCCGGCGCCGGCGAAGAGCGGTGGGGCTACGTGCCCCAGCAGCTGCTCCCGAAGCTGAAGAACATGCGGCACGCGCACGACTACGGCGTCGACGGCAGCGTGGCGGTTGCCGACGTCTGCGGCCCCGGGTTCAGCACCAGCCCCTGTACCGTCAAGGACGGGTGGAAGACGCTCCTGGTCGGCGCGCTCGGAAAGGGAGGTGGCGGTCTCTACGCGCTGGACATCACCGATCCTGCGAACCCCAAGCCGAAGTGGGAGGTCTCCTCGCCTCTGACCATGGTTCCCTCGCGCACCTACGTCCCGCGTCTGGGCGAGACCTGGGGCGCGCCGGTCATCGCCCGGACGGAGATCTCGGCGTCCCGTCCCTGGTCCGTCTTCGTGGGCGGTGGCGTGGTCCCGGGAGTCGACTCGATTCAGCCCTGGGGCAACCTGTTCTACATCCTGGATGCGCGGACCGGCCAGGTTCTCACCGATGGCGCAAAGAGCGCCGCCTTCACTATCTGGGACGATCCGGCCGATCCGGCACCGAACGGAGTGGCCACCCGTCCCACCCTCTTCCGGCCCGGGGACAGCGCAATCGCGCGCAAGGTCTTCTTCGCCGATACCGAGGGGAAGCTCTGGCGGATGGACCTGAGCAGTGCCGACATGAACAACTGGAAGCCGGGCAATACCGCCGCCGATCCCTTCTTCGACCCGGCGAGCGCGAACGCGGTCTGCTCGCTGAACGTGAGCGGCGTGCCCACACCCATCCTCGACGCCACCACCGGGGTCCAGGTGGTGAGCGGCGTCCCGCTCACCCTGCCCATCCCAACCAAGCCGCGCGCGAAGATCTACAATCGTCCGATGATTGCCCTGGACACGACCGGGTCACTCAACGTCTACGTCGGCACCGGGGACTCGGACAATCCCGGACAGCTCGGGGCCTACGACTACTTCTATGCCCTGGCGGACGCCGGCAGCGGGTGCGCCTCTCCGCTCTTCGTGCTGCGCTTCGGACCGGGGGAAAAGGTCCTCTCCGAGCCGGCGTTCCTGAACAACACCGTCTTCGTCACCACCTACGCTCCGGTGTCGACGGTGGGGCACATCTGCGAAGTCGGCCGCGGCTTCCTCTACTCGTTCGACGCCCGCACCGGCCTTCCGGTCCTGGCCCTGCTCGATCCCTTCAACGGCAACGCCCCGGTCTCGAAGCTCGACCTCGGGGACTCCCGGAACTCGCAGCTTCGCCAGGGGGGTATCCCCAGCGCCCCGATCATCCGGGGCAACAAGCTCTACGTGGCGAACGAGACCGATCCCTCGCATCCTCGACAGATCGACCTCGCTGGTTCACCTCTCACGGTGAAGGTCCGAGGATGGCAGCGGGTCCAGTGAGCCACCTGCGCCGGGGCTTCACCCTGGTCGAGCTGATGGTGACGGTGGCGATCTGCGCCATCCTGGTCGGCCTCGCCGCGAACGCCCTGACCAGCGCCCGGAGGGTCTCCCGTGTGGCGGGGGAGGCCCGCTACATCCTCCAGCGGCTGCAGTCGGTGAGGACCAGCGCCGTGGGTCAGGGGGCGGCGCAGGGCTACTACTTCGGACCGAACGGGGCCGGAGCGGTCGGCGCGGACGCGAACCAGGGCTTCATCTTCTACAAGCAGGACCCGGCGGCGACGGCGGTCAGCTACGTCCTGGCCACCGACCGGGTAGATCCCTACCGGGACACCCTCCCGGTCAGCGGAGCTCAGTCGCTGGTCGTCGTCACGGGGTCGGGGGTCGCCCAGCCGGCTCCGTTCCAGGTTGGCTTCAACATGAACGGGCAGGTGACGGTCACCCCTCCCCCGCCTCTGGGGTTCCCGTACTGCATCGCAGTGTCGGACTTCGTCGAGCCGGCGATCGTCCGCTACGTCATTCTCTTCAACGATGGAACGGCCAAGGTTCAGGGCAATGAGACCTGGTGTCCAAATCCATAGTCGGCGAGGGTTCACCCTCCTGGAGGCGCTGATTGCGGGCGCCATCTTCTTCATCGCGGTGGTCGCGATCTCCCTGCTCTCCGTCCGCGGGGCGACCAACGCCTCCCACGGGCTCCGCTACGCCCAGGCGGCGAGAGTCGCCACACAGGAGATGGAGAAGTGGTCGATGTTCGGGTTCCCCACGTTGCAGACCATGACCGGGGGGGTGTCGCCGTACTTTCCCGCCCCTTATCCGGTCTGGGAGCAGCCGGGTAACACGGGCAAGCGCTACGACGTGACGGTCACCATCGTGAACACCGCCGGGCCTCCCGGGCCACCGGGGGCGCTCCCGCCGCCCGAGCTCGGGACAGGCAGCGTCGCCGTGCCCTCCTTCCTCGTCCGCGTCCAGGTCACCTCCCAGCCGCCGGAGGGCGGGAACCCGGTCACCGTGAGCCAGGCCACCTATGTCAGCCCGAACTGAACGCCAGCGCGGCTTCACCCTGCTCGAGCTGATCGTGGCCGCGGCGGTGGGCATGGTGATCATCACCGCGGCGATGGCGGCATTCGATCTCCAGAGCCAGTTCGCTCGCAACACCGAGCGGCTCCTCTCCACCCAGGCCTCCGCCGGCCTCGGCCTCACCATGATGCAGCGCGACCTGGAGAACGCGGGGCTCCGCTTCCGGGGCGGCGTGCAGAACGGTGGGCCCGGTGCCGGTCCTTCGTATGCGGCGGTGGTCCGCCCCTACGACAACCTCGGCTCGGTGGTGACCACGCTGAAGAATAACCTCCTCGGGGTCAGCCCGGTGGTCGCGGTCGCCCCTGCGGCCGCGGGCTTCATTCCAGGGACCGACGCCTTCGAGGTGCTGCAGGGAGGACCGCTAGCCCAGGCCCAGCGGATCGCGGCTCAGGTGGTGACCGCGGTCCCTGCTGGCAATCAGGTGACCGTCCGCATCAACCCCAACCCGTTCATCGCCAACGAGCTCACCGCTGTCGGGAGCTTTGCCCCGGTGCTGATGTTCTGGAACGACGACGTCCACTGCATGGGGCGGGTAGTGCCACCGGCGATCACCGCTGGTAGCCCGGCCGTCGCCACTGTGCAGACGGTGGACGCGGACCTGGCTCCGTCCGGCAACCCCTGGCCCGCCAACTGTCCAAAGGCCCTGATGCAGGTGGAGGTCCTGCAGCAACGCCACCGATATCTGGTGTACCAGAGCGCGGACAACATCGGGCCCGGTGTGAACAGGCCCGGCCGGCTCGGCTTGTACATGCAGAGCAATCCACCGTGCGATCCGGTCGGTTCCGGCGTCCAGGTCTGCACCACGGATCTGGACGCGCCGGTGATGGTCGCCGAGGGCGTGGACGACCTGCAGATCGCCTGGCGCGTGCCGAATCCCTATTCCGCCACCACGGCTGGGTGGTGCCAGTTCGCTCCGCCGGACGTGAGCTGCGGCTTCGACCAGGCGGCCTGGACCGCGCCCATCACCGAGAGGGCCGCCGCCATCTACGGGGCGCAGATCATGCTCACCTCCCGGGGGCAAGAGGTCTACCGGCGGCCCGGGGAGGCGGTCCCACCGCTGCTGAACTACGTGCCGGCGGTCCCGGTGGACGGCATCGTCCGCACGATCATGCAGACCTCGGTCCTCTTCCGGAACTCGGTGACCCCGTGAACGACAAGGCTTCCCGGGGCTTCGTGCTCCTCATCGTCCTGGTGGCAGCGGCGATCCTGTCGCTCATCGCGGCCTTCATCTACAACCGGACCGAGAACCAGCTGATCCTCAGCGTGGCCTCGCGAGGGCAGAGCATCGCCGCCTCCCGGGCGACCCTCGCCGCGGAACGGAAGCTGGCCATCTATCGCGCAAATTACCCCGGCGGACTCACCACCCTGACGCCGACGACCGACTATGCGACCGCGATGGCCAATGGATGGACCGGCGACCGTGAGTTCCAGAACCTCGACAAGATCGCGTGGCCCGCGGTGGACGTCTCGAACGGGGGCGGCGCCAACTGGTGCACCCAGACCTGGCTGATGGCCCGCGGACCTGGGATCCCACCCTGGACGGTGGTGGAGGCGTTCGGGTTCTACGGATACACGGTGACCACGGCGGGCGTGGACTTCGTCAACTGCGTTCCCCAGGGGAACCCACGGATCGTCTCCTCGCGGGTGACGCTCTACCTCGAGACCCCGCCCGGTGCGGGGACCGCTCCTCCCGGCGGCGGACCGGCGGCCGGCACGGGCGCGGTGGGCGGCTCCTAGCCTCCGCGGGCCGCCATCCGCTCGCGGATGACGCGCTCGAGCTGCTGCACCACCTCCGACAGCGGCAGAACGGAGCTGTCCACCCGCACCGCGTCGTCGGCGGGCCGGAGCGGGGCCACCGCACGCGAGGCGTCGTCCCGGTCGCGCTTGGTCTGGTCGGCCAGCACCGCGTCGAGGGTGCTCTCGGCGCCCTTCTGGAACATCTCCTCGTAGCGCCGCCGGGCACGCACGTCGGGGTTGGCCTCGAGGAAGAACTTGAGGTCGGCCTCGGGAAACACCACCGTCCCGATGTCCCGGCCCTCGAGCACCGCCCCGACCGGGGCCTCCAGGGCCAGCCGCCGCTGGAGCTCCAGGAGCCCATCCCGGACCACGGGCCGCGCCGAGACGGCGCTCGCCGCGAGCGAGATCTCGGGGGCCCGGATCTCGGACGAGACGTCCTCGCCGTCGAGGTAGACACGGTTCTCTTCGCCCACCGCCTTGAACGAGATCTGGATGCGCCGGAGCAGCTCCGCCAGCCGTGCGTCGTCGTCGCTGGCGATCCCCTCGCGCCGGGCGGAGAGGGCCACCGTCCGGTACAGGGCCCCGGTGTCCACGAACGAGAGCCCCAGGCGCCGGGCCAGCAGCTTGGACACGGTGCTCTTCCCCGCTCCGGCCGGCCCATCGATGGCGACGATGAAGGGCGGCATCCGGAGCGTCAGCCTGCCACGGTGAAGGGCCCCATCCCCCGGAACTTCCGGTACCGGTCCTCGACCAGGGCCGGGCCGTCCAGGGTCAGCAGCGCCTGGAGGTGCTTGCGGACGACCCGGCCGAGCTCCTCGGCGGCCTTTGCAGGATCCCGGTGCGCGCCGCCGGCGGGCTCGGGGACCAGCTCGTCCACGACCTTCATCTCCAGGAGGTCGCGCGCGGTGAGCTTCAACGCATCCGCCGCCTTCTCCGCCTTGCTCGTGTCGCGATAGAGGATGCTGGAGCAGGACTCGGGGCTGATGACGGAATAGATGCTGTTCTCGAGCATCAGCACGCGGTTCGCCACGGCGATCGCCAGCGCGCCGCCCGAGCCGCCCTCGCCGATGACCACGCTGACCACCGGGACCTGCAGCCGGCTCATCACCTCGAGGTTCACCGCGATGGCCTCCGCCTGGCCGCGCTCCTCGGCGCCGATGCCCGGGTAGGCGCCCGGGGTGTCCACGAAGGTGAGCACCGGCCGCCCGAAGCGCTCCGCCAGTTCCATGAGCCGGCGCGCCTTCCGGTAACCCTCGGGCCGAGGCATCCCGAAGTTCCGGAGCATGTTCTCCTTGGTGTTCCGGCCCTTCTGGTGGCCGATGACCATCACCGGCCGGCCGTCCAGCCGGGCCCAGCCGCCGACGATGGCCGGGTCCTCGCCATAGGAGCGGTCGCCGGCCAGCTCGAAGAAGTCGGTGAAGAGGCGGGCGATGTAGTCCAGGAAGTACGGCCGCGCCGGGTGACGCGACAGCTGCGCGACCTGCCATCGCGAGAGGTCGGAGAAGATCTCCGACTGGAGGCGCCGGGCCTTCTTCTCCAGCTTCTGGATCTCGGCGCTGAAGTCGCTCGGCCCCCCGACCGAGAGTGACTTCAGCTCGTCGATCTTCTGTTCCAGGTCGAGCAGGGGACGCTCGAAGTCGAGCGCGAACGCAGGGCCGGCCACGGCGCTAGGCAGCCCGGGTCTTGGCCTGGGTGGCGGTGAGCGCGTACCAGGCCGTGCGGAACGACTTCAGCTCGCGGAGTCCGGCCGGGTAGCGGCCCAGGGCGGGAGCCACGGTGACCGGCAGGCCGATCTTCTTCTCCAGGGCCTTGGCCACGTTCAGCTCCTGGCGGCGGCGCTCCTCTGCCGCGGGATCCGTCGTCTTGGGCAGCACGCGGTTCACCAGCACCCGCTCCACGGCCAGCTTCTTGCCCTGGAGCTCTTCCACGATGCGCTCAGTGCGCGCCGCGGCCAGGTCCTCGCCACGGGTCACGACGACGAAGCGGGCCTCGGCAGGGTTCACCACCGCGTCCTCGAACCGCTTCACGTGCTTGAGCAGCGCGGCCACCTCGTCGGCCAGCTCACCCAGACCCTTGGCCCGGTACTTCACCAGCACCGCCAGCACCGCCGTCAGCCAGGTCCGCGCGAGCTCGGGCACCTCGAGCAGGCGCACGCCGCTGGAGGAAGCCACCGGGTCCACCACGATGCGCTTGAAGCGCTCCTGGACCAGCGCGTCGGTGAGGACGCTCACCGCTGCCAGATCCTCCAGGGCCGCCGGCGCGACGTCGAGCAGGTTCCGCAGCACCTCGCGGTCCACACCCTCCTGCTTGCCGAACGACTCGAAGACCCGCTCGGCCTTCTCCCGCCAGCGCTTGCGGAGCGCGTTGAACCAGCCGGGCACGTCCAGCTCGCGGGCGTAGAGCCCCTTGGTCCCCTTCACCTGCGTCTCGGTGTCGGTGAGCCGGCTCTGGAGCACATCGGACAGCCCGTGCGCCGGGTCGACGCTGATGAGCAGCACCGGCCCTTCCTTCTCGGTGAGCGTCACCGCGGCGGCGGCGGCACAGGACGACTTCCCCACCCCGCCCTGGCCCACGAAGAAGATGAGCCGCGTCGGCGGCAGCGGCGGCGCGGCGATGGGCGGCATGGACGGCGCCCGGACCAGGGCCGGCGGACCCTCCGCGGCGCTGAACTCCAGGCCCTTGGTCTCGCGGCCCCCGGCGATCTCCTTGGCGAACGGCCGGAGCCCCTCGACGCCCCGGGGCGCCTCGACGCGGCGCTGGACGAGGTGCACCGGGACGAGCTTGTCGAACGTCTGGAACTTGCGAACGTGCGGCGCCTGCAGTCCGCGCCGTCCGGCGAACGCAGGCGAGCTGGCCCGCTCCTCGACGGCGTTGACCATGACCTCCGACACGGGGATGCCGCGCTCGCGGAGGCCGGTGAACAGCGCCTTGGCCTGTGCCTCGCCCACTGGCTCTGCCTGCGCCACGAGGTGGAACGCGGTCCGGGCGGGGTCCTTCACCAGAGCCCAGAACCGGTCCAGCTCGGCCACCAGCTGGTCGAGCGGGGTGTCGCCCGGAGGCGCGATGTCCTTCTTCTTCCCGGCAGGCTTCTCCCCGCGGGCCAGGGCGACCGCACGCCGGAGCAGCGTCGCCGTGTCGAACAGCCGCAGCGTGGGACCGGTCCCGGCCATGTCCACCACGGCGCGATCGAGCTTGCCCGCCTCGAGCTGGGCCACGACATCAATCAACCCGAGCAGGGGCGCCAGCCCCGGGACGATGCCCGACACGAGCTTCCCGACATCCTCGTCACCGAGGATGAGTCCCTTGGCCGCCCCGGAGGCGAGCGCCGCCCGGATGGCCTCGACCCGGGCCTGGACCGACTCGGTCTCGAACTCGAGCGCCGACAGCCCACCCTCGCCCTTGCCGGGGACGATGCGGGTGGGCTTGCCGGTGAACCGCCGCTTCCAGACGTCAGAGAGGGCCTTGGTCGGCTCCGAGCTGCAGAGCAGCACCGACTCCTTGGGGGCGGCGTCGGTGAGGGTGAGTGCGAAGGCAGAAGCGAGCGTGCTCTTGCCGGCGCCTCCCTTGCCTCCGAACAGGTGCAGAACGGGTCCGTCACGCATGTGGGTAATGTGTGCTGTCCTTGCAGCGAAAGCCGAAGTCCCGCTGCCGCCCGTACGACACGGGGAGCGGCCGCCGTTCAGGCCAACACGGGAGTGACCCCCAAGAATCCTCCGTTCGGGGGGAAAAAGTCAAGCTCGGCCGGACGCGTCAACGCACACCGCCCCCACCCAGACGTCAACGATTCTGAGCACTTGCCGAGTGAGTGAGCGGGGGCTGGGACGGCCCGGCTGCCTCTGCGGCCGCGGCGGCCGCCCGCGCCTCCGCGCTGTAGCGGTTGAGCTTGTTGTAGAGCGTCTTCTCGCTCACCCCGAGGATCTCGGCGGTCCGGGCCTTGTTGTTCGCGTTCCGCTGCAGGCTCCCCAGGATGTAGTCCTTCTCCACCGAGTCGAGGGTGAGGCCGAACGCGATGCGGAAGACGTGCCGCTCCGGCCCCTTCCCTGCCATGTCCGGGGGCAGGTGGTCGCGGGTGATGAGGTCGCCGTCGCAGAGGATGACCGCGCGCTCCACCGCGTTCTTCAGCTCGCGGATGTTCCCCGGCCAGTCGTAAGCGCGGAGCAGCTCCATCGCGGCCGGGTGCACGCCGCTGACGTGCTTGCCCGAGTCCTGGTTGAACTTCTCCAGGAAGTGCTGGACCAGCATCGCCACGTCCTCCCGCCGTTCGCGCAGCGGCGGCAGTGGGACCTGAAACACGTTGAGCCGGAAGAAGAGGTCCTCGCGGAAGCGGCCGCCGCGGATCTCCGCCTTGAGGTCGCGGTTGGTGGCGCAGAGCACGCGGACGTCGACCTCGATCTCGGTCTTGCCGCCCAGCCGCCGCAGCCGCCCCTCCTCCAGGACGCGGAGCAACTTCGCCTGGAGCTCGAAGGGAATCTCCCCCACCTCGTCGAGGAACAGCGTGCCCCCGTGCGCGAGCTCGAACACTCCGGGCCGCCGCTGGTCGGCGCCGGTGAACGCGCCGCGCTCGTGGCCGAGCAGCTCGCTCTCCATCAGCGTGGCGGGGATGGAGGCGCAGTTGATGGCGATGAAGGGCTTGTCACGCCGCGTGGAGAGGTTGTGGATGCTTCGGGCGACCATCTCCTTACCGGTACCCGACTCGCCGGTGATTGCCACGCTCGCCTTGGAGGGCGCCACCCTCTCGATGAGCTCGAACACCCGGCGCATCGCGCTCGAGGCGCCGATGAAGTCGGTGGCGCCCATCTGCTTCAGCTTCCGGCGGAGGACCTGGACCTCGCGCAGGGTCTCCTTCTTCTCCAGCGCCCGGTCGATGCAGACCTTGAGTCGCGCCGGGTCCACCGGCTTCTCGATGAAGTCGTAGGCCCCTTCGCGGATGGCGGCGACGGCCGCGTCGATCGTCGCCCGGCCGGTGAGGAAGATGACCGGGCAGTCGGGGAGGTCGTCCTTCAGGGCGCGCAGCAGCCACAGACCATCGGTCTCGGGCATGGCGAGATCCGACAGCACCACGTCGGGCCGGAACTCCGCCGCCTTCTTCAGCGCGTCGGTCCCGTCGGCGGCGGTCTCCACCTTGTGGCCCCACAGCCCCAGCATCTCCGCGAGGGCCTGGGCGGTGCTGGGTTCGTCGTCGACGGCGAGGATGCGTGCGCTGCTCACGATGGGCGAATCTCCTGTCTGGTCACGCCGGCTCCTGGCCGGCTCGGAAAGAGAGCCGCAGCTGCGACCCTCGGACGTGGAGCTCCGCTCCGTATTCGTCTGCCGCCGCCGCGAGCGCCTGCTCGACCTCCGTCGCGCCCTCCTCCTCCTGGCGCCCGCCGTCCTGCACGTTCAGCACCACCCGCGCGCCCTCGTTCGCAATCCACACGCGCACCTGTCCGTCCTCCGGCGTGCGCTCGATGGCCCGGAGCACGGCGGTCATCACCAGGAAGCCCAGCGCCGAGGGATCCATCGCCGCCACCGTCGCCTGCCCGGCGAGCGGCTCCTCGACCGAGACCTTCACCCGCGCCCGCCGGCTGGCGTGCGTCAGAACGCCCAGCACGTCCCGGAGGACCTGGGCCAGCGAGAGCACCACCGGCGCCGCGGATGGGGGAGCGAGAAACCGGGCGAACTCGCCGAGCATCCCGTTCACCCGGGCGATCTGCTCGCGCATCGCCTGGAGGTTCTTCGCCTGCGACGCGAGCACCTCACCTCCGGCAGCGCGGGCGAGCTTTTCTTGCAGGATCTCGACGTTGATCGCCAAAGCGTTCAAGGGGTTACGGACGTCGTGGACGAGGCTGTCCATCAGGCGCACGGCCGACGAGAACCGAACGGAACGGACGAGCATCGAGCCACCGGCCTTGGCTGAGGCAGCAAGCGACAGACGTACGTTGGAGCCCACGGTACGAAGAGGTAGAGAAGACGCCGGGCGCGGTCAATGCAAAGGCAGTAACTTTTGCTGCCCGGGGGACACTGCCCTTCCCGAGGAGTCAGGGGTGTCCGGATTGCGACGACCGGCGTGACCCTTGGACCAGCCGGAGCAACCGATCAGGGCGACGCTGGGGCGCCTGCTGCGGTGGGCACCTCGAGGCTCACCAGTTCGAGCTTGAGCTGGGCTGCGACCTCGAAGATGCGCGGGTCCCGGTAGAACTGCCCGTAGACGATCCGGATGCACCCCGAGTTGGCGACCAGCTTGAAGCAGGGCCAGCACGGGCTCGCGGTGGTGTAGAGCGTCGCGCCGTCGATGCGGACTCCGTTCTTGGCCGCCTGGAGGATGGCGTTGGCCTCGGCGTGCACGGTCGCGACGCAGTGGCCGTTCTCCATCATGTGCCCCACCTCGTCACAGTGGGGCATCCCCCGAATGCTGCCGTTGTAGCCGGTGGAGAGGATGGTGCGGTCACGCACCAGCACCGCGCCCACGTGCTTGCGGTCGCACGTCGCCCGCGTGGCGACCTGGCCGGCGATGTCCATGAAGTACTGGTCCCACGAGCTCCTGGTCATACGGGCGAAGACTTAATCACCCGGCCCCCACATGCGGGCGGCCCGGTCCGGTCGCCTCAGGTGCTGTACCGCTTCCGGACGAGGAACAGGATGGCCTCCTTCGCGCAGACCTCGCAGTAGCCGTACCGCTCACGCATCGCGGCGAGCGTCTGGCTCACCTGCTCGAGCTCACGGGACGTGAGGCTGCTTCGCTCGTCGGACAGCGCCTTGAGCACGTTCTCCGCACCCCGGCTCAGCGCGCGCCGGCGCTCCTCGAAGAAGTGCGCCCGCAGCCGCCGGAACAGGTCCGGGAAGATCCGGCCGTAGTTCATGGGCCCCTCGGGGTTCTCCAGGCGGTGGGCGCCGATCTGCCCGATGAGCCCCCGGCGGAACTCGCCCGGGTCGTCGCCCCGCGGCATCACGATTCCCTCCAGCTCCGCCATGCGCTTCTCGTCGGGGCGCTCCATGTCGCCGGTGTGCCGGTTGCGCATCTTCTCGTTCTTCACCCAGTGCCTGACGTGCTGCACGTAGGTCTCGAACAGCGAGGTGTACTGCTCGTCGGAGACCAGCTTCATCGACTCGCGCACCTCGGCATCCACCGACTCGAGGTACTGCTGCTCCACCGTCCGCACGAACTCCTCGTGGTCGTGGTAGCCATCGACGACCTCCTCCTGGAGGAACTCGTAGACGCTCTTGTCCCGGGTGAGGGCGGTCAGCTCCTCCAGCACCGCGAGCGGGCTCAGGCAGGGGCGGTCCGGGTTCTGAGCCGCGTTGAAGAGGGCGGTCTTGATCTCCCGCGCCGACGCGCCCGTGCGCCCCTCGTAGTTCGGGTACGCGTCCGACTCCTGGTAGAGGGCCGGGAGCCACTTCTTCAGCTCGCGCGCCTGGGCCAGGCTCAGCCGGTCCGGCGCCGAGCCGTCCTCGTAGAGCGCCATCTTGTCGAGCGGGGTGAGCCCCTCGAGGATCTCCCGGACGTCCGCGGGGTATCGCTCGCGGACCGGCTTCTTGAGCCGGGTCAGCACCGCCCACTGCGCCGCCACCTCCGTCGCGTGGGGCGCGACGTGCTTGCCCACGGTGCGCGTGGTGACCTGCGCGTCGTAGATCTCCTTCTCCGCCTTCCACCGTCGGAGGTAGGGCACCCGGACGAGCTCGATCCGGCCCTTGAAGCTCGCGAAGTCGGGCAGCTCCTTGAACGCGGCGAGGTGCTTCTCGTTGCTCGAGGCGATCAGCACCTCGTCCAGCTGCAGGACGAAGTGCTCCATGGGCACCTCCCCGGTCTCGCTGAACCCGAGCAGGTACTTGAACGCTTCCAGAGGTCGCTTGAGGAGATCCGCGTACTCCATGATCCCGCGATTGGCGTTGACCAGCGGGCCATGCGGCTCGAAGAGCACCACGTTCTGGAGCACGGGCGGGAGATTGGCCTGGCTACGGTCCGCCGAGACCTGGTGGTACGCCGCGTCCACCCCGAGGTGCGGCTCCACGGTGACTGCCCCGACGAGGTAGCGGCGCGAGAGATAGAAGCGGCGCACCTGCACGTGCCGGAGCACCCGAAGCCAGTCGCCGTTCGCCGCCGCCAGCAGCGCGTTGTAGATGCGCCGGCACTTGTGACAGAGCTCGCCGTCGACGATCCAGTCGGCCAGGACCGCCTCGCCGTCGCCCGAGCGCGCCGGGACCTTCAGCGCACGCTCGAGCAGCTTCACCCGCTCGTCGCGGGGCATGGCGAAGAGGGGGTGGTCGCGCATCTCGCACGTCACCCGCACCTCGACGCTCTCCTCCTCGAGGTGGGCGTAGGTGGTCAGCTCCCCACCCGCGACCCGGTCGCCGAAGCCGATGCTCCCCTTGACCAGCTTCTCGGAGGGGAAGATCCACGCCAGCTCGTACAGCGCCCCCTGGGGCTCGCGCGAGTACAGCTCCATCCCACGCTTCAGTGCGTCCACCAGCGTGGACTTCGCCGAGCCGTTCGGACCGTGGAGGAGGATGAGCTTGTTCACCGCGCCGGCGCGCACGAAGTTGCCCAGGAGCCGGTACAGCGCGTTCTGGATCTCCTCCTGGCCTGCCACCCGGCCCATCCGCTCGCCGTCGGTGAGATCGAACAGCTTGAAGCGGCGCATCGGGCCGGCCGGGTGGTGCTGCACGGGCACCGTCCCGAAGTGGTCCAGCACGTCCTTCAGGTACTGCGCAGAGTTGCGTACCTGTGCGTGTGGGCCCTGGAGAAACAGATCCAGGTACTCCTCGAACGACAGGATGCTGCGATTCTGGAGGAAGTCGCGGCTCACCACCGCACCCACCTCCTTCAGGAAATCCTTCGCGCTCACGTTCGCCCGATCCTCCGCTGCGCGGCCGCCCCGGCTCGCCCGCACCGCACCCGGAGTCTCCCTCCACTGCCGACCGGGGCGCCACTGGGCCCCCGGACGGCAGGCTGGCTTGCTAACGTGATCTGCCGACGATCATGCAGAAGCCGCCCATCATCGGCATCGACCTCGGGACGACCAACTCCTGCGCGGCCATCGTGACCGGGGACGGCTCGGTCAAGCTCATCCCCTACAAGGGCGGCGACTACACCGTGCCCTCGGTGTTCGCGATCGACGAGAAGGGCAACGAGCTCATCGGGCACGAGGCCAAGCGGCAGTGGCAGCTGAACCCGAAGAACACCGTCTACGGGAGCAAGCGCCTCGTGGGCCGTGGCTGGTCCAGCGAGATCGTCGAGACGATGCGCAAGACGGTGGGCTACGAGGTCCGCCCCGGTGACCGCAACGACGTGGTCATCGACCTGGGCCGCCGCGAGTTCCACCTGCAGGAGATCGCCGCCCGCATCCTGAACAAGATCCGCGACGTCGCCTCCAACTACCTCCGGGTGCCCATCACCCGGGCGGTGGTGACGGTGCCGGCGTACTTCAACGATCGGCAGCGCCAGGCGGTGAAGGACGCGGGCAAGCTGGTGGGCATCGACGTGGTGCGGATCATCAACGAGCCCACCGCGGCCGCCCTGGCCTACGGCATCGGCAAGCGGCTGAACCAGACGGTGCTGGTGTACGACCTCGGGGGCGGCACGTTCGACGTGAGCATCATCGAGATCCGGGACCGGGTCTTCGAGGTGAAGGCCACCGGCGGCGACATCTTTCTGGGCGGCCTGGACTTCGACAACACGATGATCCACCACGTGCTGACCGAGTTCGCGGCGAAGAGCGGCATCGACCTGTCCACCGACCCGGTGGCGATGCAGCGGATCAAGGATCTGGCCGAGCGGACCAAGTGCGACCTCAGCACCCGCGAGCAGGCGCCGTTCAACATCCCGTTCATCACCATGACCGCGCAGGGCCAGCCCCTGAACATCGAGATGACGTTCACCCGGAAGAAGCTGGAGGAGCTCACCCAGCATCTGGTGGACCGCACGCTCCAGATGGTCGCCCGGGTGCTGGTGGACGCCGGGGTGAGCACCAAGCAGATCGACGAGGTGATGCTCGTCGGCGGCCAGACCCGGATGCCGGTCATCCAGGAGCGGCTGACCCGGTTCTTCGGCAAGCCGCCCAGCAAGGGCGTGCACCCGGACGAGGCGGTGGCGATCGGCGCGGCGCTCTACGCCCATTCGCTCGAGGACGACACCAACCTCAAGCTCCAGCTGCTGGACGTCATCCCCATGGCCATCGGGCTGGAGAAGGCCGGGGGGAGCTTTCACGTCGTCTTCCCGCGCAACGCCGCGATTCCCAACGCCAAGCAGATCCAGGCCACCACCAGCTTCGATGGCCAGACCGAGCTGGCCATGCGCATCTACCAGGGCGACAACGAGGCGGCGAACAAGAACGAGCTGCTCGGAGAATTCGTCTTCTCCGGCATCACGCCTGGCAAGACAGGCGAGGCCCAGGTGGAGGTCACCTTCGACGTCAACGTCGAGGGCATCCTGACCATGAGCGCGCTGGACCCCGCCACCGGCAAGAAGATGAAGACCACGGTCCGCGTCACGCAGAGCTGACTGCGGTCGAGCGCGCCCGGATCTGGCCGGTGGACACGCAGATACCCGTTCCAGAAGAGCGGAAACAACAAGAGTGCGAGCGCGGGCGCGAGCCACCCCCACCGCCTGGTCCGGTGGCGATCGGCGAACGCGAGCACTGCCACGAGCGCGATGGCGGCGATCGGCACCGGGTAGTAGGTCTCCCAGTGCCGCAGCCCCGGGTGGGACGCGAGCCCCAGCATCAGAACGCCGGGGGCCATCCACATCACCGCCAGTGGCTCGGCGAGCGGCTGGAGCAGCGATGGGAGGAGCACGGTCCACCAGCCGGAGGTGAGCAGGTCACCGGCCGCGCGCACCGGGTGCCGGACCGCCGACGCGGCGACCTCGAGCGGCGTCGTCCCGTAGCCGGACCAGAACGCCGTATAGCCAGGAAGAGCATCTCCGAGCTGCCACCGGCGCACCCAGCCGAGATCGAGCAGAAGCGTGGCGAACCCCGCGGCCAGCAGCGTGGCGGCCGGGATGCGCGGCAGGACACGGAGCAGCGCCGCCCCCAACCCGAACGCGACGACGTACAGCGGCGCGTCCTCCTTCACCAGGCAAAGGCCGAGGCCCCAGACCACGACGCCCCATGCCCGCCGTCGATAGAGTGCGTCCGCCATCCCGACGATGAAGAGCGGGAACGCGCTCTCCGGACGGAAGCCCTCCTGGAGCAGCCGACCCACCCAGGGGCTGGTCAGCAGCGCGACAACGGCGAGCGCATCCAGTCGAAGATGCCGAAGTCGAACGCGCTCACCCGGAACGCCTGGAAGTTCAGCACCTCGGCCGCGAGCATCCACAGGCCGAGGAGGAGCACGGCGGAGGAGCGAGACCACCTCAGGAGGACCGAGTCGAGTCCCGGAGGCCGCCGCGCGACCGCCACGCCAGCGGCGAGGGCGAGGGCGCCAAGTTGCCAGTCGCGGAGACCCGTCCTCTCGGGGCCGGCTCCCAGAGTCAGGAGCACGAGGGAGAGGACCGAGGCCACGGCGACCGCCAGCACATAGACGCGGAGGAACCGTCGCAGGCGCTGCGACGGCCAGCCGCCTTCCCTCAGGCGGTCTTCTTCTCCTTCTCCAGCACCAGCTGCGGCGGCTCGTGCTTGGTCACCACTTCCTGGGTGATCTTGCACTCCCGCACACCCTCCCGGTACGGCACGTCGTACATGATGTCCAGCATCGCGTCCTCCAGGATGGCGCGGAGGCCGCGGGCGCCGGAGCTCCGCCGCATCGCCTCGCGGGCGATGGCACGGAGCGCTTCCTTGGTGAAGCTGAGCTTCACCTTCTCGATCTCGAAGAGCTTCTGGTACTGCTTCACCAGCGCGTTCTTCGGCTGCGTCAGGATGGTGACCAGGTCGTCCTCGCGCAGGTCGTTGAGCGTGGCGACCACCGGGAGCCGTCCCACGAACTCGGGGATCATCCCGAACTTCATGAGGTCCTCGGGCTCGGCCAGCTTGAGCAGCTCGCCCACGCTCCGCTCGTCCTTGTGGACGATCTTCGCCCCGAAGCCGAGCCCCTTCTCCCCGACCCGCCGGCGGATGATCGAGTCGATGCCGTGGAAGGCGCCGCCGCAGATGAACAGGATGTTGCTCGTGTCGACCTGGACGTACTCCTGCTGGTTGTACTTCTTGCCTCCCCGCGGAGTGACGTTGGCCCGGGTGCCCTCGATGATCTTCAAGAGAGCCTGCTGCACGCCCTCGCCGCCCACGTCCCGGGTCACCGACGGGGTGTCACCCTTCCGGGCGATCTTGTCGATCTCGTCGATGTAGACGATGCCCCGCGCCGCCTTCTCCACGTCGTAGTCGGCGTTGTGGAGCAGGTTCTGGATGATGTTCTCCACGTCCTCGCCCACGTAGCCGGCCTCGGTGAGGCTGGTGGCGTCGGCGATGGTGAAGGGGACGTTGAGGAAGCGCGCCAGGCTCTGGGCGAGCAGGGTCTTGCCGCTGCCCGTCGGCCCGATGAGGAGGATGTTGCTCTTGCTGAGCTCGACGTCCTCGTGGCCCGCGGCCTTCACCCCGGGGCGCGGCCGGGCGGGGGGCTTCTTCTGGTAGATGCGCTTGTAGTGGTTGTAGACCGCCACCGCGAGGACCTTCTTCGCGTGGTCCTGGCCGATGACATAGTCGTCGAGGAAGGACTTGATCTCCGTCGGGGTGGGCAGGGAGACCTGCGGCTTTCCCTCCTCGCGGTCGTGCTCCTCGGCAATGATGTCGTTGCAGAGCTTGATGCACTCGTCGCAGATGTAGACCGTCGGCCCTGCGATGAGCTTGCGCACCTCGCGCTGAGACTTCCCGCAGAACGAGCAGGACAGATTGACGGTGTGCTCCTTCTTCACCCTCTCTGACCTCCAGGGCCGGTGGCCCTGACCGACGACTGGACGACTCCAGCACAGACCCGGATGCCCGCGCCACCTCCGACGCTGCCGCGGAACCGGTACCCCTGTCCAATATAAGCCCCGAGTTCCGAGCAGGGCAGACGACCGACGCACAACGTCCGCAGCAGGACTGCCCTCCGAGTGAGCTGGCTCGACTCAGTCGGAGCGGCGATCGACGGCGACGGATTCCACCGCTGCCGCGAGGTTATCTGCCTGGGTCCGCACCGACGCCGGCACCCCACGGCACACCCGGAGCTCCTCGGCGAGCCGGCGGGCGGTGCGCGCCAGCTGCCCGAGCCTGACCTCGGTCGGAGCGGGCTCGGGCGCCGGCCGCGGGAACCGCTCGGTCAGCTCGCGGCGCAACGCGGCGACCGGGCGCTCGGGGTCCCAGATGGAATCGCGGATGCTCCGGTACTCCGCGGCGTCGAGCGCACCCCGCTCCTCGGCCTCGGCGAGGACCTCGACGACCTCGAACGCCGGGGCCGGCGGAGCGTCCTCCGCGTCCGGCGTCCAGCTGCGCTCATGCCGGTCGAGGAAGCTCCACGACCGGGTGAGCTTCAGGGCGGTGGCCTTGCGGATCCGCAGCTCCTTGCTGCAGTAGACCTCGAAGCTCGGAAATCCCCAGCCCTCCCACAGGGCCTCGTCCCGCACGCGGGTGAGCACCTTGGCCAGGCCCGTCCAAGACGTCTTGAAGGTCCGCGCCGCACGCTGGACCTCTTCCCGGAACGCGTCGGCGCTCACCGACACCTCGATGACCGGCGCCCGCGGCATCAGCCTGCCCGCCCGATGGTGAAGGACAGGCCCACGGTGGCCTGCTGCCCCTCGTAAGGACGGAAGGGCCAGCGCTGCAGCTCCTTCATCAGGCAATCTTGCAGTGGGCTCTCGGCGAAGCGCGGGTTGTCCACCCAGAGCTTCTTCACCTGCCCGTCGTTTCCGATGACGAACTCGAGGGGAATGCGCTCGGCGAGCCCAGGCGAGCGGCGGGCCTCCTCGGCGAAGCACGGGTAGAGCGACCGCTGCCTCTGAGCGACGACCGACTGGATCGATCCACGGTCGAATTTCGCCTCGATGCTCACGTCCTCCGGGTCGTCCTGCGGCCCGCCGCTGGCCCTGCCGCCGATCGCCGCGGGCCGAGTGCCGGACGGAGGGGGCCTTCGGCCGCCCTTGTCCAGGGGATAGCCCACCATCTCGTCCTGCTGCTTGCGCGCCTTGGCCAGCCGGATCACCGGCGGCTCGACCGCGATGGCCGCCTCCTCCACCCGGGCCGCGTCGAACGTGCCATGCACGGCCATGTACCTCGCCACCGCCCCCGCCCCGCCAGCCACGACCAGCGCCACAGCGGCGAGCAGGGTCAACCGGACGTTTCGCTGGCGCCGTGCTCGTTCTTGCACCCGCCGCTCGAGCGCATCCACCCGCCACTTGGCCTCGGCCTTGGCGAGGTGAATCCGGAGCGCGTCCACCTGAGTGATGCGCTCGAAGTCCTCGCCCAGCAGGGCGACTTCGGTCTGTCCGTTGATGTCGCCTGCGTACAGCTTGTCGAGCAGCTTTGCGCCGGGGACCGGCCCCAGCACCAGTTCCCCTTTTCGGTACAGCCACTCTCCCCCGAGTGGCTGCTCCGGGAGTTCGACGTCGCGCGCATCCATGGTGGGTCGGGAGCGAGGAGTCTAGCCTCCGGCGCACACGTGAGGCGACGTCGGATCGCGCTGTGGGTGTGGTACCGGGGCGAGCGGTTCCTGGGCTGGCAGTCCCAGAGGACCGGACGATCGGTGCAGGAAACGCTCGCCGCGGCGCTCGAGGTGCAGGGGCGCCCCATGGCCTCGGGTCGCACCGATCGCGGCGTGCACGCGCGCTGCCAGCCGGTGAGCCTGCGCCTGCCCGCAGAGACCCCGCCTGGCTCGCTCCTGTCGCTCGGCGGGAGCGACTGGGGAATCGCGGCGGCGGTGGCTGCTCCTGCCGGGTTCCACGCACAGTGGTCCAGCACCTGGAAGGAGTACCGGTACCGGCTCGCCACCGGGCCCGTGCCGCCGACGTGGAGCGGTCTCGCCTGGGAGCCGGCATCGCATCCGCGGCTCGCGGGGCGGCACCTCGACCTCGGGCGGGTCCGGGAGGCGCTGGAGCGCGCGGTGGGGACACGGGATTTCTCTGCGCTGCACGCCGCCTCGAGCATCCGCCGGCCGCGGACGCTACAGGCGGTGGGCTGGACGGAGCGCGCGGGTGTGGTGGAGGTCCAGCTTCGTGGAGACGGGTTCGGCCGCTACGGCGTGCGCCTGCTCGTGGGAGGCGCGGTGCTGGTCGGGGCGGGGCTCATCGACCGGGGCACCTGGGAGCGTGCGCTCGATGCGGCGACCCCGTTCGAGGGCCTTCGCGCGCCCGCCGCAGCGCTCACGCTCTGGGGGGTGGGCTACCCGGAGCGACTTGATCCGTTCTCGGCAGTGACGCCCGCCCTTCCGCGCGAGCCGCCGTTCCTACCGGTGGATCAGGCCTGAGGCGGCCCGCCGAACGGCAGCATCGGCGCGCCATGCTTTGCCAGCACGTCGGCGATGGCCTCGCGGAGGTACTCGCTCTGGCGAATCCGAGTCGAGCGCGAGAGGGACTTCAGCGCCTCGAGCCGGTCCCGGGTGAGCCGGAAGACGACCGAGGTGAGACGGGGGGCGGGGTGGGAGATGGTCATACCTTGATGCACATCCTCCTACGTCGCTGCGACGGGTCAACTTCTTCGCTGGAGGCCCAGGTCCACTCACTCGAAGACGTAGGTCCGCAGCTGGAACCCGCCGAGCACCGAGCCGGAGAGGCGAAGCCCCTGGCCAGCCGCCACCTCGACCGCTCCGCCCAGGTAGATCCCGAAGGTCGGAAGGAGCTCGTACTGCACCCCGATGCCCACCCGCGGGCCCGCAGTCACGTTGGGCGTGACGTGCACCGCCAGCTCGGCGGTGAGGTAGGTCTTGAAGCGGTCGTCCCCGAAGTACGCCCGCAGTCCGCCGGCGACCGCCACGTCCACCGGGCCTGCACCGAACGCCTCACGGGCGCCGACGGTCCACTCGTTGCCGGACGCGCCCAGGGGGAAGGTCAGCAATGTCTCCACGAGCCCGTAGGTGCCCTCCTGGGTCTGCCCGCCGGACTTCACCTGCCCCACGAAGTCCGCGCCGCCGCCGGCGAGCAGTCCCAGCGCCCCGCGGTGGTCCCAGCGCTCCTCCTCCTCCGCCGACACCGCCAGGGGCAGCAGCACCGCCAGCAGGGCCCCGGTGCGCGCGCTCAGCGCTGCGCTCCGAGGGACGGAAGGCCCGCGGCCTCGTTCATCCGGCCCGAGCGGAAGGGCTCGAGGTCCAGCGCGACGTAGGCGAACCCACGGGCGCGCAGAGCGCCGTTGATGCGCGCGCGGAACGCCGGGTCAGTGAAGCGGTGCAGCTCCTCGGCCGCCACCTCGAGCCGGGCGACCTCGCCGTGGTACCGCACCCGGAAGCTCCGCAGGCCTGCGGCCCGCAGCTCGGATTCGGCGCTGCCGATCTGCACCAGCCGCTCCGGAGTCACCACGGTTCCGTAGGGGATGCGCGAGGCGAGGCACGGCATCTGCGGCTTGTCCCAGGTGCGCAGCCCGAGCGCCCGCGAGTGGGCGCGGATCTCGTCCTTGGTCAGCCCCACCTCCGCCAGAGGCGAGCGCACCGCAGCCTCCCGTGCCGCCTGGTGCCCGGGGCGATGGTCACGGGTGTCGTCGGCGTTGAACCCGTCCACGATGGCGGCGAGGCCGAGCTGCGCTCGCCACTCGGTGCAGAGCGCGTAGAGCTCGCTCTTGCAGAAGTAGCAGCGGTTGGTCGGGTTGGCGGCGTAGCGCGGGTCGCTCACCTCGTCGGAGTTCACCGAGAGGTGGCGAACCCCCAGCTCGGCGGCGAGGGTCTCGGCATCGCGCTTCTCCTCGGGTGCCAGGCTGGCCGACAGCGCGGTGAGGGCCACCGCGCGCTCACCGAGCTCGTCCCGCGCGATGCGCAGCACGAAGGTGCTGTCCACCCCGCCAGAGAAGGCCACCAGCGCCGACCCGAGGCCCCGCAGCTCCTCGCGAAGGCGGACGAGCTTCGGGCCACTGCCGCGGACCAGTGCGTCCCACTGCGTGGAGGTCAGCACGGCTGCCGCCCCTCCTGAGCTCTCAGCGCTTCGCCTTGCTGGCCTTGCGCGGCTTGGCCACGCGGGCCGCCCGGGCGACCGGGCGCGCGCGCGCACCCTTCCGCGCCGGAGGACTGGCCTTCATCCGCTTGCCGGTGATGACCTTCAGCTCCTCGGCAGTGACGTGGCCCAGGTCCAGCAGCGCCTGGAAGATGCGCATCGCGCCGGACTCGACCGTCTCCTGGTCGGACCGGATGGTGACCTCGGGCGAGGACGGCGGCTCGTAGGGCTCGGTGATGCCGACGAAGTTCGGGATCTCCCCGGCGAGCGCCTTCTTGTACTTGCCCGTCGAATCCCGCTGGATGAGCTTCTCGGTGGGGCAATCGACGTAGACCTCGAGGTAACGGCCGACGAGCCGCCGGTTCTCCTCGCGCGCTCCCTTGTACGGACTGACCGATGCGACCAGCGTGGCGACCTGATTGCGGGTCAGGAGGTTGGCCACGAGCCCGAGGCGGCGCACGCCGAGGTTCCGCTCTTCCTTGGTGTCGGCCGTGGCGCTCCACAGGTGCTCGGCGAGGTCGTTCTCGTCCAGGACCTCCACCGCGCGGGCCACCTGCTTTAGGCGTACGGCGATGTAGTCGACCAGTGTCGTCTTGCCGGCGCCGGACATTCCGGTCAGCCAGAGGGTGAAGCCTTGGTTGGGGGCCATGAATCGCTCCGCGGGAGGCGGGGGCAAATTTCGTACCAGCGCGTGAAAACGCAGGCGCTCCGCAGACTTGTGTGTACACGAAGTCGCCTCCCTTGACAATTCGAACCGCGGGGCCGCCCAGCGGGGTCGTCCAGCCAAGGCACCGAGAAACCTCAGGGTTTCTCTGGCAGCGAACACTCCCATTCGAGGAAGTCACCGTCAGTCCACACAGCCCATCGCGCGCTCGCCGCCCGGTGCCCCCGGAAGGCCACGACGAGGTGAGCCATCCCGGGGTACAGGGCCTGCCCGTCCGGCGCGGCCTTGTGGCGGTCCTCGGCGGAGAAGCGGTCCGTGCCATCGGGATGCGAGTGGGCCAAGGCGAGCACCTGCTCGCCCGCTGCTTCGGTGGAGCGGAGCAACCCGAGCCAGGCGCGGGGGTCCAGGCTGAACGCAGTCCGGGCGGTGCGGGGAAACGCGGCGGGATCGCGCGCGTGGTGGGAGGCCTGGGCGTTGATCAGCGGGACGACGCGCAGCGACGCGGCTCGCCCGACGAGCGCCGCGCATCCCTCGTCCGGCAGCGCCGCGGCGAGGTGGCGGATGAGCTCGCCGAGCACAGGGGACGGAACTGCGGGTGGCCGGTGCCTGCACTCCGGGGCTTCCAGCGTGGCGAGCGCCCCGGCGTCCGACACCTCCAGGCCCTCGGTGGGCGCCGCGACGCCGAGCGCACGCCGCTGCACCAGGAGCGCGAGAACCGTGCCCACCTGGACGGAGGTCGCTGGCGTCAGCGCGGGCGCGCGAAGCGCGCGGCACGCCCGCCGGATGCACGCGGGGCAACAGCCCTCTCCGAGGGACCAGAGCACCTGCGCACCCGGCCGGCTTCCGAGCACCACCCCGTCGCCGGCGGGCACCGCCGGGGCCGCGACGACCTCGATGGAGCGTGCCGCCGGCGCGCCGAGGAGTGGCGGTGTTTCCGCCCAAGGTCCCCGCGACCCGTCCGCGACATTCACCTCGCTTCCACCGGCCCGGAGGTACGCGGCGGCGGCACGCGCCGCGTCGCCCTGCAGCCGGAGCTCGACGAGCGCTGCGCCGAGCGCCTCCTGCCCACGCTCGCCCACGTCGTGGAGCAAGACCTGGCGGGCGTACCGCTGGATCTGCGCCTCGCTCAGCAACGGGGGGCCTCCCTGCGGAGCAGGAGTCGGAAGGTGCCGTCGGCGTCGAGGCGCTCGAGCGCGAGCACGGTGTGTCCGGCGTCGCGTGCGCTGTCCGGGACGTTCCTGAGCGGCTCGTCACCCTTCAGCCGGACCTCGAGGACCCCGCCGACCGGGAGACGCTCGAGGGCGATCTTGGTCCGCACGAAGGTCATCGGGCAGACCTCCCGGGTGATGTCGATGTGCGCGTCCGGTGCGCTCACCCCCGCGCTCCGCACCCGGGACAGCCGGGGACGCGCCTGACGGTCAAGGTCCGGAACCGCAGGCTGCGCCCGTCCACGACGTGGAGGGTGCTCCGTCCTGACGGCGAGGGTGAGCCAAGCGCGAGGGATGCCTGGAGCGCACCGAGGACGCCCGCCAGCGAGCCGAGCACCCCTGCCCGCGCACAGGTCGGAACGTCCTCGTCCCGGGGCGCGGTCCCGTACAGGCAGCGGAGGCACGCGCCCCCTGGGTCGATCCGCATCGCCTGTCCGCCCCACTGGACGACGCCGCCGGACACCAGCGGGGTGCCGGTCATGGCCACCGCGTCGCTCAGCAGGAACTTGGCCCCGACCGAGTCGGTCCCGTCGAGGGCCAGCGTGTGGGCCGAGAGGAGCGCCTCGACGTCATCGGGACCCACGCGCTTCACCCAGGTCTCGATCTCCACGCCGGGGAAGGTGCGGCCGAGCCGCTCGCGCGCGACCTCGACCTTGGGGCGGCCGATGTCCTCGGGGGCGTAGAGTGGCTGCCGGTGGAGGTTCGACGTCTCCACCACGTCACCGTCCACCAGGGTGAGGCGGCACCTGCCTGCGCCGGCGAGCGCGACCGCCGCCGGACACCCGAGCCCGCCCATGCCGATGATGACCGTCGCACCCGCCATGTCCGGGGCTAGGGTACGTCACATGCGCCCTGCCCTGCTCCTGCTCTCAGCGCTCGCGACCGCCGCGTGTCGCCCTTCCAGTTCGCATCAGGCGAGCACGCCAGCTCCCACGGCCGCTGCTCCGACCACCGCCGCCCGCCCCCGGCCCGCCGCCGACCGGGCGCCGGCCCCCGCGAGCTCCAGCGTCCCCCGGCTCGACGCGAAGCAGACCGAGTGCGTGGAGAAGTGGCTCAAGGGCCACGGACTCGATGACTACGGAAACCCGCAGGGGACGATGTACGCTGGCGGGACGCCGACCTTCGATGAGGCGATGGGCCGAACGCTGGACCGGTGGAGCCTGGTGGTGAAGAACCGGCCCGAGGCGCTGCAGAGCTGCGCGGTGGCAGTGCCGCCGTGACGCACGCGCCGGCGTCCCCACTCAGGCGGGCGCTGCCGCTCCGACGCGCTTTTCGAGCGCGGCGATGACGTCATCGAGGTGCCGCCAGACCTGACGCTCGTGGGAGATGACCTCCTCGATTCGGCCGTCGGGCGAGACGATGAAGGTCACGCGGCGGTTGATGCGGACCAGAGGCCAGAGCACGCCGAACTTCTCGCTGATCTTCCGGTCGCTGTCCCCGAGGAGCGGGTACTCGATCTGCTCGCTCCTGGCGAACTCGCACTGGACCTCGGGCCTGTCCACCGAGACGCCCACCAGCTCGCCGCCGAGCGCGCGAATGCGGGCCTGGTTGTCACGGAAGTGACGGATCTCCTCGGTGCAGCCGGCGGTGAACGCCTTGGGGAAGAAGAACAGCACCAGCCGCCGGCCGCGGAAGTTCCCGAGGCGGACCGGCCGTCCCTGACAGTCCCGCGCCTCGAACTCCGGCGCCGTGTCTCCCACCCCGAGCATCGACACCTCCGGAACGCTCCATTTGGCACGAATCGGTCCCCGTGTGCACCCCCGGGACCGGCACAGCGTCGCTCAGCGAAAACCCATGACTGTCCAGCTGATCCAGTGCGCCAGGGCGGGTGACACGAGTCTGCCTCCCGTCCGGTCCCGCAGGAGCCCGAACAGCAGCCCGAACGCTGTCTTCCCGAGCAACCCGAGGAGCCCGAACCGCAGGTGGTACGCCGCGAAGAGGACCGCGGTGAGCAGGAGCCCGGCCCCCCGACCGAGCATCCGCTGGAGGGTGGGCTGCAGGTCGCCCCGGAACAGGGTCTCCTCGGTGAGTGCTGCCTCCACGCCGATGAGCACGACCAGGAGGCGCTCCAGAGGCGGGACGGACCACCAGCCCTGGACGGCCTCGGTCGCGTTCTCCCCGGCACTCATGTGCAGGAGCAGCACGATCCCGCAGCAGGCGGCGCCGCCGAGCAGCCCGCGGGCGAGGTCGGGCCCGAGCCGGAAGGTGCTCCACCCCAGGTCGGCCAGCGAGAGCCGTCCCCAGCGGAGCAGTCCGAGTCCGATGACGCCACCGAGCGACAGGGCGCTCGTTCCGACCAGCACGGCGAAGGTGACGCCATCGATGGTCTCGAGATCCGCACGTCCGGTCACCCGCGCCAGGACGAGGAACCCGCCCACCCGCGTCAGCGCGAGCAGCCCGACGAGGAGGAGCGCGTGTCCGAGGCGGGCGGGGCTCGCCGGCGGCCAGCGCCCGGAGCTCGGAAGGGTCGAGGCGACGCGGGCTCCGGAAGACTGCACGCAGGTCAGCCTACCCGGTGCTGCCTGAGCAGCCAGAGGTGACGCGCTGGCGTGACGAGGTGGTGAACGAGCAGCGCGACCACGAAGACCCCGAGGGCCGTCCACCGGTGGAGCGCGGCGAGCCCGGCAGCGCCTCCGAGGAAGACGGCGAGCTCGGTACGACCTCGGCGCTGCCGGGCGTCCTCATTCCCGGACGCTGCCTCGGCGTGGGCGAGAGCGCTCGCCGATCCGTCACTGCGTGCGCGAGGGACGGGACAGAGTGACACGGCGCCTGGAGAGCGGTCTGGCGATTCTCGACGGATGAGACGGCTCGACTGATGCACCTGTCGAGCAAGTCGACATGCTCCTCGCGCTCGTGCTCGTCCTTGCTGCGGGGCCCCGGGCCGTGGACCGGGCCCCAGCTGACACGCTTGCTCGGATGGTCGCCTCCGGCCTGGGGAACATCTCTCGAGCAGCTTGAGGCCGGCGACACGCGGCTCGTGCGACACACCCCTCATTTCTGTGCCCTGGAGGGCCTCTCCAGCTCGGGCTTTCACACCGAACGCCCCGCTCTGACGATCGCCGGTGAACGGCCCTGGTTCCTGTCTTCATCTTCAAACCGCACTCGCGCGCCTGGAACCTGGTCCGCGGGCTCGTCCACGAGAGCATGTGCGGCACAAAGGCAGAGGCCGCCCCCGGATGGTGACGGGGACGGCCTCGTTCACGTCTCGAACCGTGTCGAGCCGGGCTCAGCCCGCGCTGGAGGTGGTGCCCAGGGGCGGGAGCGCCGTCTCCGGCGGCAACATCGGGGCGTCGTCGTGGGCCCCGGCGAGCGCCGCCTCGAGGTGGCTGATCTCGTCGGCCGGGCTCTCCACCTCGAGGTCGAGGTGCTTGTACTGCGGCAGCCCGGTCCCCGCGGGGATCAGCCGACCCATGATGACGTTCTCCTTGAGGCCGCGGAGGTAGTCCACCTTGCCGTTGATCGCGGCCTCGGTGAGCACCTTGGTGGTCTCCTGGAAGGAGGACGCCGAGATGAACGACTCGGTGGAGAGCGAGGCCTTGGTGATGCCGAGGAGCAGCGGCTCGCCGGCGGCCGGCTTGTCGCCCCGGCCCATCACCTTCTCGTTCTCCTCCTCGAACACCCAGCGCTCCACCTGCTCGTCCACCAGGAAGCTGGTGTCGCCCACGTCGGTGACGCGCACCCGGCGCAGCATCTGCCGGACGATCGTCTCGATGTGCTTGTCGTTGATCTTCACGCCCTGCAGCCGGTAGACCTCCTGCACCTCGTCCACCAGGTAGCGGGCCAGCTCCTTCTCGCCCAGCACCTTGAGGATGTCGTGCGGGTTGGCCGCGCCGTCCATCATCGGCTCACCGGCCCGCACCCGGTCTCCCGAGTGCACGCTGATATGCTTGCCCTTGGAGATCAGGTACTCCTTGGCCAGGTCGGTACGCTGCTCGCCGTTCACCTCGGGGGTGATGATCAGCTTGCGCTTCCCCTTGGTGTCCTTGCCGAACGAGACCACGCCGTCGATCTCCGCGATGATCGCGTGATCCTTCGGCTTGCGGGCCTCGAACAGCTCGGCGACGCGGGGAAGACCACCGGTGATGTCCTTGGTCTTGGTGGTCTCGCGCGGCGCCTTGGCGATGACCTCGCCGGCGGTGATCGCGTCGCCGTCGTTCACGGTGATGATCGACCCCTGCGACAGGTAGTAGCTGGCCGGTTGGCCGGAGCTGGGCAGGGTCAGCACCTCGCCGTCCTCTCCACGCAAGGTGATGCGCGGGCGGGCGTCGGGGTCCTTGGACTCGGTGATGGTCTTCCGTGACAGGCCGGTGACCTCGTCGAGCGTCTCGGACATCGTGACGCCCTCGATGATGTCGTCGAACCGCACGAGACCGCCGACCTCGGTGAGGAGCGGAACCGCGAAGGGGTCCCACTCGGCGAGGAGCGTCGCACCGTCGAGCTTCTGGCCGTCCTTCACCATCAGCTTGGCGCCGTAGATGACCTGGTAGCGCTCGCGCTCGCGGCCCGAGTCGTCGACCAGCAGCACCTCGCCGTTGCGGTTCATCACCACCGCGGTTCCGTCGGCGCGCTTCACCGTGTTGAGCGCGTTGAACTTCACCGTGCCCGCGTTCCGGTTCTCGAGGCTGGACTGCTCCGCCCGCCGGGTCGCCGCGCCGCCGATGTGGAAGGTCCGCATCGTCAGCTGGGTGCCGGGCTCGCCGATGGACTGTGCGGCGATGACGCCGACCGCCTCGCCGATCGAAACCTTGCGCCCACGGGCGAGGTCACGCCCGTAGCACTCGACGCAGATTCCGCGCCGGGCCTGGCAGGTGAGGACCGAGCGGATCTTCACCTTGTCCAGACCGGAGTTCTCGATCTTGCCGACCTTGCCCTCGTCGATCTCCTCGTTGGCCCGGACCAGCACCTCGCCGGTGACCGGATCGTGGATGTCGTCCAGGGCGACGCGGCCCAGGATGCGCTCGCCCAGGGCCTCGATGATCTCCCCGCCCTCGACCAGGGCGCCGATGATCAGACCATCCATCGTTCCGCAGTCGTACTCGGTGATGATCGCGTCCTGCGCGACGTCGACCAGACGGCGGGTCAGGTAGCCCGAGTTGGCGGTCTTGAGCGCCGTGTCGGCCAGACCCTTCCGGGCGCCGTGGGTGGAGATGAAGTACTGGAGGACCGAGAGACCCTCGCGGAAGTTCGCGGTGATCGGCGTCTCGATGATCTCGCCCGACGGCTTCGCCATCAGGCCGCGCATTCCGGCCAGCTGACGGATCTGCTGGGCGGAGCCGCGGGCTCCCGAGTCGGCCATGATGTAGATCGGGTTGAAGGAGGGCTGCTTGCGCGTCTCGCGCTTGCCTGACGTGCTGTCGCCCGTCGCCTCCTCCTGCGAGATCTGCTGCATCATCTCGCCCGCGACCTTCTCGGTGACCTCGGCCCAGATGTCGATCACCTTGTTGTACCGCTCGCCGTCGGTGATCAGGCCCTCGAGGTACTGGTTCTCGATCTCCGCCACTTCCTTCCGGGCGTAGTCGAGGAACTCCTGCTTCCTCGGCGGGATCTTCATGTCCTTGAGGGCGATGGAGATGCCGGCCTTGGTGGCGTGGGTGTACCCGAGGCTCCGGATCCGGTCGGCGAGGAGGACGGTCTCCTTCTCACCGGTGAGCCGGTAGCAGAGGTCGATCAGCGACCCGAGCTGCTTCTTGTCCAGGACCTTGTTGATCGCGTCGAAGCCGAGCTTCCTGGGCACGATGTCCCAGAGCAGGACCCGGCCCACGGTCGTCTCCTTGCGGACGCCCTCGATGCGGGCGACGACCTTGGCCTGGAGCGCGACCTCGCCGTGGTCGTACGCGGCGCGCACCTCCTCCGGAGAGGCGAACACCCGGCCCTCGCCCTTGGCGAACTCGCGCGGGCGGGTCATGTAATAGATGCCCAGGACCATGTCCTGGGTCGGGACGATGATCGGCTTGCCGTTGGCGGGGCTGAGGATGTTGTTGGTGGACATCATCAGCACGCGCGCTTCCATCTGGGCCTCGACGGAGAGCGGGACGTGGACCGCCATCTGGTCGCCGTCGAAGTCGGCGTTGAAGGCGGCGCAGACCAGCGGGTGCAGCTGGATCGCCTTGCCCTCGATGAGGACCGGCTCGAAGGCCTGGATGCCGAGGCGGTGCAGCGTGGGCGCGCGGTTCAGGAGAACCGGGTGCTCCCGGATGACCTCCTCGAGGATGTCCCAGACCTCGGGGCGCTCGCGCTCCACCATCTTCTTCGCGCTCTTGATGGTGGTGACGTACCCCTTCTCCTCGAGCTTGTTGTAGATGAACGGCTTGAACAGCTCGAGCGCCATGATCTTCGGCAGGCCGCACTGGTGGAGCTTCAGCTCCGGGCCGACCACGATCACCGAGCGGCCCGAGTAGTCCACGCGCTTGCCGAGCAGGTTCTGACGGAACCGGCCCTGCTTGCCCTTCAGCATGTCGGACAGCGACTTCAGCGGGCGCTTGTTCGGGCCGGTGATGGTCTTGCCGCGGCGGCCGTTGTCGAAGAGCGCGTCCACCGCCTCCTGCAGCATCCGCTTCTCGTTGCGGATGATGATGTCCGGGGCGTTGAGTTCCTGAAGGCGCTTCAGCCGGTTGTTCCGGTTGATCACCCGGCGGTACAGATCGTTCAGGTCGGAGGTCGCGAAGCGGCCGCCGTCCAGCGGGACCAGGGGTCGCAGGTCGGGCGGGATGACCGGGATGACGTCGAGCATCATCCACTCCGGACGGTTGCCGGAGATACGGAACGCCTCGACGACCTTCAGCCGCTTGGCGATCTTCTTCCGCTTGGCCTCGGAGTTGGTCTCCCGCATCTCGCGGCGGAGCTCCTCCGAGAGCTTGTGGATCTCGATGCCCCGGAGCATCTCGCGGACGGCCTCGCCGCCCATCCCGGCGGAGAAGCTGTCCTCACCGTGCTCCTGGTAGAGCCGGTGCAGCTTCTCCTCCGAGACCAGCTCGCCCTTGACCAGCGGCGTCGCCTTGGGATCGATGATGATGTAGCTCTCGCAGTAGAGGACCTTTTCCAGGTCCTTCAGCGTGATGTCGAGCAGGTTGCCGATGCGGCTCGGCAGGCTCTTGAGGAACCAGATGTGCGCCACCGGGGTGGCCAGGGTGATGTGCCCCAGCCGCTCGCGGCGGACCTTGGACTGGATGACCTCGACGCCGCACTTCTCGCAGACCACGCCGCGGTGCTTCATGCGCTTGTACTTGCCGCAGTTGCACTCGTAGTCCTTCACCGGGCCAAAGATGCGGGCGCAGAAGAGCCCGTCCCGCTCCGGCTTGAAGGTGCGGTAGTTGATCGTCTCGGGCTTCTTCACCTCGCCGTGCGACCACTGCCGGATCTTGTCCGGGCTCGCCAGGGCGACGCGGATCGCCTGGAACGACAGCGGGTCCTTGGGCTTCTCGAAGAAGTTGAAAATGTCCTTCACGTTGCCTCCAAAAACAAAAGGGGTGTGCGGGAGCGCCGGCAGCTCAGGCGTCGGTCCCGGTCTTCTTCGGCTCGTACCCGTCACCGAGTGAACGCTGCCGCTCGGGCGGGGCGGTCTCCAGCAGCTCCACGTCCATGGCCAGCGACTGGAGCTCCTTGAGGAGCACGTTGAACGACTCGGGCAGGCCCGACTCGAGCACGTTGTCTCCCTTGACGATGGCCTCGTACATCCGGGTCCGGCCCACCACGTCGTCGGACTTCACGGTGAGGAACTCCTGGAGCGTGTAGGCCGCGCCGTAGGCCTCCATCGCCCAGACCTCCATCTCCCCGAGCCGCTGTCCGCCGAACTGCGCCTTGCCGCCCAGCGGCTGCTGGGTGACCAGGCTGTAGGGCCCGATGCTCCGCGCGTGAATCTTCTCGTCCACCAGGTGGTGGAGCTTGAGCATGTACATGACGCCAACCGTGACGTTCTGGTCGAACGGCTCGCCGGTGCGCCCATCGAAGAGCACCATCTGGCCCGAGCGCGGGAGCGCCGCCTCGTCGAGCAGCGCGTGGATCTCGTTCTCCCGCGCGCCGTCGAACACCGGGGTCGCCACGTGGATGCCCCGGCGCAGCCGCTGGCAGAGGGTGACGACCTCCTTGTCCGGCAGGCCGTCGATGAACTCGCCGAAGGCCTTGTCGTCGTAGATGGTCTTCAGCTCCTTCTTCAGCTGCTCACCGCTCCACTTCTGCTCGATGAACGTCTGGAGCCGCTCGCCCACGCCGCGCGCCGCCCAGCCGAGGTGGGTCTCGAGGATCTGCCCGATGTTCATCCGGCTCGGCACGCCGAGCGGGTTGAGCACGATGTCCACCGGACGGCCGTCCGCGAGGTACGGCATGTCCTCCTCGGGGAGGACGCGGCTGACCACGCCCTTGTTGCCGTGACGGCCGGCCATCTTGTCGCCCACCGCGAGCTTGCGCTTGATGGCCACGTACACCTTGACCATCTTGATGACGCCCGGCGGAAGCTCGTCGCCCTTCTTGATGCGGGCGATCTTCTCTCCGAAGACGAGCTTCACCGCCTCCTTCTGCTCCTCGAGGCTGCGCAGGATGTCGCGCACCTTCGAGTCGAGCGGCTCGCCCACGCTGATCTCGTTCCAGTACCGGTAAGGCACGGTGGAGAGCAGCGCGTCGTCGAGGACGTCGCCCTTCTTGAGGAGGACCTTGCCCTTGTCGTCGATCAGCCGGCCCTCGACCTCCTTGCCGGTCAGCATCTTGCGAAGCCGGGCGAACGCCGAGTCCTGGATGACCTTGATCTCGTCGTTCTGGTCCTTGAGGAGCTTGGCCTCGTCGGCGGACTCGATCTGCTTGGCCCGCTCGTCCTTCTCCACGCCCTTCCGGCTGAACACCTTGGCGCCGATGATGGTGCCGGTGACGCCCGGGGGGACCCGGAGCGAGCTGTCGCGCACGTCGCCCGCCTTCTCGCCGAAGATCGCCCGCAGGAGCTTCTCCTCGGGGCTGAGCTGGGTCTCGCCCTTGGGGGTGATCTTCCCGACCAGGACGTCGCCCGGCTTCACCTCGGCGCCGATGCGGATGATGCCCGACTCGTCGAGGTCCTTGAGGGCCTCCTCGCCGACGTTGGGGATGTCGCGGGTGATCTCTTCCTTCCCGAGCTTGGTGTCCCGGGCGATGCACTCGAACTCCTCGATGTGGATCGAGGTGAAGATGTCGTCCTTGAGGAGCCGCTCCGAGAGCAGGATCGAGTCCTCGAAGTTGTAGCCCTGCCAGGGCATGAAGGCGACGACCACGTTCGCCCCCAGCGCCAGCTCACCGGTCTCGGTGGCGGGCCCGTCGGCGATGACGTCACCCTTCCGCACCCGGTCGCCCCGCTTCACGATGGGCTTCTGGTTGAGGCAGGTGTTCTGGTTGCTCCGCTGGTACTTGAGCAGGTTGTAGATGTCGACCTCGGACGCCACGTCCGAGACGTTGCCCATGTCCGCCTTCACCACGATGCGGCTGGCGTCCACGGCCTCGACGATGCCGTCGCGCCGCGCCACGCAGGTGACGCCCGAATCGCGGGCCACCACCGCCTCCATGCCCGTGCCCACCAGCGGGGACTGGGTGCGGAGGAGCGGCACCGCCTGACGCTGCATGTTGCTGCCCATGAGCGCGCGGTTGGCGTCGTCATTTTCGAGGAATGGGATCAGGGAGGCGGCCACCGAGACCAGCTGGTTCGGCGAGACGTCCATCAGGTCCACGTCCTCGGGCTTGGCCTGGACGAACTCGCCGCCGCGCCGGCTGGACACCAGCTCGTTGATGAACTTGCCCTTCTTGTCGAACTCGGCGTTCGCCTGGGCGATGGTGTGCTTCTCCTCCTCCAGCGCCGAGTAGAAGGCGGTCTCGCCGGTGACGCCGCCGCCCTCGACCTTGCGGTACGGGGTCTCGACGAAGCCGAACTCGTTCACCCGGGCGAAGGTCGACAGCGAGGCGATGAGGCCGATGTTCGGGCCTTCCGGCGTCTCGATGGGGCAGATGCGGCCGTAGTGGGTGGGGTGCACGTCGCGCACCTCGAACCCGGCACGCTCGCGGGTCAGACCGCCCGGTCCCAGGGCCGAGAGGCGCCGCTTGTGCGTGACCTCGGAGAGCGGGTTGGTCTGGTCCATGAATTGCGACAGCTGCGATGACCCGAAGAACTCCTTGATCACCGCCGTGACCGGCTTGGCGTTGATCAGGTCGTGGGGCATCAGAGTTTCGATTTCTTGCAGACTCATCCGCTCCTTGATCGCCCGCTCCATCCGGACCAGACCGATGCGGTACTGGTTCTCGAGCAGCTCGCCCACCGCGCGGACACGGCGGTTGCCGAGGTGGTCGATGTCGTCGATGGTCCCGCGGCCGTTCTTGAGGTCGATCAGGTAGCGGATGACCTCGAGGATGTCGCGCTTGGTGAGGATCTGCCCGTCGAGCGGCTCCTCGAGCCCGAACTTGAAGTTCAGCTTGAGGCGGCCCACCTTGGAGAGGTCGTAGCGCTCGGGGTTGAAGAAGAGGTTGGTGAAGAGGTTGATCGCCGTCTCGGGCGTCGGCGGATCACCGGGGCGGAGCCTCCGGTAGATCTCCATGATCGCCTGTTCCTGCGAGTCGATCTTGTCCAGCATCAACGTCTCACGCAGGTACGGACCCACGTTGAGGTTGTCGATGAAGAGGACCTTGAACTCCTTGATGCCGCGCTTGAGGAGCTCGTCCACCTTCTCCTGGCTGACCTCCTCGTTGCACTCGAGGATCACCTCGCCGGTCGCCTCGTCCACCACGTCGTAAGCGGAGACCTTGGTGAAGAGCTCGTCCTGATCGATGGGCAGCGTGCGCATCTTCGCCGCCTCGAGCTTCTTGATCGCCCCGCGGGTGAACTTGCGGTTCTTCTTGACGATCACCTCGCCGGACTTGGTCTTGATGTCGCGGGTGGCGCGCTGGCCGGGGAGCAGCTCGAGCTCCACCGACTTCTCGTACTCGCTCGCCGAGTTCAGGTAGATGGTCTCGGTGGCGTAGTAGTAGTTGAGGATCTCCTCGGTCGTGCCGCGGAACTCGATGGGGTTCTTCTTCGCGGTGTCCGGGACGGCGCCCAGCGCGCGGATCAGGACCGTGGCCGGCAGCTTCCGGCGGCGATCGATGCGGACGTAGAGCAGGTCCTTGTGGTCGAACTCGAAGTCGATCCACGAGCCGCGGTAGGGGATGATCCGGGCGTTGTAGAGCAGCTTGCCCGAGCTGTGGCTCTTGCCCTTGTCGTGGTCGAAGAAGGCGCCGGGGCTGCGGTGGAGCTGGCTGACGACGACGCGCTCGGTCCCGTTGATGATGAAGGTCCCGTTCTGGGTCATCAGCGGGATCTCGCCGAAGTAGACCTCCTGCTCCTTGACGTCGCGGATGCTCTGCGCGCCGGTCTCCTCGTCCTTGTCCCAGACCACCAGGCGGACCACGACCTTGATCGGCGCGGAGTAGGTCATCCCGCGCTGGTGGCACTCGTCGACGTCGTACTTCGGCCGCTCGAGGTTGTAGCTCACGAACTCCAGCGAGCTGGTCTCGTTGAAGTCACGGATGGGGAAGACCGACTTGAAGACGCCCTGCAGTCCAACGTCCTCGCGCTTGTCCGGTGCGACGTCCGCCTGGAGGAACTTCTCGTAGCTCTGCTTCTGGATGTTGATGAGGTTGGGGATGTCGATGATCTTCTGGATCTTCGCGAAGCTCTTCCGGGTGCGGAAGTTGTTCTGGACGGTGGCGGGCATTCGGTCTCCCAGACGGCGGGACGCAGCTAAGGTTTCTGAAAAGGCCGATGCCGGCGCCCCTCGCGTCAGGAGGAGGTCGCCGGCAGGCCTGGAACGGAGAGCCGACTACTTGACTTCGACGGTGGCGCCAGCCGCGGTGAGCTGGTCCTTGATCTTCTTGGCGTCGTCCTTGTTGACGCCTTCCTTCACCGTCTTCGGAGCACCCTCCACCAGGTCCTTGGCCTCCTTCAGGCCCAGGCCGGTGATGGCGCGGATCTCCTTGATGACGTTGATCTTGTTGGCACCCGCGGTCGCGAGGATGACGGTGAACTCCGTCTTCTCCTCGACCGGGGCCGCGGCGGCAGCCCCTGCGGCCGGGCCAGCAACGGCGACGGCGGCGGCGGACACGCCCCACTTCTCCTCGAGCTTCTTCACGAGCTCGGCAGCCTCCATCACCGTGAGGGAGGACAGCGAGTCGACGATCGTATTCAGGTCTGCCATGGCGGAATTCAGCCTCTTAACGGGACTTGACTCTGCGCAGCAGAGCGGTCCCCAGTGAAAGGGTTGTACCTCTAATAGCTCTTATGAACCTTGCTTCTCCAGTGACTCGGCGCGGGCCTTGATCAGGCGCGCGAGGCGGCTTCCCGGCTCGGCCACCGTCCGGACGAGCATGCCCGCCGGCTGGTTGAGCATTCCGAGGATCCTCGCCCTGAGCTCCGGCAGCCCTGGCAGCTTCGCCAGCGCGACCACGCCTGCGGCATTGATCTTCTTGCCCTCGACGACGGCGCTCCGGACCTTGATGGTCTCGAGATCCTTGACGAAGTCCTGGAGGATCTTCGCCGGGACGACCACGTCGTCGTACCCGATGGCGATCGCCACAGGACCCGTGAAGTCGTCGCTCACCACCTCGACGGGCGTGCCCTTCGCGGCGCGCTTCGCCAGGGTGTTCTTGAGGACCTTGTAGTCCACGCCGGAGTCGCGGAACTTCTTCCGCAGCCGGGTGACGGTCTCAACGTTGAGCTTGGAGAACTCCGCCACGATGGCCGTCTTGGCCCGGGCGAACTTCTCGTTCAGCTCCTTGATCATCACTTCCTTCTCGCTCTTCTCCACTCTGTCTCACCTCCCATCGTGCAAGGCCGTCTGTCGGCCTGGCGTGCTGCCCTGAGCCAGAGTGGCAAGAGCGAGAGGGACACCTGCGAGGCGTCCTCTTCTGCGGGATGGCCCGCGTCCCAGGTCCCTGCGTCCAGGGTCCCAGCGCTCCCTTCGTCTCGGCAGGGCTGGAGGTCGGGCCGTCGCCAGCCTCCATTTCGACGGGGGTTTCACCCGTCCCTGCGGTCTTGGACCAGGGGGTTGCCGGGATGTTGCTCCCGGCGGAATCGGCGCATGTAACAACGCGCGGGCCGGTTGTCAAAGGCCGCCCGGACGGTCGGTCCGGAGGCCCACCGTGACCGGCCTGGGGGCTCGCGCGTACTCCTCTTACCATGCGCCCTGCCCTGCTCGTGCCTCTCGCCGGAGTCTTTCTTCTCGCCATCCTGTTTCGCGGGCAGCTGGCAGCTGCCGGCTCCGAGCACCGGGTGGTCCCGCTGCCGGTGGGGACGGCGCCAGGCGGGGTCGGCGCCGGGACACCCCTGAAGCCCGCTCCCGGGCACGCGCTGGCGGTCGTTGCCCAGGGCTGCTTCTGGGGGACGGAGTACCGGTTCCGCCAGGTCCCGGGCGTGGTGGCCACCGCCGTGGGCTACACCGGCGGCAAGATGCGGAACCCCACCTACGAGGACGTCGGCGGGCACGGGACGGGTCACGCCGAGGCGGTGCTGATCGAGTTCGACCCGGCGAAGGTCAGCTACGCCCGGCTGCTGGAGATCTTCTGGAGTTCGCACGACGCCACGAGCGGCGACCGACAGGGCCCGGACGTGGGCTCGCAGTACCGGTCGGCGATCTTCACCTTTGGACCGGAGCAGCAGCAGCAGGCCCTGGCGTCGCGGGATGCCGAACAGAAGAAGCTGGCGGACCGCATCACCACCGAGATCGCCCCGGCCGGGCCGTTCTGGATTGCCGAGGCGTATCACCAGCAGTGGGACGAGAAGCACGGGAGCGAGTCCTGCCCACTGCCCCGCCACGCCCGCACCCGGACGGGCTCGTGAGCCTCTCACGCCGTGGGCTCTTCAGCGGGGTGCTGGCAGTCGGCGCACTGGCGTTCGTCCGCCGTGGACGCGCGGCCTCGGCCAGCAAGCGCTTCGAGGTCGAGAAGACGGATGCGGAGTGGCGCGCACTGCTCTCCCCCGCGGCCTACCAGGTGCTTCGGCACGAGGGCACCGAGCGGGCGGGAACGAGCCCCTTGCTCGAGGAGCACCGCGCAGGGACGTTCCTCTGCGCGGGCTGCGGCCTGCCGCTCTTCGCGTCGGCGACGAAGTTCGACAGCGGGACCGGCTGGCCCAGCTTCTTCGCCCCGCTGCCGGACGCCGTGGGGACGACCGAGGACCGCACCTTCCTCATGGCCCGGACGGAGGTGCACTGCCGACGCTGCGGCGGACACCTCGGGCACGTCTTCGATGACGGACCGAAGCCGACGGGGTTGCGCTACTGCATGAACGGGGTCGCGCTGACGTTCCGGCCGGACTGAGCCCGGGCGACCAAAGGCGGCCCGTGGGAAACGCCCGGCCTGTCGTGGGCATGACGCGCCGTGCCGCACACCGGGCTGGCCTCGAGCCCCTGCCGCAGCCGGGGGGTCACAGCGCGTCCTTCCGTGTCGACGGTGTTTCGCGAACGCGATTTTCGGGGTCCGGGGGTCCCCGCGCTCCTTGGCCCGGGCGACCAGCCCACGGAGCTCGCGCGCAACCCGGTGCTCGTAGGCCGTCGCCATCCAGTCCAGCGTGGGCTCGAACACGACGCGCCGTCCGAAGGGCGTCTCCACAGTGCAGGTCACTGCGATCCTGGGGCCCTGCATCCGCCACAGGAGCCGCACCTCGCTCACCTGTGTGAGGGGGACCTCCGCGCTCCGGAAGGCACCGCGGATGAACAGCGAGCGCCCGTCGGTGTCCACGTCCCAGCGCGAGCCAATGGCGGCGAGGAACACCAGGCCCACGCCGACGAGCGGCAGTGGCATCCCGACCAGCCCCGCACCGAGAACCACCACTCCGCCTCCACAGAGGACCACCCCCGAGAGCAGAGGCTCGGCGGGGCTGGAGAAGCGCCCGCCGTTCGCCTCCGTCCCGTCCGGCATCGGTCATGAGCGTCGGCGCCCGTCGGCAGCCCGAGAGCGCGCCGACGACGCGTTCCCGCCGACTACCGGTAGCGCGCGCCGATCTCCTGCACATCCAGCTTGATGCCCGGAGTCATCGTCGCGCTGATGGTGGCGCTCTTCAGATACACGCCCTTCGCCGAGGACGGCTTGAGCTTCATCACCAGCTCCATCAAGGCGTTGAAGTTCTCCGCCAGCTTCTCGGCCGGGAACGACGCCTTGCCCACCGGGGCGTGAACGATGCCCGCCTTCTCGGCGCGGAACTCGATCTTGCCGCCCTTCGCCTCGCGGATGGCCTTGCCCACGTCCGCGGTCACCGTCCCCACCTTGGGGTTCGGCATCAGGCCGCGGGGACCGAGCACCTTCCCGAGCCGGCCCACCACGCCCATCATGTCCGGCGTGGCGATCACGGTGTCGAAGTCCATGAAGCCCTCCTCGATCCGCTTCGCCAGCTCCGCCTCGCCCACCACGTCGGCGCCGGCGTCCTGGGCCTCGCGCTGCTTCTCGCCCTTGGCGAACACCGCCACCCGCACCGTCTTGCCGATGCCGTTGGGGAGAACGACGGCGCCTCGCACCATCTGGTCGGCGTGCTTCGGATCCACCCCGAGGTTGATCGCCACGTCCACCGTCTGGTCGAACTTCACCCCGCGCTTCGACACCGTCTCCTTGAGGAGCTTGAACGCCTCGTCGACGGTGTAGCGCTTGTTGCGGTCCACCAGCTCGGCCGCCGCACGGAACTTCTTCGCAGTCTTGGTCGTCATGTCAGGAGTCCTTGGGCAGATGCCGTCAGTCGACGATGTCGATGCCCATCGAGCGGGCGGTCCCGGCGATGGTGGCCATCGCCGACTCGAGTGAGCCGGCGGTCATGTCCGGCATCTTCAGCCGGGCGATGTCCTCCAGCTGCTTCCTCTTCACCTGCCCCACCTTCTCCTTGCCCGGCTTGTGCGCCCCCGAGCCCTTCTTTTTGTCGGTGTGCAGGCCGGCCGCCTTCTTCAGCAGCACCGCCGCCGGAGGCGTCTTCAGAATGAAGGTGAACGAGCGGTCCTGGTACACGGTGATGATCACCGGGATGATCAGGCCCTCCTTCGCCTGCGCCTGCGTCGCGGCGTTGAACTGCTTGCAGAACTCCATGATGTTGACGCCCTGCTGACCGAGCGCCGGCCCGATGGGCGGGGCCGGGTTGGCCTTGCCCGCAGGGATCTGCAGCTTCACCTGTCCGGTGACCTTCTTCATCGTCTCACCTCACCGTGGTTCGAACGGGCGGGCTGCCCTCCCACGGCCGAACACGCTGTCCGGAGCAAGGCGCCCCGCGCGGCCCACTTCGACGAGCACGGCTAGGTGCTCGTCTTCTCCACCTGCATGAAGTCCAGCTCCACCGGGGTCGCCCGGCCGAAGATGGACACCAGCACCTTCACCCGGCCCTTGTCCGGGTTCACCTCTTCCACCGTCCCGTTGAAGTTGCTGAACGGGCCATCGATCACCCGGACGGTGTCCCCGTCCTCGAACTGCACCTTGGGCTTGGGCTTGAGCGTGCCCTCGGAGATCTGCGTCGTCAGACGCTCCATCTCCCGGTCGGGGATCGGCGGCGGCTGCTCGTTCGCCGCGGCCCCGATGAACCCGGTCACCTTCGGCGTGTTCTTCACCAGGTGCCACGTCCGGTCGTTCATCTCCATCTGGACCAGGATGTAGCCGGGGAGGAACTTCCGCTTGGAGGTCTTCTTCTCCCCCTTCACCATCTCCACCACTTGCTCCACCGGAATCAGGATCTCGCCGAACGACTCCTGTAACCCCTCCATCCGGATCTTCTCCTCGAGGCTCTTCTTCGCCTTGTTCTCGAAGCCCGAATAGGTGTGGACCGCGTACCAGCGCTTGTCGGCCATCACAGCTTCCCCCACATCGCGGGGATCCACTCGACCATCAGCTTGTAGCTGAGCGAGTCGATGAAGAAGAGCACCACCCCCGCCACCACCGAGGCCACCACCACCGCCACCGTGGAGACCCGCGTCTCCTCGAGCGATGGCCAGGTCACCCGCATCAGTTCGGAGGCCGTCTCCAGCGCCAGCGTGCGGGCCCGGGTGCTCATCCAGGCCCCGACGAGCAGCGCCGCGGTGACCGCCACCGCAACCAGCGAGCTGTAGGTCCACTCCTCCGCGCCTTCCAGCAGCGGCCGGTCGGGCAGCCCCACCGCCACCCAGACCGGGGCGATGACGTGCTTGAGGAACAGCACCAGCACGATCGCCAGGCAGAGCGTGAAGATGACCACCAGCCGCTCGGGGGTCATCGCAGAGCGGTTGGCTACGGTCGTTGCGTCGTTGCTTGCCATGGAGTCGTCGTCGGTCCGTTGCGGTGCTTCGGAATGGCAGGCCAGGAGGGATTCGAACCCCCATCACGCGGTTTTGGAGACCGCTGCTCTACCGTTGGAGCTACTGGCCTAGAACTTCGGCTGACCTCAGACCTTTCCTTCCTTGTGGTCCGTGTGCTTCCGGCACCAGGGACAGAACTTGCTCAGCTCGAGCTTGTCCTGGCTCTTACGCCGGTTCTTGGTCGTCGAGTAGTTCCGGCGCTTACACACCGGGCACTCGAGCGAGATGATGCTCCTGTTTCCCTTCGGCATGACTTCCTCGTTCTCCTGAACGGCACAGAGGGGAAAGCCACCCGGCCCGGGCAGCCCTCCCCTCCGCACGTTCGCAGCCTACCCTTACTCGATGATGTCCGCGACGACGCCGGCGCCCACCGTCCGGCCACCCTCACGGATGGCGAACCGAAGCTCCTTCTCCATGGCGATGGGGGTGATCAGCTCCACCTCGATCGCGATGTTGTCCCCGGGCATCACCATCTCCACGTTGTCCGGGAGCTTCACCGTCCCGGTCACGTCGGTGGTGCGGAAGTAGAACTGCGGCCGGTAGCCCTTGAAGAACGGGGTGTGGCGCCCGCCCTCCTCCTTGGTCAGCACGTAGATCTGCGCCTTGAACTTGGTGTGCGGGGTGATGCTGCCCGGCTTGGCCAGCACCTGCCCGCGCTCCACGTCCTCGCGCTTCAGACCACGGAGCAGCGCGCCGATGTTGTCGCCCGCCATGCCCTCGTCGAGCAGCTTGCGGAACATCTCCACGCCGGTGACCACGGTCTTGGTCGTGGGGCGGAGACCGACGATCTCCACCTCCTCGCCCACCTTGACCTTGCCGCGCTCCACCCGGCCGGTGGCCACGGTCCCACGGCCGGCAATGGAAAACACGTCCTCCACCGGCATCAGGAACGGCTTGTCCGTCGCCCGCTCCGGGGTCGGGATGTACGTGTCGAGCGCGTCCATCAGCTTCATGATCGACCCCTCGCCGATCTCGCTGGTGTCACCCTCCAGCGCCTTCAGCGCGCTGCCGGCGATGATCGGGGTCTTGTCGCCTGGGAACTCGTACTTCTTCAGGAGGTCGCGGACCTCCATCTCCACCAGCTCGCGGAGCTCGGGGTCGTCCAGCATGTCCACCTTGTTCAGGTAGACCACGATGTACGGAACGCCGACCTGACGGGCGAGCAGGATGTGCTCGCGGGTCTGAGGCATCGGACCGTCCGCCGCGCTCACCACCAGGATCGCCCCGTCCATCTGGGCGGCGCCGGTGATCATGTTCTTCACGTAGTCGGCGTGACCCGGGCAGTCCACGTGGGCGTAGTGCCGGTTCTTGGTCTGATACTCCACGTGCGCGGTGGAGATGGTGATGCCGCGCTCCCGCTCCTCGGGGGCCTTGTCGATCTGATCGTAGGCGAGCGCCGTGGCTCCGCCCGTCTTCGCCAGCACCTTGGTGATGGCGGCGGTGAGGGTGGTCTTCCCGTGGTCCACGTGCCCGATGGTCCCCACGTTCACGTGGGGCTTGTTGCGCTCGAACTTTTCCTTGCTCATTGTGCTCCTCTATCTCTCTCGAACCTCGAATGGAGCCCTGATCCAGGATTGAACTGGAGACCTCATCCTTACCAAGGATGCGCTCTACCAACTGAGCTATCAGGGCTTGCTGCTGGTCGTCGCTCCGCCTTACGTGTTGGAGCGGGAAACGGGATTCGAACCCGCGACATTCAGCTTGGAAGGCTGACGCTCTACCAACTGAGCTATTCCCGCCTGCTGCTCCTCGTGCCTGGTTGGAGGGGGTTGGATTCGAACCAACGAAGGCGTAGAGCCGGCAGATTTACAGTCTGCTCCCTTTGGCCACTTGGGTACCCCTCCATGTCTCTCGTGCGCCCGGCTGCTGCCGCTCTCCTCTCCTACGCCGTCCTGATCGCCTCCTGGCCGGCGGCGGGGGTCGAACCCGCGACCTACTGATTACAAATCAGTTGCTCTACCTGCTGAGCTACACCGGCAAGCAGCTTCGCCCGGCCCCCAGGGTACACGGACGCCAGGGCCCCGGAAGGGCTGGGCCTTTTATGGGACGGACTTGGCCGGAGTCAAGGTGAACGCCCCCGGCGCCGCCGCCCGCTGACGGACCACCTCGTACAGCAGCAGCGCAGCCGAGACCGAGGCGTTGAGGGACGCCACCTGTCCCGCCATGGGGATGCGCAGCCGCAGGTCGCAGTGCTTCAGCACGCCTGGGCGCACACCCGCCCCCTCGCCCCCGATGACCAGCGCCAGCGGGCCATCCAGCCGGGCCTCCCAGACCGCCTGGTCGCCCTGCGGATCCGCTGCTGCCACCCAGAGGCCGGCCGCCTTCAGCTCCTCGAGCGCCCGGGACACGTTGGTCACCCGCGCCACAGGGACGTGCTCCACCGCCCCCGCCGAGGCCCGGGCCACCGTGGGGGTCACCCCCACCGAGCGGTCTTTCCCCAGGACCACCCCGTGCGCCCCGAGCGCGTCCGCCGATCGGATGACCGCCCCGAGATTGTGCGGGTCCTGGAGCCCGTCCAGGACCACCACCAGCGCCGGGCGGCCCGACGCCTTGGCGCGGGCGAGCACGTCGTCGAGCTCCGCGTAGGCGAACTCGCGCATCCGGGCGACCACGCCCTGGTGCACCCCGCCGTCCACCATCGCCGCGAGCTTCTCCCGCGGCACCCGCTCGACCCGGACGTTCGCCTCGCGCGCGCGGGTGAGGATCTCCGCGGCGGCGCGCGGAGGGACGCTGCCCTCGATCACGTAGACCCGCTCCACCTCGCCGGCGTGGGCGCGCAGCGCCTCCAGCACCGGGTGGATGCCGTGCACCGTCCGGCTCTCGCCAGGCATGGGCCCCTGCTACTCCGCCGTCACGGGGACGGAGAGCGTCTTCTGCTGACGGAGGCAGGCCTCTGCGGTGCAGATGAAGAAGGTCACCTTCGCTTCCACTGCCCCGGCGCCCTTCCCGCTCACGCTCAGCGGGACCTCGAACTTCGGGTCCGGGTACTTCACCGTGGCCGACGGCTTGCGCATCGAGTCCCCGTAGACCAGCTGCGTCTTGCCCGGGGTCACCGGCCCCGAGCCCGAGAGCTGGATCCGCAGCGGCGCCTCGTCCGAGACGTGCGCCCCCTTCAGACTCTGGATCTCCAGCACGAACGTCCCCGGCTTGCCCGGCGCCACGTGCGCGGTCGTGCCATCGGTGGAGAGCTTGTAGAGCGACGTCGGGTCCAGCTCGGCCCCCAGCGCCAGCGAGGCAACGAACGCCCCGGCCATCGGAATCCATCGTGAGAGACGCATCGGCCGGTCACCCTATCAAGAAGCACCGGCCCGCTTCAGCGACGCCGGGCCTGGCCGCGTCCGCCTGGACAGTCCGGGGAGCGCGGAGGGGCCGAGCGCCGGGGGCCGGTCTCGCGCCAGTTGCTCGGCCCGGATGACCACCGGGGTGGCCAGGTCCTCGCCCACGGCCTTCTCCATCTCGGCGAGGCCGGGGCTCGAGTGGATCTCGAACACCTTGGGGGGCCCGCGGAGGTCGAGCATGTCCACCCCCGCCACCTCGAGACCCATCAGCCGCGCCGCCTCCACCGCCACCCGGGCGTGCGCCTCGGTCATCGGGATCCGCTCGAACCGCGCGCCCCGGTTGAGCGTCTGGGAGAGCCGGTTCATCCGCGGCCGGCGCCGGACGGCGGCCAGCGCCTTGCCCCCGACCACCAGCACCCGCACGTCCCGCCCCTTCTTGCGGACGTACTCCTGGACCAGGAGGTTGTGGCCCAGGCCGAGGATGGCCTCCAGCGCCGCCTCGAGCGAGTTGAGCGACTCGCACACCATCACCCCCCGCTCGTCCCCGCCGCCGAGGAGCTTGACCAGGACTGGCACCCCACCGACGAGCTTCACCATGGCCTTGAGGTCCCCGGCGCTCCGGGCCATCACCGTGGCCGGCACCGAGATGCCGTGCGCCGAGAGCAGCTGCAGGCATCGCATCTTGTTCCGCGCCTGGGCGATGGCCGCGGCGGTGTTCATCACCGGGACCCCGAGCATCCCGTACTGGTTCACCACCGCAAGGCCGTAGCTGGTGATGGACTGGGCGATGCGCGGGAGCACCACGTCTGGCAGCACCAGCCGTCGCCGGCGATAGAGCAGGTGACCGCGCGCACCGTCGAGGTGCATCTCCACCTGCACCGGATCCAGCACCCGCACCGCATGCCCCCGCGCGCGCGCCGCGGCGACCAGCCGGGCCGTGGAGGGGACGGAGAGCGAGCGCGAGAGGACCGTGAGCCGCAAGGAGCCCGCGACGGTACGACCGGGCCCGGGAGCGCAGCAAGCAGCAGCCCACGAGGCCCCGGGCCTCCGCCGATCAGAGGACCTTGAGGATCCGGATCTGCACGTTCACCGGGTTCGAGGCGGTGGACGCCTTCAGCTGTTCACAGAGCGGCTGGCCGGCGACGAACTCCACCGCCGGCCCCGGCTTGTTGCTCACCGTCGTGGTCCCGCTCGGCGGGACATAGACCCAGGTGGTCGGACCGGGCTGGACGGGCTTGTCGTTCACCAGGACGCTCAGCAGCGACACGGCGGTCGGCACCTCGGTGAGGAACTGCTCGCACGCCCCCGCCAGGGGCTTGGTGATCTGCTGGAGGACCTGACCGAGGCTCGCCGCGTCGTTGGCCTGGTAGTACTGCTTGGTGCAGAGGCCCGTGGCGAGATCGCACGGGTTGTCGGCCCCGCACGGCTGGTTGGGCGGACTGCCCGGGCACTGCCGCGGGAACTGCGCCGCACCGGACACCGCGATCCGCTGCAGCGTGTCGCGCGCCGCTGCCGTCCCGGCCTCCGCTCCGAACCCCACGACGTACGTCTGCACGGTCCGGCCGGCCAGCGCTTGCGCTGCCTTGACCGCCTGATCCACGTCGAGGCACCCCGCGCCCGGGAACGGCGGGAGCGTCGGCCCGCAATCGTCGAGCGCGGGACCGAACGTGCACTGACACGCTGGCGTCCCGGCGAGGTCCTTCAGCCCACCGTTGCAGTTCGGGAGCCCGTCGGTGAAGAGGATGACGATCTCGTCCCGCGAGGGATCGTTCACCAGGCTCGACACGGTCGCGAGGAAGGCGAGGCTCGCCGCGGTGGGCGTGCCGCCGCCCGTTCCGGTGGGCCCGGGCGGGTTCGTGCTGCTCACCAGATTCAGCGCTGCCCGCGTCGCGTCCGCGGCGGCCTGCAGGGTCGCCGGGGCGTCGGTGCTGGTGGTGGGCGGCAGCGGGCTGGTCTGCTTCGTCGTCGGGCCGCACCCGCCGTTGTTCTCGGGCTCGGGGAAGAGCGAGAGCCCGTAGCGGCCGATCAGGGGAAAGTCCTGGAGGAACTGATTGAGCGCCTTCGACAGCTCGCTCCAGCGGGTGGGGCACACCGTGGTGTTGCAGGGGTTCGCCTTCTGCGGATCTCCGCAGACCGGGCCGTTCGCCCCACCCACGCGACATGCGGGATTCGACGGATCGACCGGCTGGTCCATCGAGCCCGACTTGTCCACCAGCAGCATGAAGTTGGGCTTGTTCTTCACCGCGATCACGTTCGAACTCGTCTGGGTCTGCCCGATGGAGAGCGGCGCGACGGGCTCGAAGTCGTACGTCTGGCAGGCGCTCGCGGCGAGCAGGACCACGGACACGGAGACGAGACGAAGGACGGGCTGGGTGGGCATGCGCAGGCCCCGGAGCATACCTGCTCGGGGAGCCAGCGGCCCCATTTCGGAGCGACACCCACATCGCGGACCAGGCTCCTACCTCGTGCCCGCCGCCCCGACCCTCGGCGAGCGAGTTTCAGAGGACGCGGAGCAGGCGCAGATCGAGCACCGCGGGGTTCTGCGCGGTCGTGTTCTCGATCGTCGTGCAGAGACTGCCCAGGAAGCGGATCGCCGGCCCGCCCTGCGCGGGTGGGACGTAGTGCCAGGTCTGATCCCCGGACCCGTAGCGCGTCCCGTTCAGCGTCAGGAGGATGAGCTCCTCCGACGTGGGCGCGGGGAAGATCGCCCGGAGGCACGGCTCGCGATCCAGGTTGGCGGTGATGTCCGCGAGCTCGGCCCCGAGACCCGCGCTGTCGTTCGCCTGGTAGTACTGCCGCTGGCAGACCCCGCCCTGACAGGGGTTCCCCGCCCCGCAGGGCTGGTCGTGCTGCGGCCCGGGACAGCGCCGCGGATACGCGCCAGCGAGCGCCAGGTCCTGCAGCACGACCATCGCGTCGACGCCTCCGTCCAGGCTGCCGCGAACGTCGTCGCCGAGGCCGATGACCACCGTGTGGATCCCGCGGGAGGCGAGGTCCTGCACCGCCTGGACCGTGCGGTCCTTGTCCAGACACTCGAGGCTGGCCGACGCCTGGGGTGGGCAGCGATCCGCGGTGCTGGTGCACACGCAGTTTCTCGCCGGGACGGTGCCGTTGCAGTTCGGCAGACCGTCGGTCAGGAGGATGATCAGATCCAGCCGGAACGGGTCGAGCAGCGGCGTGTACGTGGCGAAGTAGCCGAGGCTCGGGCCGGTGGGCGTGGCGCCGCCCGTGCCCGTCGGGCCCACCTGGTTCTGGCTCTTCACCGACGCCAGCGCCACGCGCGCCGCCTCCGAGAGGTCGGTGAGCGTCCTCGGTGAGTCGTCGCTCGGGTCGGCGGGGAGGTCCACCCGCGCTGCGGTGGTGGGGACGCAGTTCGGCTGGTCCGCGCCACCGGCCGGCTCCGGGAAGAACGCCAGACCGAACCGGACCGTCTGCGCCTGCGCGTGGAGGAACGGGTCCAGCGCCAGGTTCAGCTCGCTCCACCGCGTGGGGCAGGTCGTCACGTTGCAGGGGTTCAGCTTCGCCGTGTCGCCGGATCCACAGAGCGCTCCGTTCCGCGTGCAGGCCGGAAGCGACGGCGCCACCGGCAAGTCCATCGAGCCCGACTTGTCCACCAGCACCATCACGTTCGGCTTGAACTTGCGGACCACGATGGGCGTGCTGCTCTCCTCCTGGGAGAGCGAGAGCGGACTCACCGGGACGAAGTCGTACGTCTGGCACGCGAGCGTGGCGACCAGGCACGCGGCGAACGGAGCGAAGGGACCGGGACGCATCGTGGAGACGCTGCCAAGCCTAGCAGTCGGGGGGCGGTGTCAGAAGGTGAGCACGCGTGCGCCATCGGTCAGACGCCACAGCGCGACCAGCCCGACCACCTCGTCCAGCACGCGCTCGGCCTCCTCGAGCGACACACCGGCGAGCTTGAGCATCGTGTCGCAACCGATGCAGCGCGCCCCCAGCCCGCGGGCCTCGGCCAGGAGCTGCGCCGGGGGCGGGACCCCCACCCCCTCGGCGCGCGCTCCCTCGGCGAGCTCGCGGTCGGACTGGGGCCGCCCGAAGTCCCCGCGGCAGAGCTGGCGGAGCGCCTCGAAGGCAAAGACGAACACCACCTCTTCGCCGAGAGCGGCCGCGGTGATGCCCATGGACCCCGCCTGGTAGGCCGGCTCGTAGCCGCCGCGCTGCACGATGAACATCACCCGTCCGGACATGTCTCGCCCCGAAGGTACACTCCGCCGCCGTCCGATGTCCCGGCTCGCCCGCGCCCTGCTGCTCGCCAGTCTCGCTGCCGCCTGCACGCGGTCGGGAGGGCTTGCCCGCACCAGCCAGGAGGCCCAGGCCCGCGTGACGGCGCTGCTCGATGTCCCGGACGCCGGGTCGGCCGAGTTCGCCGCCGTGGGTCCGGGCGCGGTCCCTGCCCTCCAGGCCGTGCTGCTCGACGCACAGGAGAGCGAGCCGAGGCGACTGGGGGCGGCACGGGCCCTCGGCGCGCTCCCGGACGGCGCAGGCATCGCTGCGCTCGGGGAAGCCGTCTCCTCCCCCCGGCTCTCACCGGCGCTCCGCGACACCGTGGCCGACGAGCTGGGCTCGCATGACCGCGACCAGGCAGTGAATCGACTGGGCCCGCTGCTGGCCTCGGCAGATCCTTCCATCCGGTCCGCTGCGGCGCGCGGGCTCGGCCGCGCGGGCGGGCCCGCTGCTCGCAAGTTGCTCGAGGACCGGTTAGAGCGCGAGGAGGAGCCCGGAGTCCGCGAGCAGCTGCAGGCAGCGCTGGCCCGGGCCCAACCCTGAACATGCTCCCCACCGTCCTGCTCTTCGACGTCGATGGCACGCTGGTCACCACCGGGGGCGTCGGCCGCCGCGCACTGGAGGTCGCCTTCGAGCGCTCGTTCGGACGTCGAGACGCGTGTCGCAGCTTCCGCCTCGACGGAATGACCGACCGGGCCATCGTGCGCGCCGGCCTCCGCGCGATCGAGGTCGAGCCCACCGAGGCCTGCATCGACCAGGTGCTGGTCGATTACCTCGGGGTCCTGGCCGAGGAGGTGGCCGCCGCGCCGGACGCCACGTACCGCGTGCACGCCGGCATGGCCGAGACCATCGACGCCGCGCAGGAGCTCCGGCATGCGGCGATAGGCCTCGGAACGGGGAACATCCGCGAGGGGGCACGCATCAAGCTCGAGCGCGTGGGCATCTACCATCGGTTCTCCTTCGGCGGGTTCGGGTGCGACGCGGAGGACCGCACGGCGCTCATTCGCCGGGGCGCGGAGCGCGGAGCGGCCTTGCTCGGAGCGGGTTTCGCCGAGTGCCGGGTGGTGGTCATCGGCGACACGCCCAAGGACGTCGCCGCGGCACAGGCCATCGACGCCGAGTGTGTGGGGGTGGGCACGGGGAGCTTCTCGGCCGAGCAGCTGATCGCGGCGGGAGCCACCCGTGCATTCCCCGATCTCGCCGCGCCCGGGGCGCTCGAGGCAGTGCTCGGAGACGGCCGCTGAGTCCCCAGGCGCTCTCATCGCGGGCCGCCTGGGCGCTGCTCGGAACGGTGGAGGGCCTCGCCGAGCGTCTGCGTGCTGCGGCCGTGGCGGTCGAGCCCGAGCGCGACGTGGAGGCCGGATGGCTTTGCGGCGCGGCGGTGCTGGTGGACCGGGGCCGGGAAGCGGCGCGCTCGGCACGGGCCAACGCCGTCTGGCTGGAGGAGCTCGCCTCCGAGGCACGGGCCCGGAAGGCAACGCTGCTCTCACGGTGGGTGGCCGCTGCCGGCTCCCTCCGGGACGCGCTGCACGCCCACGACTCCGACCGCGGCCCTCTGACCGAGGCGGTGTTCCCGGAGTGGCGGGAGCCCGCGCTCCGGCGCCACGTCGACCAGGCGCTGGCGTTCGAGGTGGAGCTAGAGCGGCGCCTGTCCTCCGCGTACGTGGCGCGCCGCCTCTCCGAGCCCGCCACCGAGCACGCGCTGCGTCCAGCGCTGGACGCGCTCGCCGCCGCCCGGACCGCCTGGTCGGCCGAGCGTGACCGCCCTGCCCTCTCGGGCCCGGAGGCCGAGGAGGTGCGCAGCCATCTGCTCGCAGTCGCGGGGGAGACGTCGCGCATGCGCGACCGGGTCCGTGCAGTGGTTCGGGCGGCGATGGAAGAGCGGCCGGAGCGCATCGACGCGATCTTTCCGAAGCGGGCCCGGCCCGGCGAGCCAGCTCCCGAGGGCGGCGCATCCCATCCGGGCGAGTCCCTCGCCGACGAGCTGGTTCGCAGCAACCGGGACCCCTCTCTCGATGTCGTCGACCCGGCACCTCCGGGGTCGGCCAGCTCCGAGCTGCAGGGCGCCACCGCCGCCGGCCCGAGCATCGGGCGCGCCACGGACGGAGGCGCCACGACGAGGCGGGGTCGAGGCTCACCGCGGCGTTCGCCGCGCGCACGCCGGAGCTGAGCGATGCTGTCTCCGCTGCCGATCGATCCCCTCCTCCCCTCGGTGGTGGAGGCAGTGAGGCGCGAGGGCACCCTCGTGCTCCAGGCCGCTCCCGGAGCCGGCAAGACCACCCGGGTCCCCCGCGCGCTGCTCGATTCCGGGGCCTTCGACGGGGAGCTGTGGGTGCTCGAGCCGCGGCGGCTGGCCGCGCGCCTCGCGGCAGCGCGCGTCTCGGAGGAGCTCGGCGAGCCGGTGGGGCGCCGCGTCGGCTACCAGATCCGGTTCGACGAGGTGGCCTCGGCGGCCACCCGCGTCCGCTTCGTCACCGAGGGCATCCTCACCCGCCGCCTTCTCTCGGACCCCGAGCTGCGGGGCGTGGGGGCGGTGGTCCTGGACGAGTTCCACGAGCGGCACCTCCCCACCGACCTCGGCCTGGCCCTCCTCCGCATCCTTCGGCAGCGCCGGCCCGGACTCCGGCTGGTGGTGATGTCGGCGACGTTCGATCCGGAGCCGGTGGCGCGCTTCCTCGGCGGTGCGCCGGTGCTGACCTCCGAGGGGCGCGTCTTCCCGGTCGAGCTCGAGCACCTTCCCGCCCCGGACTCCCGGCCCCTCGACCAGCAGGTCCTCGCCGGCTTGAAGCGTCTCGGCCCGCGGGTGGACGACGGGCACGTGCTCGTCTTCCTCCCCGGCGCGGCGGAGATCCGCCGTTCCCAGGACGCCTGCGCCGATTACGCCGCTCGCCACGGGTTCCGGGTGCTCCCGCTTCACGGAGACCTCCCCGCCGCGGAGCAGGATCGGGCCGTCCGCCCATCGGCGGAGCGCAAGCTCATCCTCTCCACCAACGTCGCCGAGACGTCGATCACCGTGGACGGCGTCGCCGCGGTCATCGATTCGGGACTCGCCCGCGTGGCCACGCACTCGCCCTGGAGCGGGCTGCCCTCGCTGCGGGTCCAGCCCATCAGCCGGGCGAGCGCCGCGCAGCGGGCCGGGCGGGCCGGGCGCACCCGCGCCGGCATCTGCCTCCGGCTCTACACCCAGGGAGACCTCGAGCGACGCCCCGAGCGGGACGCTCCGGAGATTGCCCGCGCGGACCTGACCGAGACCGTGCTCGCGCTGGCCGACGCCGGCGTGCCCGACCCGCGGACGTTCGGGTGGTTCGAGGCGCCGCCAGCCGCTGCGCTCCTGGCCGCCGAGCAGCTCCTCTCGCAGCTCGGCGCGCGGGCCCCGGACGGCACGCTCACCGCGCTCGGGCAGCGACTCCTCTCCTTTCCAGTGCACCCCCGGCTCGGGCGCATCCTGGTCGAGGGCGAGCGGCGCGGCGTGGCCCCCGAGGCGGCGCGCGCCGCCGCCGTGCTCTCGGAGCGACCGTCCCCGCCGCCCACCTTCGGAGGCGCCCGCCCCAGCGGTCCCACGCTCAGCGGCCGCTCCGACGTCCTCGAGCAGATGGAGGCGCTCGGCGCCGGCGAACGGGCGCGTGGTGGCGCCGCGCAGGCGGTGGAGCGCACCACCCGACAACTCGCGCGGTCGGTCCGGGGCGGCCGCCGCGCCCCGGTGCCCGAGCGCGAGGACGCGCTCCTCATCGCGCTGCTCGCCGGCTTTCCGGACCGCGTCGCCCGCCGTCGGCGGCCCCATGCCCCGGAGCTGGTGCTCTCCGCCGGTGGCAGCGCGATCCTCGACCCGGTGAGCGTGGTGCAGGAGCCGATGCTGCTCCTCGCGCTCGATGCCGAGCAGCGCACCGGCCCGCGCGGCCCGGAGGTCCGCGTCCGGGTGGCGAGCGCCATCGAGCCCGAGTGGCTGCTGGACCTCTTCCCCGAGCGGCTGACCGACGAGGACCGTCTGGTGTTCTCCGAGGAGTCCGAACGGGTGGAGCGGCTGACCCGCCTCGCCTACGGCGCGGTCAGCCTCGAGGAGCGCCGCACGCCGGCCGAGCCCTCCGAGGCAGCGGAGGCGGTGCTCGCCGAAGCCATCCGGGCGCGGAAGCTCGATGCGGTGGTCGACGTCGCGCCTCTCGACACGCTCCGCGCGCGCCTCGCGCTGGCGCGGACCCTGTTCCCCGAGCAGCGCTGGCCTGAGGTCGACGAGGCCGGGCTCGCCTCCGTGCTGGCCAGGGGTCGGAGGAGCCTCGCCGAGGTGCGCGAGGCGAACCCCGCCTCCGAGCTGCTGGCCGCGCTCGCACCGGACACGGCCCGCCTGCTCGCCCGCGAGCTCCCCGAGCGCATGTCGCTGCCAGGAGGGCGCTCCGCCCAGGTCCACTACCTCTCGGGCCAGCCGCCGTGGATCGCCTCCAGGCTGCAGGACTTCTTCGGCCTCAGGGACGGGCCGGCGCTGGCGCGTGGGCGCGTGCCGCTGGTGCTGCACCTGCTCGCACCGAACCAGCGGGCGGTGCAGGTGACGCAGGACCTCGCCGGCTTCTGGAGCAGACACTACCCGGCGCTCCGCCGAGAGCTCGGGCGACGTTACCCCCGGCATGCGTGGCCGGAAGACCCACTCCATGCCTCGCCTCCACCGCCCCGGAGGTGAACGAGCTTCATGGCGCTTCCGTGGAACTGGCGACCACCGACCCGGGGTGTTACTGCCCCCCGGATTGCAGCCCGGGAACCCGATGACCCGCCGTGTTCTCCTCGCGTCGCTGAACGCCGGGGGGGGTCACAACGCCCTCCGTGATTCGTTCGCCACGGCCCTGGAGCGTGTGGACCCGGAGCAGCAGCGCTTCCAGCAGGAGGTGTGGAACTCGGCCGATCGGGTGATCGACTGGTTCTACTCCACGTGCGTCCGGTTCCTGCCCCGGTTCCAGGGGACCGTCTTCGAGCTCAGCAGCCGCCCCTGGGCGGTGCGCACCGGGATGATGCTCAGCCCGCAGCTCCTGGCCGAGGCCTCCTCATTGCTCCGCTCGCGTCGCTTCGACCTGCTCCTCACCACCCATCCGATGCAGGGCCTGGTGCTCGCCCGCGTCCGGCGCGCGCTGGGGTTCAGCATGCCGCTGGTCATGGCCGTGCCGGACTACGGCGTGCCGGCCTCGGGCTACTACCCGCCGCTCGCCGAGCTCCGCCCCGACGCGCTGGTGGTCATGGAAGAGGGCACCCTGGAGCACTACCAGTCGCTCGGCGTCCCACGGGAGCGGCTGCATCTGTCGGGGTTCCTGACCCGCGAACCGTTCGTCCGGGTCGGAGCCCGGCTGCGCACCGAGGGCCGGGACACCGCGCGCGCCGCGTTCCGGGCCGGGGTGGCGGCGGCCCATCCGGAGTTCGAGGGTTTCCAGCTCCACCGCCCGACCCTGCTCTTCATGGGCGGCTCGGCGTGGACGTACAAGACGTGGCCGCTGCTCGAGCGCGTCCTCGCCGACCCCGAGCTGTCCGAGGCGGCGAACATCGTCGTGGTGGCCGGGCGCGATCGCGCCTTCGAGGCGCGACTGCGGAGCCGGGGGCGACAGTCGATGCACGTCTTCGGCTTCGTCTCGCCCGACGTGCTCGCGGCCTTGATGGGGCTCGCCGATGCGCCGGTGCTGGGGAGCCTCGCGCCGGCCACCCTCCAGGAGCTGCTCGAGGTGGGCCTCGGCCCGCTGCTCCTGTTCCACTTCATCCCCGGTGCCGAGCAGCCGCACGCCGCGTACATCGAGAGCCTGCGGCTGGGGCTCTACGTGCCCGGAGTCCACGAGATGGTGCAGCGGCTCCGGGAGGTGCTCGGGCTCAGGCCAGCGTCCGAGCCGCTCGCCAGGGCCAGCGATGGCTTTCGCGAGCGCGCCCGGCTGCTCCGGACGCGAAGCGCGGAGCGGGCGCTCCAGCTGCCCAGGTTCCTCGAGGGGCTCCTGGGCACCCCGGGCGCCGCCGATGACGGCGAGCGCGCAGTGGGCTAGACCGCGAGGCGGCGACGGGCCTCGACGTGGTCGATGCCCGCTTCCTCGAACACTGCGCTCACCGGCCGGTAGCCGTGGGCCTCGTAGAACCCGAGCGCGTACAGCTGCGCGTGGACCCTGACGCCGCTGAGGCCGCGCCGGCGCGCCTCGGCTTCCAGCGCGCCGAGGAGCAGGCTGCCGACGCCGTGCTCGCGGTGCGATTGCAGCACCGCCATGCGCCCGATCTGTCCCCAGGTGCCCGTCTCGCCCTCGGGTGGGGCGGGGAGCACGACCAGTCGCCCGGTGCCGATCGCATGCCCCTCGGCGAAGGCGAGCAGGTGAAAGGCGCGCGCGTCCTCGTCGTCCCGCTCGATGGTCTCGGGGACGTGCTGCTCCTCGATGAAGACCACCTCGCGAATGGCCAGCGCCTGGAAGAGCTCGGGCTCGTTCTTCACCTGCGCGATGACGAGCTTGGTGTCGGCAGGTGCCGTCATACGGACGGGGAACTTATCGCATCCCGCTGTCGTTCCAACCCCGGCCCAGCGGAGGCCCGTGCGGCAGGTCGGTGCGAAGAGACGTGCGCACTGACCGCGTTCGCATCCACGCGCACGCCCGGCCACGGTGCACCGCGGCGGACGGCAGTCCCGAGGCCAGGACGGCGTGCCTCCACGCGTTCCTCTATCGAGTCACGGCACGAAGCTTGTTTGGGGTGTCCGACATGCAGCCCGATCGTGTGCAGCCGCCGGAGGGCGAACAGCGACCCATCCCGCCGCGCCGGCGCTTCGAGGAGGCGCTCCGCGCGCGGACGCCCCGGCCATCCGGACGCGCCCCTCCGCCGCGGAGGCGCTCCGGTGTGAGCGTCGGCGCCCCGGCGCCGGCCGAGGCGCACCGCGTGGCCGCCAGCGCGTCCGTGGTGCGTGGACAGGCGAGGACCGAGATGGACGCCTCGGCCCGGCGCCGCATCGCCGACGGGGTGACGGCCTCCGAGCAGGCCTCCTCCCGTCTCGAGGGCCGCACCATGGATCTCCTCCGCGCTGCAGTGCGCGCCGAGGCGCTCGCCCGGAGCGAGCCAGCGGCGACGACCGGGGCGTCCGGCGCTCGGGGAGTCGATTCGGAGCACGGCGCGCATCCATCACGCACGGAGAGGCAGGAGACGCTGGTCGCTCCGGGTGCTGGCGTCGCCGGTCCGGGCCCGCTGCCGGAGGCGAGGGTCGAGCAGGCGATGGCCCTGGTCGAGCGCATCGAGCACTTCGTCCGCAGCGGGCGCGCCGCTCTGGCGCTCACGCTCCGCGGAAGCCTCCCCGGCCGGCTCGAGCTCCAGCAGGCGGGCCGGGGCGCGATCTCGATCCGGCTGTCCTCACCCCGCCCGCCGTCCCGCAGCGAGCTGGGCGAGCTCCGTCAGGCGCTCGAGGCCCGCGGACTCTCCATCCGCAGCCTGGAGACGCGGAAGCTCACAGCTTCATCAACGGACGCTTGTTCTCCTTGTCCTTGAACTCCTCCGCCTCGGGGAGCGGATCCTTCTTCTCGGAGATGTTGGGCAAGGTCTTCGACGAGGTC
>Ga0208851_1000031_pt1 | contig 58676 bp, 58 predicted proteins | sample NGESurshal092012_FD_184481 | JGI IMG/M metagenome (GOLD analysis project Ga0208851, IMG submission 184481) | Arctic peat soil microbial communities from Barrow, Alaska - NGEE Surface sample 415-2 shallow-092012 (SPAdes) | ecosystem: Environmental > Terrestrial > Soil > Wetlands > Peat ... | reverse complement strand
GGCCCGACAGGCAGCGGGCCCGCCGCCTGGGCCCGCGGAGTTCGGCCTCGGCTGACGCGCCGCCGCGCGCGGCGTCACTTCGCGTTCGCGGCGGCCTTCTCGCGGATGTCGGCGAGCTGGTCATCGATCCAGTCGCCCGGCGTGCGCGCCGTGACGATCGACTTCAGCCCGTCGCTGCGGCGCTTGCGCTCAGCGGGGCTCATCGTCAGCGCCGCGTGGATCGAGTCGGCCAGCTCCTGGATGTCGAACGGGTTGACGCTCAACGCGAACTCGCCGAGCTCCTCGTGGGCGCCGGTGTTCTCCGACAGGATCGAGACGCCTGCGTGCTCGTTGACGAGCGGCCCCTCCTTCGCGACGAGGTTCATGCCGTCGAACATCGCGTTCACGAGCAGCACGTCGTAGTGCTTGTAGGAGGCGATCGCCTCCTCGAGGTCGTCGCGCAGCTTCAGGTGGATCGGCATCCAGTCCGGCGTCCCGTGCCGGTGGTTGACCACCGCGACGAGCGCCTCGATGCGCTCCAGGTACTCGGCGTACTCCGGGACGTCCGTGCGCGAGGGCATCAGCTGCGCGACGAAGGTGACGCGCTCGCGGAACTCGGGATGCTGCTCGAGGAAGAGGTCGAACGAGGTGAAGCCGCGCAGGACGTTCTTCGAGAGGTCCGCGCGGTCGACGCGCAGGATCATGAAGTCGCGCCGCCGGCGCAGGATCTCGGACTCGAACTCCTGCGTGCGCTCGGAGGCCGCCACGTTCAGCGTCGCGCCGGCGTCGATCGGCAGCGGGTAGCTGCGCACCCACACCTCGCGGTCCTCGTGGTGGACGACGCCGCGCTCGAAGTCGACGTCGAGGTCCAGCAGGTCGCGGCAGCACTGCAGGAAGTTGCGGCGGTAGGCCTGCGTGTGGAACCCGACGATGTCGTTGGCGAGCAGCCCGTGGAAGAGCTCTTCGCGGATGAGGCTCGGCAGGACGCGCCAGGCATCCGACTGCGGCCACGGGATGTGGACGAAGTGGTGCAGGAACGCGTCGGGGCGCGCGCGCCGCACGAGCGCCGGCAGCGTGTAGAGGTGGTAGTCGTGGACCATCACGACCGGTTCGGGGTGCCCCTCGGTCTCCTCGATGACGGCGTGCGCGAGGTCCTCGTTGACGACGTTGTAGCCGTACTCGAACGCCTCGACCTCGTTGCGCCGGATGTCCGGCGCGTTCGAGAGATCCCACAGGTAGTGCTGGATGAACCACAGCATCGGGTTCGCGAAGACGTTGTAGAACGCGTCGTAGGCGACCGGGTCGCTGGCGACGAGCCGGACCTCGTATTCCCCGCCGGTCGGCGAGCGCACGGAGAACGGCCGCTCGCCGGCCTCCCTTGCCCGCAGCGCGTCGCGCTCGGTCATCGCGCTGGCGACCCAGACGGCCCGCCGGTGGGACGCCAGGCCGGTGAGGGCGGTGACGAGGCCGCCGGTGCCGCGGCGGATCGACCCGTCGTCCTCGAAGGTCACGGGTCCGCGGTTGGATACGAGGATCAGGGGGGTGACGGCGTCGCTCATGCTGTGTCCACGATCGTCGAGAAGATCCGCAGATCGTCGCGCAGATGGCGCGGCGAGAGGACATGGCGTCGCGCGTGGACGATGTCGCGGCCGACGACATGCGTGTCGTCGGCGAGCGAGTTGTGGCCTGCGTGGACGGCCTGGAGCACTGCGCCAGCGTACCTTCCGGCTCCGGTGGCTCGGTCAGCCGCCCGGCGGGCCGCCGAGCGGGCGTTCGCCGAGCGTCATGCTGAGCGTCCTCGGCGAGCCCGCGCGGACGATGCGCACCCGCGCCCTCGCGCCCGGCCTGAGCGATCCGATGACCTTCGAGAGGTCCGCCTCGTCGCGCACCGGGCGCCCGTCGAGGGCGACGATCACGTCGCCGCCGGGAACGTAGTCGCGCGCCTGGAAGCGGACCGTGCCGTTGCCCGCGCGCAGCCCGGCGGCGGCGGCCGGGCCACCGGGGATCACCGTCTGGACCCACGCCCCCGAGCGCGTCTTCAGGCCGAACTGGCGCGCGAGCTGTGGGTAGACCGGTGCGGTCGCCAGGCCGAGGTAGGCGTACTTCGGGCGCCCCTGCAGCCGCAGCTGGCTGAGCGAGCGCCGCACGGCGTCGACGGGGACCGCGAAGCCCACACCGCTCCCGCCCCCGCTGGAGCTCGCGATCTGCGAGTTGATGCCGAGCACGCGGCCGTCGGCGTCGAGCAGCGGGCCGCCCGAGTTGCCCTGGTTGACGGCGGCATCGGTCTGGATCGCGCCCGTCGTGGCGAAGCCGGTCAGCGACTGGATCGCCCGGCCGGTCGCGGAGATGATGCCCGCCGACAGCGAGCGGTCCTCGCCGAACGGGCTGCCGATGGCGACGACCGGCGCCCCGATCCGCAGCCCCGTCGAGGAGCCGAGCCGCAGCGGACGCAGACGCAGGCCCTGCGGGTCGACCTTCAGCAGCGCGACGTCGGTGAAGGGGTCGAAGCCGACGATCCGGGCCGGGACCTGGTTGTGGTCGCCGAAGCCGACGAACACCTCGCCGGCGGGCCTGATCGCCGCGCCGGTCCCGCTCGTGACGACGTGTGCGTTCGTCGCGATCTCGCCGCCGGGGCTGACGACGAAGCCCGAGCCGACGCCCTCGCCGGTCGGCCCGCCGATGCCCGTCGCGGTGATCGTGACGACGCCGGGCGAGTCGCGCGCGTAGATCGCCTCCGGGCTGAACGCCCCGGCGACCGCGGCCGGGGCCGGGGCGGATGCGGCGCTCGTCCGCGCCGGCGCCACGGTCCGCACGATCGTCGTGGTCACCGAGGTCGAGCCGCCGCCCGCGCGCCCGCATGCCGTGAGGGCGAGCGCCGCGGCCGGGAGGGCGAGCAGGACGCCCGGCCGGATGAACGACGTCACGGAAGCTCCAGCGAGAACGTCGTGCGGCCGGGCAGGCTCTCGACGGCCACCTCGCCGCCCATGCGCTCGGCGAGCTCGTGGGCGATCGCCAGGCCCAGGCCGGAGCCGCGCGTGCCGTCGGACGTGTAGAAGGGCTCGAACACGCGGCCCAGCTCCTGGCGCGGGATGCCCGGCCCGAAGTCCGTCACCGCGACGCGCGGTCGCGCGTCGCGCATCGACGTGGCGACGATCACGTCGGTTCCGGGTTCGGTGTGATTGAGGGCGTTGTCGATGAGGATGCGCATGATCTGGGCGAGGCGCTCAGGGTCGCACACGGCCACGACCGGTTCGCCGGTGAGGCGGACCTCGAGCCTGGACTCGTGCGCCGCGAGCGCCGGGACGAACTCGTCGGCGACCGTGTGCGCGAGCGTCGAGACGTCCGTCTCCTCGGCGCGCAGCTCGACCGCCCCGGCGTCCAGGCGCGAGAGGTCCAGCAGGTCGGTCGCGAGCTTCCCGAGCCGATCGACCTGCTCGCGCAGCTGACCGAGGAACTTCGCCCTGGTCTCCTCGTCGAGGTCCTCGTCCTCGATCAGCTCGAGGAAGCCGCCGAGCGAGAAGATCGGCGTGCGCAGCTCGTGCGAGGCGGTCGCGATGAACCGCCGGCGGGCGGTGTCGAGCTCGGCGAGCTGGCGCTGCATCGCGTCCAGCGCGCGCGCGAGCTGCCCGAGCTCGTCGTCCTGGTCGACCGGGAAGCGGGCGGAGAAGTCACCGCGCGCGACGCGGCGCGCCACGCCCTCGAGGCGCTCCACGCGGCGCCCCAGCGACTGCGCGACCAGGAACCCGGCGAGCACGGCGGCAGCCAGCGCCAGGATGGCGGCGATGACGATGCGGTTGCGCACGAGTGCGACGTCGTGCTCGACGTCGCCCAGCGGCGCGGAGTAGACGAGCACGTCGCCGAGCAGCGGCTTGCCGGTGTCGGGGTCAGGGAACGCGATCGGCACGGCGGCCTCGACGACGCGCCCGCTGCTCGCCGACTCGGTCGCCGTCTCGGTGCGCCGCGACTGCACCGCCGTGTCGGCGGCCGGGAACTGCAGGTCCCCGATGTCGGTGCGCAGGTTCGAGTCGGACTTCACGTAGGGCTGCGCGCCGAACGTGCCGCGGTTGACGCCCAGCAGCGTGACGCGCGCGTTGGACTGGTCGGCGGCGTCGCGCACGGCCTGGTCGATCGCGGTCACGGGCACGGCGTTGGAGAGCGCCGAGCGGATCGGGCCGGTGAAGCGCTCGGCGTCGCTGCGCAGCGTCTGCGAGCGCTCGGAGACGAGACTCGACTCGAGCGTCGGCACGACGCCCACGTAGACGATCGCGATCGCCCCGAGCGTGATCGCGAAGAAGACGAGCGCCAGCCGGTTCGCGAGCGAGGTCACGCGTCTTCGGCGTCGCGGAAGCGGTAGCCCACGCCGCGCACGGTGAGCAGGTACTCCGGGGTCCGCGGATCGGCCTCGAGCTTCTCGCGCAGGTGGCGGATGTGGACGTCCACGGTCCGCGGGTCGCGGTACGAGCTGTCGCCCCAGACCCGCGTGAGGAGCTGTTCGCGGCCCCAGACGCGGCCCGGGCTGTTCGCCATGGCCAGCAGCATCTCGAACTCGACGAACGTCAGCGCCACCTCGTCGCCGCGCACCCGCACGCTGCGCTTGGCGGCGTCGATGCGCAGGCCGTGGACCTCGACCGGCGCCTCCCCGCCATCGGTCAGCTCGCGCGTCATCGACGCCCGGCGCAGCGCGGCCTTCACGCGGCTGCGGAACTCCCGGACCGAGAACGGCTTCGTGATGTAGTCGTCCGCGCCGAGTTCGAGGCCGACGATCTTGTCGACCTCGTCGGCCTTCGCGGTGAGCATGATGATCGGCACGGAGCTGCGTGCCCGCAGGCGCCGGCAGGCCTCCAGCCCGTCCATACGCGGCATCATCACGTCGAGCACGACGAGATCGAAGGTCGACTCGCTGAAGCGGTCGAGCGCCTCGCGGCCGTCGGAGGCCTGCACGACCTCGTAGCCGTCCTTGCGCAGCGGGTAGGACAGCAGCGTCTGGATCGAGTGCTCGTCGTCCACGAGAAGGATGCGGGGCGCCCGATCGGCCATGACTCGCTGTCAAGGGTATGCGCTCTACCCTCCGGTGGGCGATGCTCGATCCGCGGATCTACCGGGCGGCGCTGCTGCCGGTGCTGCTCGTGCTCATCGTCGTCGCGTTCTCGCTCGAGGACGGCCCGGCGCCGCTGACCACCACCTTCGCCCCCGTGGCGTTCGACGGCGCACGCGCATCGCGGCTGCTCGACGACCTCGCGAACCGCTTCCCGGATCGCCGGCCCGGGAGCGACGGCGACAGCGCCCTGGCACGCCGCGTCGGCGCCGAGCTGCACGCCGCGCTGCCCGCCGTCTCCGTGCACGCGCGGACCTTCAGCGCCGGGACGATCGACGGGCGCCGCGACCTGAGCACGGTCTGGGCCGAGCAGCCCGGCAGCGGCGGGGGCGCACAGCTCGTCGTCGTCGCCCACCGCGACGCCGCCGCCCGCGGCGCGAAGGCGGAGCTCTCGGGCACCGCGGCGATGCTGGAGCTCGCACGCGTGCTGGGCACCGCGCGCCCTGCGCGGACGGTCACCTTCGCCTCCATCAGCGGTGGCAGCGGCGGGCAGGCCGGGATGGCCGACCTCGTCGCGCACCTGCAGCGCCCGGTCGACGCGGTGCTCGAGCTCGGCGACGTGGCCGGCCCCGTGGCGCGCGCGCCGCTGGTCGTCTCCTGGTCGCAGTCGGCGGGGACGGCGCCGCTGACGCTCGAGCGCACGGTGGCCACCGCGCTGCGCCAGGAGACGGGGCTCGTCAGCCCGGACCCGCACGCGCGGACCGCGCTGGCGCGCTTCACGTTCCCGCTGACGGTCAGCGGGCAGGGGGTCGCCGACGCGGCGGGCCTGCCGGCGGTGCGCCTGTCGGCCAGCGGGGAGCTCCCGCCCGCCGGCGGGGCCCCGACCCTGCCCGCGCGCCTGGACGGGTTCGGCCGCGCCACCCTGCGCGCGCTGACGGCGCTCGACGGCGGCCCGCAGATCGGTTCCGCGCCCGATCGCGACCTGCTGATCTCGCGCAAGCTGCTGCCCGGCTGGTCGCTGCGCCTGCTGGTGTTCGCGCTCCTGCTGCCGGCACTGGTCACGCTGATCGACGGAGCCGCGCGCATGCGCCGGCGCGGCGAGCCGTTCGCTCGGCGCGTCGGCTGGGTGCTCGCGCTCGGCGTCCCGTTCGCGCTGGCCGCCCTGTTCACGCGCGCGCTCGGGCTGACCGATGCCGTCGTGGCGCTCTCGCCGCCGGCGCCTCCGGGCGCCGTGCCGCTGCACGGCAGCGGCTGGGCGGCGATGGCGTGCGCGCTCGTGGTCCTGGCGCTCGGCTTCCTCGTCGTGCGGCCCCTGCTCGTGCGCGCGCTCGGCGTCGCCGGTGCGCGCGAGGACCCCGCAGCGGGGCTCGCCCCTGCGCTCGTCGTCTGCCTCTGCGGGCTGGGCGCGTGGGCACTGAACCCCTATGCCGCGCTGCTGTTCGTGCTGCCCGCGAACCTCTGGCTGGTGGTCGGCGCGCGCGAGGTGCGGCTGCGCCGCCCGCTGAACATCCTCGTCGTGCTCGTCAGCCTGGTGCCGGTCGTCGGCGTGGCCGCCGTGTACGCCGCGCAGCTCGACATGGGCGTCGGGCAGATCGCCTGGTTCTGGTTCCTGACCCTCGCCGGCGGCCAGGGCGGCGCGGCGGCGCTGGTCGGCTGGAGCGTCGCGGCCGGATCGGCCGCCGCGGCGCTGCGCGTCGCCTGCCTGCCCGACACCGATGCGGCCGACCTGCCGGTGACCGTGCGCGGCCCACGCAGCTACGCGGGACCGGGGTCGCTGGGCGGCACGGACTCCGCGATGCGCCGGTGAGCGAGGGCTGCCGGGATCCGCGCAAACCGCCTGCACAGGGGGCAGACCGCTGCCGGACGTCCGTCGAGAACGCTCAAGGGGGGAGCGCCGCGGAGCCGATTCACCGGGGGACAGGCACGGAGGCCGGGTCGCTGACGGGGCGAGGACTGCCGGGACGTCAACTGAGGCCGCCGCCTGCCCACCCCACCGTGATCCAGGACGCTGACCGCATGCTGCACCTCAACAGGCTCCGCACCCGCATCGAGGAGGGCCGCTACGCCGTCGATCCGACCGTGGTCGCCGACGCCGTCCTGCGGCGACTGGCCACGCTGCGCCGGGACGCGTCCGCCGCCGCCCTGTGCGGGCCGGTCAGCCCACCCGATGCTCGTATCCCGCGAGCGTGCGGTGGGGGCCTCCCGGCCGGCTGAAGACCGCGCCCGGTGGCCCGTCGGCCACCGACCCGACGCGCACCAGCCCGGCGACCGACGCTGCGGCCGCGTCCGGCAGGCAGGCGCACAACTCGAAGTCCTCGCCGCCGCAGGCGCCGAGCTCGGCCGCATCGGCGCCGACCTGTGCCGCGACCTGCGCGACGCCCACGGCGAGCGGCAGCGCGTCGAGGTCCAGCTGGAGCTGCACGCCACTGCGGCGCCCGATGTGCGCGGCGTCGGTCGCGAGCCCGTCGGAGAGGTCGATCAGCGCGTGGGCCCCGGCCCGCGCGAGCGAGCGCCCCGCCTGCAGCTTGGGCTGCGGGCGCAGGTGGGCGGCGATCAGCTCGGCCGCGCCGGCGGCCTGCGCGCGGCCCTCCAGCACGGCGAGCCCCGCGGCCGCCCCACCCAGCGGGCCGGTGACGTAGACGCCGTCCCCGGGCTTCGCGCCGTCGCGGCCGACGAGGTCCTCGGCCCTGTCCGCCCAGCCGACGACGGTCACGGCGAGCATCAGCGCGGGCGCGCGCACGAGATCGCCGCCGGCGATGGTCGTCCCGGTCGCGGCGGCGAGCGCCTCCATCGCGCGCGCGACGTCGAGCACGGCGTGCTGCCCCAGGCCGTCGGGGACGCCGAGCGCGACGTACGCCTCGCCGGCATCGGCGCCCATCGCGGCGAGATCCGACAGGGCGGCCGCGAGCGCGCGATGCCCGGCGTCGGCGGGTGTCACGCCGGGGAGGTCGAGGCGGAAGTGCACGCCGTCGACCATCGCGTCGACGCTCGTGACCGCGAACGGCCGGGCGCGGACGACGGCTGCGTCGTCACCGACCCAGCGCACGATGCGCTCGGAGCGCGGCTCCATCAGCTCGGCGAAGGCCGCGATCAGCGACAGCTCCATGCGGCGATTGTGGCCCGTGGCCGGGCGCGGTGCTACCGGTGGCGGTAGACGATCCGGGCGCGATCCAGATCGTAGGGCGACAGCTCGCAGCGCACACGGTCACCCGGCAGGATCCGGATCCGGTACCGGCGCATCTTGCCGGCGACGTGGCCGAGCACCATGTGGTCGTTGTCGAGCTTCACGCGGAACATCGCGTTGGGCAGGGCCTCGACGACCTCGCCCTCGAACTCGACCTTTTCTTCCTTCGCCATCGACGCTGGACGGTAGCAGCCGGGCGCCGATCCGACCGGTGGATGTGCCGTGCCGGGCGGTCCGCTGCGCGTCAACCGCTCGAGCCCGGGGGCGCGAACCCGCCGGTCTGCGGCTTGGCGCCGCCGCCGTTCCCGGTCCCGTTCCCCGTGCCGTTCCCCGTCCCGGTGCCGGCGCCCGGGGCCTGCTGCGGGGGCGACTCGTACTGGCCGGGCGGGAACTTCTTGTTGCCGGTCTTCTTCTTGCCGCGCTTGTCCTTCGTGGCGGGCGCCGTCGTCGTGGCGAGCGGGTCGACCGCACTGCCCGGCGCCCCGGTCGTCGCGTACTTGCCGAAGAACGGCTGCGCGACGAACGGCACCTTGGGCTGCGGGAAGGGCTCGCAGGTGCGCCCGGCCATCGCCGTGGTCATGAAGTCGTGCCAGATGCTCGCGGGCGCCAGGCCGCCGAACATCGTGCCCCAGCCGGGGACGTTCGTCATTGAGGTGTTGACGTCCGGATAGCCGACCCAGACCGCTGTGTTCAGCTGCCTGGTGAAGCCGTCGAACCAGGCGTCGGTGAAGTTGCTGGTGGTGCCGGTCTTGCCGGCCGCCGGGCAGGTGATCTGGGCGCCGGTGCCGGTGCCGCGCTGGACGTTGGCCTCCATCGCGAGCGTCGCCTCGTGGGTTTCGCCGTCGGTGAAGACCTTGACCTTCTTCGTGGTGCCGAGCGAGCGGTCGACGTGCCCGTCGGGGAACTCGACCTTCGTGATCGCGATCGGCTTGACGCGCCAGCCGCCGTCGTTGACGGTCACGTACGCGCGCGTCATCTCCAGCGGGGAGACGCCGTGCGTCAGCCCGCCCAGGCCCTCGGCCGGGTAGGCGTCGAGGTGGCTCGTGATGCCCATGTCGTACGCGGTCTGGCGCACGTTCTCGGGGCCCATGTCGAGGTCGAGTTGCTGGAAGACGGTGTTGTCCGACTTCACGAGGCCCTCGAAGATGCTCGTGTTGCCGCTGTAGGAGTGATCGTCGGTCTGGACGTCGATCTTCGTGCCGGTCGCCTGGTCGAAGAAGTTCAGCGGCTTGGAGACGTAGGTCGTCTTGTTGATGTCGACGCCCTTGCGCAGCGCCGTCATCAGGACCATGACCTTGAAGGCCGAGCCGGGCTGGCGCTTGGCCTGCGCGGCGAGGTTGAACTTCGAGGCCGCGTAGTCGCCCGAGGAGGCCATCGCCTTGATGTAGCCGTTCGTCGGGTCGATGCTGACGAGCGCCGCCGAGGGGTCGCCGGGGTTCGGGAGCCGCGTGGCGATCGCGCGCCGCGCGGCCTGCTGGAGCTTGAGGTCGACCGTGGTGAACACCCGCAGGCCGCCCTCGCGCACGCGCGCGGCGCCATAGGTGTCGATCAGCTCCTGCTTGACGTAGTCGAAGAAGTAGCTCTCGCGGCGCTTGGCGTAGTAGGCGTTCTCGCGCACGCCGAGCGGGGCGCGCTGGGCGGCGATCGCGGCGGCGGGCGTGATGTAGCCCTCCTTGCGCATCTGGTCGAGCACCTCGTTGCGGCGCGTGATCGCGGCCTTCGGATCGCTGAACGGGTTGTACTGCGAGGGGGCCTGCGGCAGGCCGGCGAGCAGCGCGGCCTCGGGGAGCTTCAGCTGGGACGCCGGCTTGTCGAAGAAGACGCGCGCGGCGGCCTGGATGCCGACCGCCGTCTGGCCCCCGACCGTGCCGTACGGCACGTTGTTGAGGTACTGGGTGAGGATCCACTCCTTTCCGCGACGGCCCGGATGCTTGTTCTCCAGGTCGCTGGCGAGCTTCGCCTCGCGGATCTTGCGCTTGTAGCCGGCGAGCCCCGCGCGCGCCCGCTCACCCTGGTAGAGGTTGCGGATCAGCTGCATCGTCAGCGTCGAGCCGCCCTGCACGGTCTGGCCGGTCGAGACGTTCTTGATCGCGGCGCGCACGACGCCCTCGAAGTCGACGCCGCCGTGCTTGTAGAAGCGCCGGTCCTCGATCGCCACCGTCGCGTTGCGGACGTTCTGGGGCATGTACGCGGAGATGACCGGCGTGCGCAGCGTGTTGCCCTGGATGAAGCCCAGGCGGGTGCCGTCGGCCGCGTAGACGACGGAGGTCGCGCCGGGGTTGATGGGCTTGAGCTTCGAGAGCTCGGGGGCGCTCGCAGCGATGCTGTAGACGTAGGCGGCGCCGGCGCAGGCGGCGATCAGCAGCGTGCCGACGAGCAGTCCGAGCACGATGAACGCGGCGCGGCCAGGGCCGCCCCGTGTGCGTCGGATGTGTCGTGCGCGACGGGACATCTGGTCGGTGTTCCAGCCGCAGGCCCACGGTCCTGCGAAGCGGGTCCGAGGCGTGCGGTCGGAGAGGCGATTGTAGCCGTGGGGTCCGCGCTGACACGCCGGTTGCAGCGGCCCCGGCGGGCGGTCGCGGAGGCGTCAGCCGTCGTGCTCGCTGCCCGCGCGCGGGATGCCGGCGGCACGCAGCGCCTCGAGCGCTCCGGCGCGCAGCTGCGCCTCGGCGCCCGCCCGCTCACCGGCGGGGACGACCGGGCCGGCGAGGCGCAGGCGGATCCCCTCCGGCGTGATGTCATCGATCGTCGTCGCGCTGGTCCCCGGCACCGCCGCCAGGACGCTCAGCGCGCGCGTCTCGTCGGCGTCGCCCCGCACCCAGACCGCGGCCGTCGTGGCGACCTCCTGCTCGCGGATCGAGTCATTGCGGACCGGCTCGGCGGTGAGGAGGCTGTTGGGCACGATGATCCGGCCGGCGTCCGCCGTGCGCACCCAGGTGTAGGTCAGCGTCAGGTCCTCGATGACGCCGCGGATCGCGCCGATCTCGACGTGGTCGCCGACGCGCACGGGCTGCGTGATGGCGATCGTGATGCCCGAGATGACGTTCGAGAGCGGCTCGCGTGCGGCGAAGCCGAGGATCGCGGTGACCAGCGCGCCCGATGCCAGCGCGGCGCTCGCGAGCCGGTCGAACGAGTCGAACTGGAGCAAGGCGAAGAACAGCCCGATCGCGATGATCAGCGCGAAGAGCATCCGGCGCAGGAAGCGCAGGCGCGTCTCGCCCGCGGGGTCCAGGCCGGTGGCGTCGCGCCGCTCGCGCAGGCGGTCCTCGGCCGCGCGCATGACGCGCCCGACGAGCCACGCCGCCAGCAGGGCGACGAGGATCGTCGCCCCCGCGGCCGCGAACGGCTGCCGGCCGCTCGCGGCATACGGGAGGATCAGGCCCATGGCAGCGGACGGTAGCCCCGGTCCCGGTCGCCTCGGCGCCGTGCTGCTCGACGCGCTCGGGACGCTCGTCGAGCTCGTCGACCCGTGGGCGGCGCTGGCGCGCGAGCTGGCGGCGCGCGGCGCTGCGGTGGGGGAGGACGCGGCGCGCGCTGCGCTGCTGACCGAGATGGCCTACTACCGCGCCCATCACGACGAAGCGGTCGACGAGGCCGCGCTCGACGGCCTGCGCGACCGCTGTGCGGCGGTGCTGCGCGCGGCGCTGCCCGAGCCGGCGGCGTCGCTGCCCGCACCCGACGTCCGCGCCGCGCTGCTGGCGGCGCTGCGCTTCCGCGCGTTCGACGACGCGGCGCCCGCGCTCGCGGCACTACGCGCGGGCGGGGTGCGGCTCGTCGTCGTCAGCAACTGGGACGTCTCGCTGCACGCTGTTCTGCGCGACACCGGCCTCGCGCCGTACCTCGACGGGGTGCTGACCTCCGCGCAGGAGGGCCTCGCCAAGCCGGCCCCGGAGCTCTTCGCCCGCGCGCTGGCGCGCGCGGGCGACGTCGCGCCGCATGCGGCGCTCCACGTCGGCGACAGCGTCGAGACGGACGTCGCGGGCGCGCGTGCCGCCGGAATCGCGGCCGTCCTGATCGACCGCGACGGCTCATACGGGCGTCCAGGCGCCGTTCCCGCCGGCGTGCCGGTGATCGGATCGTTGTCCGAGGTGCTCCCCGGCGGCCCCCCGACCTTCTAAGGTCCCGCGCGAATGTCGACGGCCCCGCCCGCCTTCTCCGCCCCGCTGGGGGGCCACCCGAGCCCGCCGCTGGAGCGCCCGGAGCTGCCCGACGGGGTCACGCCGACCACGGTCGGGCCGCGCTGGCGTGCCTGGACGGCGTGGGTTGCGCTCGTGGCCGGGTTCGCCGGCGCGATCGCCGGCGCGATCGCGCTGGCGATCGTCGCGGCGGCCTTCGGGGCCTCGCTCGACTCGCCGCCGCCGTCGGTGAACATCCTCGGCACCGTGATCCAGGACCTGTGCCTCGTCGGCGCCGCCGTCTTCATGGCGCGCCTGGGCGGACGCCCGCGGCCGTGGGACTTCGGCCTGCGGCCGACCCGCCTGTGGCCGGCCGTCGGCTGGGGGCTGGCGGTGTGGGTCTCCTTCTTCCTCTTCACCGCGGCATGGGTCGCGCTGCTGGGCCAGAAGAGCTCCGACGACTCGCTGCCCAAGTCGCTCGGCGTCGACCGCAGCGACGTCGCGCTGATCTCGGTGGCCGTGCTCGTCTGTGTCGTCGCGCCGATCTGCGAGGAGTTCTTCTTCCGCGGCTACTTCTTCACGGCGCTGCGCTCGTGGAAGGGGATCTGGCCCGCCGCGGTCATCACGGGCCTGGTCTTCGGTGCGATCCACGCCTTGTCGGCCGAGCCGGTCTTCCTCGTGCCGCTCGCGTTCTTCGGGTTCATGCTCTGCCTGCTCTACGTGCGCACGGGGTCGCTCTACCCGGGCGTGGCCGTCCACGCGCTGAACAACTGCACGGCGTTCGGCGTCTCGCAGCACTGGAACTTCGGGGAGATCGCGCTCGCCGTCGCGTGCTCCTACGCGCTGATCGCGGCGATCTTCCTGCTGATCCGCGCGCTGTCGCCGCCACCGCCGGGGCTCGCGCCGCTCCCGGCCGCCCGCGCCGCCATTTAGGATCACGCGCCATGACGCGCCGCCTCGCACCGCTGATCATCCTGGGCGTGCTGGCGCTCGCGCCGGCGGCGGCCTCCGCGCAGGACCCGCAGCCCGCGCCCACGACGCCGCAGACGACGCCCGCGCCCGCCCCCGCGCCGGTGCCCGCCCCGCCCGCCGCGACGATGCGCCTGCAGCTCGTCCACGTCGGCTCGGGCGGCGTGCTCGCCGGCCGGCGCTGGGTCGTGCGCGGCACGGTCAGGCCGTACGTCGCCGGCCAGCAGGCAAGCGTGCGCTTCTACCGCAGCGGCAGGAAGATCGCCGTCAAGGGCGTCGCCATCCAGCCGCGGTCCGGGGCGGGCCACTTCCAGCTCGGCTTCACGTCGAGCACGCCCGGCCGGATCACCGTCCGCGCGAGCCACCGTGCGACGGCGCAGCTCGGCTCGGCCGTGGCGAAGGCCGTGCGCGTGAACGTCCTGCCGCTGGCCGCGAGCCCGGGCGCGCGCGGCCTCGCCGTGCGGGTGCTCCAGGCCCAGCTCACGCAGCTCGGATACGTCGTCGGCCGGCGCGGCCTGTACGACGACCGCACGGCGCGCGCGGTGCTCGCCTTCCGCAAGCTCACCGGGATGGCGCGCACGACCGTCGCCGGCAACGACGTGTTCCGCAAGCTGGCCGCCGGTGGCGGGCGCTTCAAGGTCCGCTACCCCGGGCACGGGCGCCACGTCGAGGCCGACCTCACCCACCAGGTCCTCGGGCTGATCGGCGCGGGCGGGCACGTCGAGCGGATCTACCCGCTGAGCTCCGGCAAGCCGTCGACGCCGACGGTGCTCGGCTCGTTCCGCGTCTACTCCAAGACGCCGGGGACGAACGCCCACGGGATGATCTACTCGAGCTACTTCATCCGCGGCTATGCGATCCACGGCTACTCCGAGGTGCCGGTCTACGCGGCGAGTCACGGATGCCTGCGCGTCCCGCCGCCGGATGCGGTGCGGATCTACAACTGGGTCCGGCTGGGAACCACCGTGGACGTCTTCTACCGGTAGGTCAGACGTCACCCTCCACAGCCCGAGCCCGCGCCGGGACGCGCCCTACATGGCCCGCGCCCGCGCGCAGTCGTGTAGGGCGCGCAGCTTGCTTGGGCTCGGGGAGAATGCTTTCGCAGCTCCGCTGACGGCTGCGTCGTCAGCTGCGCGCGACGTTACCGCCGCGGCCCGGCTCAGACCCCTGCGCGTCGTGGGGGCCGCCTGGAGTGCGGCGTGCCCTTCGCGTATCTGGCGAGGAACCCGAAGCCGAGGCCGAAGAAGATCAGTGCGAGCAGTGCCGGAACGCCGCGGCGGACCCAGAGGCTCGGGGACTGGGCGACGAGGCCGTTGAACGGCGCGGTCGCCACGTCGTCGAGGTCGTCGATCGCCTCGCGCACCGTCGTGTGACGCTGCTCGCGCAGGCGCTCGCTCGTGACGGCGGCGCTCGTCGTCACCGGCGCGGCGTGGACGGCCTCCTGTGAGGCGATCGCGGTCTGCGTCTCGGTCGAGGCGCCGCGGAACTGGTCGACGGCGAACATCGCGAAGCTCGCGACCACGACGGCGCTGATGAGCACGGCGAGATAGCGCAGGGGCCGTTCGAACACGGGGATAGGATCGGCAGAATCATGGATTCCCGTGAGCGTCTGGTCAACGAACTGCGTACGCACGCCCTCATCCTCGGAGAGGTCACCCTCACGAGCGGCGCGGTCGCGCAGTACTACGTCGACGCCAAGCGGGCGATCCTGCTGCCCGCCGGCTTCAGCGCGCTGGGCGAGCTCGTCGCCGGGTACGCGCGCACGTGGGGAGCCACGGCGGTCGGCGGGATGACGATGGGCGCCGACCCCGTCGCCTGCGCGGCGCTCGCCGGCGGCGCCGACGTCAAGGTCTTCTTCGTCCGCAAGGAGGTCAAGCAGCATGGCCTCGCCCGCCGCATCGAGGGTCCGCCCCTGACGGCCGACGACCGCTGCCTGATCGTCGAGGACGTCGTCACCACGGGCGGCTCGACACTGCGCGCGATCGGGGCGGTGCAGGATGCCGGTCACGAGATCGTCGGCGTGATGTCCGTGCTCGACCGCCTGGCGGGCGGCGGCGCGGCGATCGAGGCCGCGGCCGGGGCGCCGTATGTGGCGCTGGCGACGATCGAGGATCTCGGCGTCGTGCCGTGATGCCCCGACCTGGATTCGAACCAGGGGCCTTCCCCTTAGGAGGGGGACGCTCTATCCAGCTGAGCTACCGGGGCCGCGGCCCGGAAGCGTAGACGCGGGCGGGCCTGGCGCGTCGCACGTCCGCGCCGAACGGTCGTTCCTGCGCGCCGGGCGGTCGTCGGCAGGCATCGGAGCCTGGGCGGCGAACCTCAGGCTGCGCCCGAGTGCGACGAGCGCCTGGGAACGGTAGTAGCGTTGCGCGTCGCGTTCGTCCCCCCGGCCGGGCGCATCTGGGAGCGGCACGATCACCATCAGCAAGAGCTATCGCGAGCAGGGCGGCCGATGAGCACGGGTGCCCCTGAGCTCATTCAGGAGACCGGCGGCGGCATCGCCCCCGGTGAATTCGAGGCGCCGTCGGAGATCGCGGCGCGTTCGCCGTTCCAGCTCTTCTGGCGGCGCATCCGCCAGGACAAGGTGACGCTCGCCTCGGTGATCTTCATCGTGCTGCTGATCTTCTGCGCGGTCTTCGCCAAGCAGATCATCGAGATCCTCGGCGTCCGCAGCCCGAACGAGCAGTCGACGAAGTTCCTCGACTCGTTCGGGTCGGCCTCGGGCCCGAACTTCTCGACCCGCACCTTCTTCGGCACCGACGGCCTCGGTCGCGACGTCTTCGCCCGGACGCTCTACGGCGCGCGCATCTCGCTCGCGGTGGCGTTCGTGAGCACGTTCTTCGTCGTCGTGATCGGCGTGACCGTCGGGATCATCGCCGGCTACTACCGCGGCTGGGCCGACACGCTGCTCTCCCGCCTGATGGACGTCATGCTCGCCTTCCCGGTCCTGCTGCTGGCGCTCGGCCTCGGCGCCGCCTGCTCCTACGGCCACGGCTGCACGATCGCGAAGTACAGCTGGTTCGGCCACGCGCTCGTCGTCGTCGGGCTGATCGGCGCGCTGCTCGTCCCGCTCTTCCGGCGCAGCCGCAAGCCGCGCGACTACCTGCTCAGCCTCGCCGCCTGGTGCGTCGTGATCGTCCCGGGCCTGATCCTGATGCTGACCAACGCGCGCGGCGGCCTGTATCTGAGCCCCGGCCTGCCGGTCGTGCTGTTCGTGATCGTGCTCGCGGGCTGGCCGTACATCGCACGCATCATCCGCGGCCAGGTCCTCTCGATGCGCGAGAAGGAGTTCGTCGAGGCGGCGATCGCGATGGGCGCGAGCGACCGGCGGATCATGTTCCGCCACATCCTGCCCAACCTCGTCGCGCCGATCATCGTCTACACGACGCTGATCATCCCGACGAACATCCTGTTCGAGGCGGCGCTCTCGTTCCTCGGCGTCGGCGTCCAGCCGCCGACCGCCAGCTGGGGCGCGATGATCTCCGACGCCACCGACATCTTCGACACCGCGTGGTGGTACATGACGTTCCCCGGCGTCGCCCTCGTCCTGACCGTGCTCGCCTTCAACCTCGTCGGCGACGGCATGCAGGACGCGCTCAACCCCAAGGCTTCGGGCCGCTAGGACGCGCCCAAGAGGAGGAGTACCCGTGCACAACGATTCGAAAGGACGACTCATGAGCAGGAGGAGCCTGCGCTATGCGCTCGTGGCCTGCATGATGGTCGCGCTCTCGCTCGCCGTCGCAGCCTGCGGCAGCAGCAACAGCAGCAGCACCAGCGGTTCTTCGGGCGGCGGTTCGAAGACCGTCCCGACCGGCAAGAAGGGCGGCTCCGTGACGGTGCTGTCGGCGGGTGACGTCGACTACATGGATCCGGGCCAGATGTACTACACGTTCGGCTACCAGGTCGGCTACTCGGTCCAGCGCTCGCTGTACTTCTTCTCGCCCAAGGACAGCACCAAGGAGATCCCCGACATCGCCGCCGCCGCGCCGCAGATCTCGGGCGACTTCAAGACGATCACGATCAAGATCAAGCCGAACATCAAGTACTCGCCGCCGGTGAACCGCGCGGTGACCTCGGCCGACGTGAAGTACGCGATCGAGCGCGCCTTCAGCGCGAACGTCCCGAACGCCTACGCCGTCGGCTACTTCGGCGACATCGTCGGCGCTCCGAAGACCCCGACCAACGGCGTCAAGCAGATCTCGGGCATCACGACGCCGGATCCCCAGACGCTCGTGATCAAGCTCTCCAAGCCGAGCGCGGGCACCGTCTACGCCGCGATGGTCATGCCGATCACCATGCCGGTGCCGAAGGAGTACGCCTCGCGCTTCGACGCGAAGAACCCCTCGACGTACAACCAGAACGTCGTCTTCACGGGTCCGTACATGGTGAAGAACAACTCCGGCGGCCAGCTGACCGGCTGGAAGCCCGGCAAGTCGATCTCCGTCATCCGCAACCCCAACTGGGACGCCTCGACGGACTTCCGCCCGGCGTACCTCGACTCCTGGGAGGTCCAGGAGGGCAACAACGACGCGGCAGTGGCGAGCAAGCGCATCCTCCAGGGCCAGAGCCTGGTCCAGGGCGACGGCGCCCCGCCGGCCCAGGTCCTGCAGCAGGCGGTGAACTCGTACAAGAGCCAGCTCTCGTTCTCGCCGTCGGGCGGGACGCGCTACATCGCGCTGAACACGAAGCTGCCGCCGTTCAACAACATCAACGTCCGCAAGGCCGTGATCGCGTCGTTCGATCGCAACGCGCTGCGGCTCACCCGCGGCGGGGCCATCGTCGGCCCGATCGCCTGGGGCTACCTGCCGCCGAACTTCCCCGGCTTCAAGGAGTCCGGTGGGCTCAAGGCGCCGTCGCAGTTCGACTACCTGCAGAGCGACACCGGCAACGCGCAGCTCGCCGCCTCGTACATGAAGAAGGCGGGCTACCCGTCGGGCAAGTACACGGGCAGCGAGAAGCTGCTGACGATCGCGACGAACGCCGACCCGGGCAAGAAGACCGCCGAGGTCGCCCAGGCCCAGTTCGAGAAGCTCGGCTTCAAGCTGAACTTCCGCGAGGTCCCGCAGGACACGCTCTACACGAAGTTCTGCGGCGTGCCGAAGTCGGACTACATCGTCTGCCCCAACGTCGGGTTCTTCAAGGACTTCGTCGACGGGTCATCGCTGCTGGTGCCGACGTTCTACGGTCCGTCGATCATCCCGGCGAACAACACGAACTGGCCGCTGCTGAACGACCCCAAGGTCAACCAGCTGGTGCAGACGGCCCAGGGGACGCCCCCCGGCCCGAAGCGCGACCAGGCGTGGGCGAACGTGAACCTCGCGGTCACCGCCGACGCGCCGGCCGTCCCGTTCGTCTGGGACAACCAGCCGATCGTGGTCAGCAAGAACGTCAACGACGTCAACGACGACTACTCGAACGGGCCGTTCATGGCGTTCCTGTCGCTCAAGTAGGCGACCGGACCGAATGACCGGCGCGTGACGCGAAGCCCCGCCGCCCCATCCGGGCGGCGGGGCGCGCGTTCACCGCACCACCTCACCCGCCCATGCTCGCCTTCGTCATCCGCCGCATCCTCTGGATGATCGTGCTGCTGATCATCATCAGCTTCGTGACGTTCATGATCTTCTCGGTGCTGCCGTCGGCGGATCCCGTGCTGCTGCGGGCCGGGCGCAACGCGAGCCCCGAGCTCGTCAAGTCGATCACGAAGACCCTCGGGCTCGACAAGCCGTGGTACGTGCAGTACGGCAAGTACATGCAGAACCTGGTCCTGCATTTCGACTTCGGCTACAGCTACCAGAACAACATCTCGGTCCGCGCGCAGATCATGGACCGGATGCCCGCCACGGCCACGCTCGCCTTCGGCGCGATGATCATCTGGCTGCTGATCGGCATCCCGATCGGCATCTTCTCCGCCGTGCGCCGCGGAACGTGGGCCGACAAGAGTGCGATGGGCACCGCCCTGGTCTTCATCTCCGCGCCGGTCTACTGGCTCGGCCTCGTCTCGCTCTACCTCTTCTCCAAGGACATCGGCGTCTGGCCGATCTTCGACGGCGCGGGCACCTACCCGACGAGCGGCAACATCTTCACGAACCCCGTCGCGGTGATCCAGTCGCTGATCCTGCCGTGGCTCGTGCTCGCCGCATCGTTCGCCGCGATCTATGCGCGGTTCCTGCGCGGCAACCTGACCGAGGTCCTGGGCGAGGACTACATCCGCACCGCGCGCTCGAAGGGCCTCGGCGAGCGCCGCGTGATCTACAAGCACGGCGTGCGCTCGGCGATCACGCCGATCGTCACGATCCTCGGCCTCGACCTCGGCATCCTGCTCGGCGGCGCGATCCTCACGGAGACCGTGTTCAACATCCCCGGCATCGGACGCCTCGCCTTCGACTCGATCCAGAAGAGCGACCTGCCGACCGTGCAGGGCACCGTCCTGATCGGCGCGTTCTTCATCATCTTCCTGAACCTCGTCGTGGACATCGTCTACGCCTTCCTCGACCCGCGGGTGCGCTACTGATGGCTCCGCTCCTGGAGGTCAAGGACCTCAGCGTCACGTTCGACACCGAGGACGGCCGTGTCCAGGCGGTCGACAAGGTCTCCTACACGGTCGAGAGCGGCAAGGCGCTCGGCATCGTCGGCGAGTCGGGCTCGGGCAAGAGCGTCTCGTCGCTGACCGTCATGGGTCTGACGCGCTTCTTCTCGAACGCGATCATCTCCGGTGAGGTGCTGTTCGAGGGCCGTGACCTGCTGAAGGCCAGCGACGACGAGATCCGCAACCTGCGCGGCAACGAGATCTCGATGATCTTCCAGGACCCGCTGTCCTCGCTGCATCCCTTCTACACGATCGGCGACCAGCTGACCGAGGCGATCCGTGCGCACCGCAAGGTGAGCCGCGCGCAGGCGATGGACCGCGCCGTCGAGATGCTCGGCCTGGTCGGGATCCCCGAGCCGCGCAAGCGCGTCGCGGGCTACCCGCACGAGTTCTCGGGCGGCATGCGCCAGCGCGTGATGATCGCGATGGGCCTCATCAACGACCCCAAGCTGCTGATCGCCGACGAGCCGACGACCGCGCTCGACGTGACGGTGCAGGCGCAGATCCTCGATCTGCTCGAGCGCCTGCAGCGCGAGCTCGACACGGCGATCGTCCTGATCACGCACGACCTCGGGGTCGTCGCGGAGGTCGCCGACGAGATCGCCGTGATGTACGCCGGGCGCGTCGTCGAGCGCGGGCAGAAGGATGCGATCTTCGCCAAGCCGCGCCACCCCTACACGTGGGGGCTGCTGCGCTCGATCCCGCGGCTGGACCAGGCGAGGGGCGACGAGCTCGTCCCGATCCCCGGCCGCCCGCCGTCGCTCATCAACCGCCCGCACGGCTGCGCCTTCCACCCGCGCTGCCCCTACGTGCAGCCCGATCACATGCGCGTCGTCCCGCCGCTCGAGCCGCTCGCGGACGACGCCGCCCACCTCGTCGCCTGCCTGCTCCCGGAGGCCCAGCGCACGGCGCTGTGGAACGAGCTGAAGGCCGGCGGGACGCCCGAGGAGGCGCGCGCCAGGGCCGGCGTGACGAGCGCCGGGCCGCCGGTCGTCGCCGAGGGGAGCCAGGCCGGATGACCACGCACCTGACGGGCGACAACCTGCTCGAGGCCCGCGACCTCGAGATGCACTTCCCGCTGAAGAAGGGCATCCTGCTCCAGCGGCAGGTCGGCGCGGTGCGCGCGGTCGACGGCGTGAGCTTCGACGTGCGCGAGGGCGAGACGCTCGGCATCGTCGGCGAGTCGGGCTGCGGCAAGTCGACGACGGCGCGCCTCATCACGCGCCTGCTCGAGCCGACCGGCGGCACGGTCACCTACCGGGGCCGGGACGTCACGCACCTCACGCGCCGCGAGCTGCTGCCGCTGCGCCGCGAGATGCAGATGATCTTCCAGGACCCGTACTCCTCGCTGAACCCGCGTCAGACCGTCGGGTCGGTGATCGGCGAGCCGTTCGTGATCCACGGCATCGAGAAGAACGACGCCAAGCGCAAGGTGCTCGTCCAGGAGCTGATGGAGCAGGTCGGGCTCAACCCCGAGCACTACAACCGCCTCCCGCATCAGTTCTCCGGCGGCCAGCGCCAGCGCATCGGCGTGGCGCGCGCGATCGCGTTGAAGCCGAAGCTCGTGATCGCCGACGAGCCGGTCTCCGCCCTCGACGTCTCGATCCAGGCGCAGATCATCAACCTGCTGCGCGACCTGCAGCGCGAGCTGGGCCTGACGATCGTCTTCATCGCCCACGACCTCAGCGTCGTGCGGCACATGTGCAATCGCGTCGCCGTGATGTACCTGGGCAAGATCGTCGAGCTCGCCGAGGCCGACGACGTCTTCGCCCATCCGCGCCACCCGTACACCGGCGCGCTGCTGAGCGCCGTCCCGGTGCCGGACCCGCAGCTCGCCAAGGCCAAGCGGCGCCAGGTGCTGACCGGCGACGTGCCGTCGCCGACGGCGCCGCCGCCGGGCTGCCGCTTCCACACGCGCTGCCCGAAGGCGCAGGGCCGCTGCGCGCACGAGGAGCCGCTGCTCGAGGTCAAGGACGGCGGCAACCTCGCCGCCTGCCACTTCCCGCTGAAGGCCGCGGACGTGGCGGACACCGTCCCCACCGCCGGCGGGTGAGCGCGACCGATCGCGTCGCCGCCGCGCTCGCCGCGGCCGGGATCCAGCCGGCGCTGCGCGCGTTCGCGACGGTCAGTCCAGCCGGATGACGACGTCCGCCGCCGGCGCGCGCGCCGGCACGCGCTGCTCCTGGCGCGCGGAGCCGAGGTGCAGCAGGGCGACGGCGTCCTCGTCGTCCGGGATGCCGAGCGCGGCGCGGCCGGCCGCGGTGCGCAGGACCTCCGGCGTGCGCCAGTAGCCCGCAAGGCCGCGTCCGTGCGCGGCGAGCAGGACGATGTACGCGGCGACCGCCGCGGCGTCGCGATCCTCCGCGGCCTCGACCGGGTCGTCGGCGCGGCGCACGGACACCGCGACGAGTGTCGGCGCGCGGTCGAGCTTCGCGGCCGCGTCGGGGCCCGCGGCCTGCTTGAGCCGTGCCAGCGCGGCCGGCCCCAGCACGCGAAAGCGCCAGGGGTTCGTCAGGTGGTGGTTCGGCGCCCAGCGGGCGAGATCGAGCAGCTCGTCGAGCAGCTCCGCGGCGACCGGCTCCGCCCCGTAGGCCTTGTGCGTTCTCCGGGTGCGGATCGCCTGCTCGAGCTCCATCAGTCCTCGCCGTCCTCCTCGTACAGCGATTCGCGCGCGAGCTCCGCGCCCCTCGCATCGAAGAGGGCGACGTCGAGCGTGTCGCCGCGGTAGTCGTCGGGCGCCAGCAGCGTGAAGCGCCCGTCGGCGAGCTCGCACTGGTCGACGCACAGGCGCGCGAGCTCGGCCGTCGCGATCGCCCCGCCGGCGACGAGCGGGCGGCCCCAGACGAGCGTCATCGTCGCGACGTTCCCGGCCTCGCCGCGCCACGCGCCGATCTCCTCGTCGCACAGGTCGATCGCCCAGTCCGGGTTCAGCGCCGCGGTCTCGGCCGTCGCGTCGGCGCGCGCGTCGAACGCCGCCGGCTCGCCGTCCTCGGCGGTGCCGCGGATGAAGCTCACATAGCCGAAGAGCTCGAGGCCGGTGCTCGTCGGCGCGGACGCCGGGATGTACGTCCGGCCATGCCACGTGCGGTCCGGGAACCAGGCGATGTCGTCGACCTCGCCGATCGGCCCCGACTCCGCGGTGTCGATGCGCAGGCACGCCGCGAGGAACTCCTCCTGCAGGCGCTCGGCCCAGCGGCCGTAGGGCAGGTGCTCCTGCGGTGGCTCGGCGGCGAAGCGGGGGACGAAGCGGGGCTCAGGCGGCATCGGGCGCAGGGTAGTCGAGCCAGAGCGTCACCGGCCCGTCGCCCACGAGCTCCACCTCCATGTGTGCGCCGAAGACGCCGCGGGCGGCCCCCAGGCGCGCGCAGAAGCGCTCGTAGAGGGGCTCGGCGAGCTCCGGCGCGGCCGCGGCGACGAACCCCGGGCGATTGCCCTTGCGCGCGTCGCCGTACAGCGTGAACTGGCTCACGCAGAGCACCTCGCGCTCGCCGAGCGCCTCGTTCATCCTCCCCTCGGCGTCCTCGAAGATGCGCAGCGCCGCGACCTTGTCGGCGACGCGGTCGCAGATCGCAGCGTCGTCCGCGTGCGTGACGCCGAGCAGCACGAGCAGGCCGGGGCCGATCGCCGAGATCTCCGCGCCGTCGACCCGTACCGCGGCGCGGCTCACGCGCTGGACGAGGGCTCGCATCGGCGCAACCTACAGCCCGCCGGCCAGCGCGACGGCGGCCGCGGCGCTCAGCACGATCGCCGTGCTCCAGGCGATCGCGGCGGCGACGATCCGCAGGTTCAGCCCGTACAGGTGCGCGACGGCGAGGCCGTTGATGCCGCACGCCATCGCGGCCTGCACCCGGAACGCCGTCGGCACGGCGACGACCAGCGCCGACAGCGCGAGCATCACCCCCGGGGCGACGAGCAGCCGCAGGCCGAGCACCCATGCGACGGGCGCCGTCAGCGGCGGCGGGAAGACGCGCACGCCCTCCTCCTGCTCCTGCATGAGGTTCACGCCGAGCGCGAAGAACCCCAGCGGCGCGAGCGCGAGCACCGCCCCCTGTGCCGCCGAGCGCGCCCAGTCCGGGCTCAGCCAGCGCGGCGCCAGCAACGCGAGCACGAACGCCACGAGCGGCGGGTTGCGGACGAGGAACGCGCGCAGGCGCTCGCGCGGCGTCTCGCCGGCCCGCGTGCCGAAGGCCGCGCCGATCCCGAAGCCGACCAGCAGCAGGACCGGCGCGCTGACGGCGACGTCGTAGGTCACCGCCTCGCCGACGGCGTGCCCGCCGAGCAGCGCCGAGATCAGCGGGATGCCGAGGTAGCCGGTGTTCACGACGCCGACGCAGACCATCATCGCCCCGACCGCGGGGCGCGGCAGGCGCAGGAGGCGCGTCCCGACCAGCCAGGCGAGGGCGATCACCGTCAGGCGCTCGGCCCAGCCGAACGCGAGCCCGGCGCCGACGCCGGCGGTGATCTTCACGTGCGAGACGGTGAAGAACGTCACGACCGGCATCAGCCCGTAGATGAGGACGTCGAGTGCTCCGCGCGCGGCGCGCCTGGCGCCGTCGCCCCAGCGGCGCTCGGAGGCCGTGCCGACGGCGATCGAGGCGAGGATGACGAGCGTGACCGCGAGCACGGGCGCGCGTCAGGCGTCGCGCAGCTCGCGCGCGGCCGTCTCGGGGGCGACGGGGTTGAGGTCGAGCCCCGTGCCCAGCTCGAGCCCCGCGGGCTGCGCGAACCGCGGCAGCAGGTCGATCCGCCAGCAGAAGTGCTCGGCCCCGCGCGGCGCCGTGCGCACCCAGAGGTTCAGCGGGGGGACGGTGACGAAGCGCCGCCGCAGCCGCGCGAGCGCGTCGTGCAGCGCCCCGGCGAGCAGCGGCCCGCCGTCCTCGAAGCGCATCCGCGGGGTGCGCGGCGCGAGCAGCAGCTGGTAGGCGCACGCGGAGGCGTACGGCGCCAGCACGACGGCCTCGTCGTCGATCGCGACGACGCGCTGGTCGAGCTTGACCTCGGCCTGCACGAGGTCCTGGAGCAGGTTCCCGCCCATCGTCGTCGTCGCGTAGGCGCCGAAGCGCTCGCGCTCGCGCGCGATCAGCGCGGGCACGAAGTCGAGCGCGACGAGCTGGGCGTGGGTGTGCGGCTGCGAGGCGCCGGCGCTGCGCCCCTCGTTGACGAACAGGTGCACGCACGCGGCGCCGTGGGCGGCATGGTGGGCGGCGCGCGTGCGCCACATCTCCATCGCGAGCGTGAGCTGCTCGGCCGAGAGGTCGCCGAGCGAGGGCACCGGCTCCGGGCTGTTGACGATGACCTCGTGCGTCCCGCGCGCTCCGCTGACGGCGAACAGGTCGACGCGCGCCTCGCGCGGCGGGGCGGGCGCCTGCGGCGTGAGCGCCGGGTAGAGGTTGGGCACGACCCGCACGCGCCAGCCGGGCGTGTCGGGCGCCGACCCGTCGGGGCGGACCGCGTCGACCTCGGGCGGGGTCTGCGCCTCGTGGCCCGCGGCGAACGCGTCGTGCTCCGGGTCGATCGGCGGGTGGGGCTCGGCCTGCGCGATCCCCGAGCCGGGCCTGCCCGAGCGCGCGTCGGCGATGATCGCCTTCAGGCCGCTCAGCGGGTCGACGCGGATCTCAGGCAACCCGCTTCTCCATCCAGCGGTGCTCGATCCCGGCGTCGGGAAAGACGTCCCCGTACGGCGTGTAGCCCGCGCGCTCATAGAGGGTCATCGCGTAGGTCTGCGCCGCGAGCACGATCCGCCGGCCGCCGAGCGCGACGGCCTGCGCGTCGGCGGCGTCCAGCAGCGCGGCGGCGATCCCGCGCCTGCGCGCGGCCGGCGCGACCGCCATGCGCCCGAGCTTGATCTTCTCGCCGGCGGCCAGCAGGCGGCAGGTCCCGATCACGCCCCCATCGTGGTCGATCGCGACGAGGTGCACGGCCTCGCCGTCGCGGCCGTCGAGGTCCTCGGCGAGCGTCACGCCCTGCTCCTCGACGAACACCGCCCGCCGCAGCTCGAGCGCCGCGGCGATCTCGCCCGGTCCGGCCGCCGGGCGCACGGTGAGGACCCCGGCCGTCACGAGGCCTGGGTGACGTTGCGCCCGAGCGCGTAGCGGTCGATGTCGTTCTGCAGGTCCTTCTCGTTGAGGTACGGGCCCTGATGGACGTACTGCTGCCTGCCGTTGCGGTCGTAGAAGGCCGTCGAGGGCACGCCGAGCACCTTGTAGGAGTCGAAGATCAGGCCGTTGGGGTCGGCGTAGCTCGGGTAGGTGTTGGGATAGCGCGTCAGGAAGCGTTTCGCGCCGGACGCGCTGTCCTTGAGGTCGACGCCGATGAACGCGACCTCGCGGCCGCGGTCGAGCGTGACCCGCTGCAGCGTCGGCGCCTCGAGGTTGCACGGTCCGCACCACGAACCCCAGACGTTGACGACGGCGGGATGGCCCTTCACCGTCGCCAGGCGCGCCTTCAGCGCCTTGCGCCCGCCGCCCAGCACCTGGTCGGCCTGGGCGTGCAGCGCGGCGAGTGCCGGGGGCGAGCCGGCGAGCTTGGCGCGCACGTCGCCGGCGCTCGCCTTCAGCGCGGTCTGCGCCGTGTTGGTGTTCCTGTCGGATGCCTGTTTGAGGCCGACGCCGACGGCGATGCCGACCACGACCACCGTCGCGAAGATGAGGACCTTCCGCATGGGGTGAGGATCGCACAGGAGTGCGGTATCCTCTCCGGTACGTCGCGCGGCTGCCCTTGGGAGGACACCGAGCGACCCCCGGCCCTGCCGGGCCCCGGGCGAGTGCCGCAGGTCTCGGGCACCGCGCCCTCTGCTGAGAGTTTCTGGCCACCATGGCTGAACAGACGACGGCCGTCGAGGCCGCAACCATCCCGTCCGCCGAGGACGTCACGCGCGCCGAGGCGTTCACGCGCGAGCGCTTTGTGCATGACGGCGAGAGCGCCGCCGACGCGCTCGCGGTCGGCGCGCCGCGCCGGCGCGCGCTCGAGGCCGCGCTGGCCGAGATCGACGCCGGCCACGAGGTGCCCTCGACGCAGTGGCGCCGCGACTGGTCGCTGCTGCTCGGGCTCGAGCGCCTGCTCAGCCAGGAGGAGCCGCACCTGGCCGACGGCACGACGCTGAACCCCCACCAGGTCGACGCGCTCTCGGGCACGCTGACCGCGCTGCTCGCGGAGCGCCTGCGCAACGGCGATGCGCCGGCGCCACCCGTCGCCGCCCCGGTCCTGGCGGTCGAGGACGAGCCCGAGGACGTCGACGTCGACGTCGACGCCGAGGTCGCGGCCGAGCTCGCGGCGCTCGACGAGGAGCACGCGGAGGACGAGGAGGACGACGAGGACGAGGAGGACGACGGCGAGGAGGCAGCCGAGGAGGACGACGAGGACGCGCTCGAGGCCCCGGACGAGACCGACGCGGACATCGACGCCGCGGCGCTCAACGACCCCAACGCGCACAAGCGCTTCTGGTTCGAGCACGCGACCGGCGCCGGCAAGACGGTCGCCGCGATGGGCTTCGTCGACGCTTCGCGCACCGGCGGCGTCCTGATCCTCACCCACCGGCGCAACCTCGTCGACCAGTTCAACGACGAGCTGCGCACGCGCGGCTACGAGGACCGCATCTCGCCGGCGCTGCTCGGGCACGACACCGGGCACGGCGATGGCCCGGTGACCGTCGAGACCTACCAGTGGTTCGTGCGCAACGCGGGCAAGATCTCGAGCGCGTACACGATCGTCATCTGCGACGAGGCGCATACCGCGCTCGGCGAGAAGACCTCCGCGGCGATCCGCGAGTGGACCGGCCCGATCTTCATCGGCATGACCGCGACGGGCGCGCTGATCGCCCGCCACGTCACCGACCTCTTCCCGACGCAGACCTCACGCTTCGATCTCGCGCAGGCCGCGCGCCGCGGCGTGATCGCGCCGCTGCGCTCGATCCGCATCCCGCCGGGTCCGGGCGTGCGCACGATCGCCAAGGTGCCGCTGCGCAAGGGCGAGGTCGACATGGAGTTCGACCAGGAGATGCTGGCCGAACTGCTCGACCAGACGCCGTTCAACATGGCGATCGCCGATCTCTACAAGACGCGCTTCAACGGCGTCCCGGGCGTCATCTACACCGCGGGCGTGCGCCACGCCTACAACGTCGCCCAGGCGTTCCGCGACCTGAACATCAAGGCCGAGGCCGTCTCGGGCGAGACGCCCAAGCGCGAGCTCGCCGAGATCCTGGCGCGCTACGAGGCGGGCGACATCGACGTGCTCGTCAACGCGCAGCTGCTCGCCGAGGGCTGGAACTCCCCGCGCGCGACCGTCTGCATGCACCTCGCGCCGACCGCCTCCAAGCGCATCTACCAGCAGCGCGTCGGCCGCGTCACGCGCCGCCACCAGGGCAAGGAGGCCGGCGTCGTCGTCGACTTCGTGCACCCGGCGACCAAGCACGACGACCCGGTCGTGACGCTGCACTCGCTGCTCGACCGCGACGTCTACCGTGGCGGCGCGATCGTCGTGGGCCCGGTCCGCCGCGGGCGCGGGCGCCGCGTGCGCGTCGAGCGCCGCGTCATCCCGGTGACGGCGGACGAGGACCGCCGCCACGAGGTCTTCGAGCGCGAGCTGTGGCGCATCGCGGTCGAGCACCTGGACTACGGCGAGCAGCACATGTGGGCGGCGCTGGCCGGCGCGCGCGTGCAGCCCAGCGGCTGGCGCCGCGCTCGCGCGATGCTGCACTTCGATCGCACGGGCGAGCTCAAGCGCCGCTTCCTGCTGACGGCGGTCGAGCGCAACAAGAACTCGCAGCTGCGGATCCGCGCGCTGCAGGAGATCGCCGCGCTGAAGGACCCCGAGGCGTTCGACCTCGCGGTCGACCTGGTCGGCACCTGGGCCCGCGACGAGCGCCGCGAGGGCACCAAGGTCCTCTTCCAGGCGCTCGCCGAGAAGCGCATCGGGCGCCGCGACCAGGCCAACGCCTGGATCTGGCGCCTGGCCGAGTACACGCGCGAGGTCCACGAGGAGTACGCGGTCCAGCGCTGGCCGGAGACCAAGCGCCTGCTCGGGCTGCTCGTGAACTCCGCCGGCGGCGCTCACGCGCGCAATGCGCGGCGCCTCGTCCAGGCCACGCGCAACCAGGACCGCCGCCTGCAGGCGGCGATCCTCGCCGCGGCGGTCGCCCACTCGCCCGAGGCCGAGGAGGTGCTGCGCGGCGCGCGCACGCGCCTGTCGCGCAAGCCCGGCGCGCTGTCGCGCGAGCTGCTGCGCAACTTTCCCAAGGGCAAGGGCCGCCGCGGGCGCAGGCGCCGCACCAAGAAGGGCGCCGGAGGCGGCGAGGCCGGCGCGAACGTCCCCGTCGAGGGTCAGGCGGTGGCGCTCGTCGACACGGGGGAGCCCCAGCCGGGTGGTCGCGCCGGGGGCGACGGCGGCGAGGCCGAAGCGGCCTGAGAACCTCTAACGCGGCATCCGCCGCATGCCCCATCCGCGCGGCACGTCGCCGCGCGAGCCGTCCGAGACGACCTCGAAGCCGAGCGTGCGGTACCAGGCGACGTTCTCGATCCGGTAGGTCTGCAGGTAGACCGGCACGCCGCCCTGGTCTGCGCGCTCCAGCCCTCCCTGCACGAGCCGGCGCCCGAGACCGGTGCCCTGGCGGGCAGGGTCGACGCCCAGGAGGTCGAGCACCCACTCGGGCTGCTCGAGGTCACGGCGGTAGCGCTCCTCCGCATCGGCGTCGCGGCGCAGCACCGCGGGCAGCGCTCGCGGGCAGCGCCAGAACACGCCGTAGCCGCCGAGGCGCATGTGGCGCCAGAACGACGGGATCGGGTCGCAGCCCGGCGGGATCCAGGTCGCGACTCCCGCGATCGGATCGCCGACGAGGCTGATGTGCCCGCCGCCGGCCTCCGCGTCCGAGGCGCGCATGCCCTGCCGCAACAGCCACGTCGTCCGGCGCAGCGGCGGAGCAGTCCCGAGCATGTACTCGACCGCCGGGTCGCGCGCGAAGGCCCTGCCGAGGACGGCTGCCGCCCGTGCCTCGTCGCGGCGCCGGTCGTAGACGCGCAGCGCGCTCACGGCGCCACCGCGTGACCCAGGTGGACCTCGCCGGCGTCGAGTGCCGCGTGGCCGCCCGCCGGCAGGTCGACGACGAGCCGCCCGGCCCCGTCGACGCCGGCCGCTGTGCCCGTTCCGCCCGCCCACGCGACCTGGCGTCCCAGCAGCGCGTCGCGCTCGCGCCACGCGCGCAGCAGCGTCGTCGTGTCGAGCGCCAGGGCGCGCTCGAGCTCGGTCAGCACGCGGTCGCGCACGGCCGGCAGGTCGCGCGGCGCGAGCCCCAATGACGCCGCCGTGTCGTGCAGCTCCGTGGGCAGCTCGGCGATCTGCACCGCGACGTTGACGCCGATCCCGACGATCGCCCAGCCCTCCTGCGGTCGGCCCTCGGCGAGGATCCCCGCGACCTTGCGCGGCGCGGCGCCCTCAGCGCCTGCGAACACGATGTCGTTGGGCCACTTGATCAGCGCCTGCGGTCCGCAGGCGCGCGCGACCGCGACGCCCGCCGCGAGCGGGACGAGGTCCGGCGGGTCGCGCAGCAGGACCGACATCAGCAGCGCCCGGCCCGGCGGCGCGACCCACGCGCGACCCTGGCGCCCGCGCCCGGCGGACTGCTCGCCGGCCGTGACGAGCGTGCCGTGCGGGGCGCCGGCGGCGGCCAGCACGCGCGCCCGGTCGCTCGTGGACGCGGTCAGGCGCAGGTGCAGGTGCGGGCTGCCGAGGGCTGCGGTCATCGGCTCATGCCGGGCGGATGCGGACCTCGGCGTCGAGCTCCAGCTGGAGCTGCTCGGCGGCCGATCCCCGGTTCACCGCGAGCGCCAGCGTCCGGTAGGCGTCCTCGTAGACGAGCAGGCGGCCCTTCGGGACGTCGGCGAAGGTCGTCGCGTAGACCGCGTGCACCCCGTTGACCGAGATGGGGTGCCCGAGCTTCAGCCCGAACATCGAGAGCTCCTCATGCTCGACGTCGAGCGTCACGTTGCCGAAGCGGTCGAAGGTGATGGCGTGCGCGACGAGCTCGTCGCCCTCGGCGTGCGCAAGCGGCATGTCGAGGCTGATGATCTCGTCCGGGTCGATCGGGTCGCCCGCCGTCGCCAGCGGCGCGCCCGCGGCGAGGTGCGCGGTGATCGGGGCGAAGATGTCGCGGCCGTGGAAGGTGGCCGACGTGGGCTCCAGGCGATAGCGCGAGCGCGTCAGGTCGACCGCCTCGACGGCGCCGCCGAAGCGGCGCGCGGCGAGCGACAGCAGGCCGTTGTCGGGCCCCACGAGGATCCGGTCCTCTTCGCCGGTGCGCAGCGCGATCGCACCCCGGTCGCCGCCCACCTCCGGGTCGACGACCGCCAGGTGGACCCCCGGCGGGAAGTAGGGGAGCGCGCGGCGCAGGATCATCGCCCCGGAGCGCACGTCGTGGCGGGGGACGCCGTGGGAGACGTCGAGGATCCGCGCGTCGGGCGCGATCCGCGCCATCACGCCGTGGCAGACGCCGACGAAGTCGTCGGCGTGTCCGTAGTCCGACAGGAACGTGATCGGGATGCTCGGCACGGTGCGCTCAGGAGGGGCGGCTCACGCCTCCGCGAGCGGGACCTGCGGGTTCTGCGGGTCGCGCTCGCTGATCCCGTGCGGCGAGCCGTACTCGGCCAGCAGATCCAGGAACGGGACGGCGTCGAACGCCTCGGGCCCGAGCACGCCCGCCCCCGACCAGGCGCCGCTCGCGAGCAGCTCCATCGCGATGACGGGGTTGATCGCCGTCTGCCAGACGACCGCCTGGCTGCCGTCGAGCGCCATCGTGTCCGCGTTGTCGGCGACGTGGTAGATGTAGGTCGCCTTGGGTCGCCCGTCCTTGCCGGTCCCGGTCACGAGCAGCCCGGCGCACGTCTTGCCGGTCATGCGGTCGCCGAGCTCGGCGGGGTTGGGCAACGCCGCGGCGACGACGTCGCGCGGGCTGACCTTCTGACCGCGCACGTCGATCGGCGTCGTCCTGTCGAGGCCGAGCAGGTGGAGGGTCTTGAGGACGGTGATGAACTCGTCGCCGAGGCCGTACTTGAACGTCGCGCGCCGGCAGTCGACCCAGCGCGGGATCAGCAGCACCTCCTCGTGCTCGACGTTGACGCACTCGACCGGCCCGATGCCGGCGGGGAACTCGAAGACCTCGGGCTCGGAGAACGGCTCGGTCGTGAACCAGCCGCGATCCTTCTCCCAGATCACCGGCGGGTTCAGGCACTCCTCGATCGTCGTCCAGATCGAGAAGGTCGGCGCGAAGTCGTAGCCCTCGATCGCGAGGTTCGCGCCGTCGCGCACCCCGGCCTCGTCGATGTCCGCGAACAGGTGGTCGGCCGCGTAACGCGCGGCGACATCGGAGAAGCCGGGCTCGACGCCGATCCCGATCAGCGCCAGCTGATCCTTCGCCGTCCACTCGTCCGCCTTCTCGAACTGCGCGTCGCCGAGCTTCACGCCCGTCAGCTCGTACGGCTTCTCGGGGTGCGGGTAGGACAGCGTCGCGGCCATGTCGAGGTAGGTGCAGCCAGCCTGGAGGGCGGCCTCGAAGATCGGCGGGTTCAGACGTGGATCGCACGCGTTGAGGATCACGTCGGCCTCCTCGATGCGCGCGATGTCGACGATCGCGTCGACGTTCGTCGCGTCCAGCCCGGCCGCGATGTACCGCGGGTCCCCGAGCCGCGCGACGGCGTCCGCCGCGCGCGCGTGGTCGACGTCGGTCAGCACGAGGCGCTCGAAGAAGTCCCTGCGGCGGGCGATGGCGGCCGCGGCGACGCCCACGCCACCGGCTCCGATGATGAGGATGCGCATGGCCTGAACCTATCGCGCCGCGACGTCCGCGAGGAGCGCGTCGAGGAGCCCATCGGGCGTGTGGTCTGCGGCCTCCACGTCGGGCTCGTGGCCGAGGGCGCGCAGCGCAGCGCTCGTGACCGGGCCGATCGAGACGATCCGGGGGCCCCCCAGGGTTCCCGCGGCGGCGTGGAGGGAGCGCGCGCTGGAGGCGCTGGTGAAGGTCGCGTAGTCGGCGCCGAGCGCGGCGGCGCGCGCCTCGTCGTCGAGGGGCTCCGCCACGGTCCGGTAGAGCGCGAGGATGTCGACCTGCGCGCCGCGCTCGCGCAGCGCGTCGGGCAGGACGTCGCGGGCCTCCTCGGCGCGAGCGATCAGCGCGCGGCGCACCGGCACCTCGCGCAGCGCCTCGACGAGCGACTCGGCGACCGCACGCGCGGGCACGACGTCCGCCTCGATGCCGCGCTCGCGCAGCGCGCGCGCGGTGCCGGGGCCGATCGCGGCGATCGTCGGGCCGGCGAGCGCGCGGGCGTCGCGCACGCGCGCGAGCAGCTGTTCGGCCCCGTTGGGGCTCGTCACGCAGAGCAGGTCGTAGGCGCCGAGGTCGGGCACCTCGGCGGGGAGCGGCTCGATGCGGATCGCGGGCGCCTCGACCACGAGCGCGCCGAGCGCGCGCAGGCGCGCGGACAGCGCGCCGGCCTGCGCGCGGGCGCGGGTGACCGCGACGCTGACGCCCGCCAGCGGCCGCGCTCCCGCATCGCGCCACGCGAGCTGCGGCCCGAGCGCGGCGACCGCCCCGACGATCGTCACCGCGGGCGTGATGACCTGCGCCTCGGCGGCGCGCCGCGCGATGCTCGCGAGCGTGCCGGCGACCACGCGCTCGTCGGGGAACGTCCCGCGCTCGATGATCGCCGCCGGCTCGTCGGCTGCACGCCCGGCGGCGATCAGGCGCTCGGCGATGCGTTCCAGCTGGCGCACGCCCATGTAGAGCACGAGCGTTCCGGGAAAGGCCGCCAGCGCCGGCCAGTCGACCTGCGTGTCCGGCTTCCCCGGGTCCTCATGGCCGGTGACGAAGGCGACGGCGCTCGCCACCCCGCGCTGCGTGACGGGGATGCCGGCGTAGGCCGCCGCGCCGATGGCGGCCGTCACGCCCGGGACGACCTCGAAGCGGATCCCGCGCTGGCGGCAGGCGAGCGCCTCCTCGCCGCCGCGGCCGAAGACGAACGGGTCCCCGCCCTTGAGCCGCACCACGCTGCGCCCCGCCAGCGCGTGCTCGAGCATGAGGCCGGTCGTGACCTCCTGCGGGACGTGCACGCCACCGCCGATCTTGCCGACGTCCACGACGACGGCGTCCGCGCGCGCGCCGTCGAGGGCCTCCGGCGGGATCAGGCGGTCGTGCAGGATGACGTCGGCGCGCGCGATCAGCGCGACGGCGCGCACCGTCATCAGGGCGCCGTCGCCCGGCCCCGCGCCGACGAGGTACACCGTCCCGGGCGGGGTGCTCACCGGCCGAGCACCTCGTCGGCCCCCGCGGCCCGCAGCCGTGCGGCGACCTCCGCGCCCAGGCCGTCCGGGTCCGCGGCGCCATCGCTGCGCGCCAGCGTGTCGCTGAGCCACGCCGAGCCGTCGGCGCGCCCGACGAAGGCGCGCAGACGCAGCGCGCCGCCGTCGAGGACGGCGTGCGCGCCGACGGGCGTGTGGCAGTCGGCCTCCAGCGCGCGCACGAGCGCCCGCTCGGCGCGCAGGCAGATCGACGTCGGCCCGTCGTCGAGCGCGCGCGTCGCCGCGAACGCCGCCGCGTCGCCGGTGCGCGCGGTGATCGCGAGCACGCCCTGCCCGCCGCAGGGGACGAGCGCGTCGAGCGTCGCGGTCGCCTCCGCGCCGCGGCCGAGGCGATCGAGGCCGGCCCGGGCGAGGACGATCGCCTCGTAGTCGCCGTCGGCCAGGCGCTGCATGCGGGTGTCGACGTTGCCGCGCAGCTCGAGCACGTCGAGGTCGTCGCGCAGTGCGCGCAGCTGTGCCGTGCGCCGCAGCGAGCTCGTCCCGACACGGGCTCCGGGGGCGAGCGCGTCGAGCGACGCGGCGCCGCAGAGCGCGTCGAAGGCGCTCGCGCGCGGCGGCGTCGCGACGATGACGATGCCGTCCGGCAGCTCGGCGGGGACGTCCTTGGCGGAGTGCACGGCGATGTCGATGTCGCCGTCGAGCAGGGCGCCGTCGAGCTCGCGGACCCAGCGCTCCTTGTCGAGGGCGCCGCGGTCGCGGTCCCCCGTGGTCGTGATGGTGACGAGCTCGCCACCGAGCGCGGATGCGACCGTGCCGGCCTGCGTCAGCGCGAGGGCGCTTCCGCGCGTCCCCACGCGCATCGTCACGAACGCCGGCGCAGCGGCCGCACCTCGGCGCCTGAGCCGTCCTGCCCGGCTGCGGCGGCGCTGCGGCCGGCGGCCTCCTGGGGCACCTCGTCGAGGCCGAACAGCTCGCGGAGCACGGCGAGGCGACCGTGGCCGCCGCCCTGCTCGAGTGCCTTCATGCGGATCGTCGGCTCGTGCAGCAGGCGCTGCATCACGGCGCGGGCCATCGCCTCGACACGGGCGATGTCGCGGGGCGAGGCACTGTCCCAGCGGCCCTCGTTCTCCGCGAGCACCTGCTCGACGATGGCGGTGCCGTGCTCGCGCAGCGCGCTGATCGTCGACGTCGAGCCCTGCTGGCCCATCCAGTCGGAGAAGCGCTCGATCTCGTCCTCGACGATCGCCTCGGCCCGGTCGCGCTCGCCCTCGCGCACGCCCAGGTTGCGCGCGGCGCTCGCCTGCAGGTCGTCCATGTCGAGCAGCGTGACCCCCGGGATGTCGGCGCACTCGTGCTCGATGTCGCGCGGGACGGCGATGTCGATCAGGACCAGCGGGCGGCCGCCGCGCTCGTCCATGACGACGCGCAGCTCATCCGCGCCGACGATCGGGTGCGGCGAGGACGTCGACGCCACGACGATGTCGGCCTCGCGCATCGCGTCGGGCAGCTGGTCCAGCGAGCCGACGCGGCCGCCGAAGCGCGACGCGAGCGAGTGCGCGCGCTCCTTGTGGCGGTTGGCGATGAAGAGGGTGGTGACGCCCTGCTCGGCGAGCGCGCGGGCGGTCAGCTCGGCCGTCTCGCCGGCGCCGATCACGATCACGTTGCGGTCGTCGAGCTCGCCGACCGCGCTGCGCGCGACGTCGACGGCGATCGACGAGGTGCTGACGCGCGCGGTGCCCAGCGCGGTCTCGGTGCGCACGCGCTTGCCGGCCTGCAGCGCCGCGCGGAAGAGACGGTTCGTGAACGGGCCGGTCGTGCCGGCGGCGAGGCCGGCCTCGTAGGCGCGGCGGACCTGGCCCTGGACCTCGCTCTCGCCGACGATCATCGACTCCAGGCCCGAGGTGACCCGGAAGAGGTGGCGCGCGGCGTCGCAGTTGCGCGGCGAGTAGACGACGTCGACGAGCTCGGTCGGGCGGATGCCCGCGCGCGTGGCGAGCTTGCCGAGCAGCTCGGACTCCGCCTCGACGGCGTCGCTGACGACGAGGTAGACCTCGGTGCGGTTGCAGGTCGAGATCGCGACCGCCTCGCGCACGACCTCGCGGCCCACGAGCTCGCGGACGAACCGCTCGGCCTCGCGCTCGGTGAGCGCGAGGCGCTCGCGCATCGCGACCGGGGCGGTCTTGTGCGAGATGCCGATGACGAGCAGCTCGCTCACGCTTCGCCGCCTGCGCTCACCGGCTCGGCGTCGGGGGCGCCCGGGTCGGCGTCGGGTCCCTCGGTGGCCTCGTCGACGAGGCGGTTGACCTCGCTCAGCTCGCGCTCCAGGCGCGATGCCCGCGTCGCCATGATCGCGAAGTACACGAGCAGCACGGCGACGAACACGAGATAGGCGGCGGCGACGTAGCCGCCGTTGGTGGGGAGCTTGTCGCTCACGAGGCCGACACCCGGGGTGCGGCGCTGCGGCCGCGGATCGCGGCGGCGTCCGGCCCGCCGAGCTTGCGCTTCAGCGAGCGCAGCTGCGCGCGGTTGTGCTTTGCGGTCATCTCGTACTTCCAGAGGGTCACGAACAGCAGCGCCATGCCGATCAGACACGCGTAGAAGGCGGCCTTCATGTCGACCGGCAGGCTGCCCCCGGAGCTGTTGAGCACGCGCGGGTGGATCAGCGGGTTCGCCAGGCGCACGGCGAGGAAGTTCAGCGGCACGAACGCGCCCGCGACGATCGCGAACACCGCCGCGTAGCGCGACTGCTTCTCCGGGTCCTCGATCGAGAAGCGCAGCGGCTGGTAGGTCGCGTAGAGCAGGAAGACGATCAGGAAGGAGACGAGCGTCGGCTCGTCCCACACCCACCACTGGCCCCAGGCGGCCTTGGCCCAGATCGAGCCCGTCACGAGCGCGGCGGCGCAGAAGATCAGCGACTGGTGGATCGCGGTGTAGGCGCGCAGGTCGTGGCGCGGGTCGTTCGTGCGCAGGTACTGGATCGCGCAGATGCCGCCGAAGATGAATCCGCACAGCGACACGATCGCCAGCGGCACGTGCAGGTAGAAGATCTTCTGGGAGAAGCCCTGGTCGGCCTCGATCGGCGCGTAGAAGGCGGCCAGTGCGAAGCCCCCGGTCAGGACGACCGCGGTGAGGATCGAGAGGGCGCGAAGGCGCGTCCCGTAGAGCTTGCGCGTTGTGGGCATCGACGGTGGTGGGCTAGTCCTCGACGAGGAAGTCGAACAGCGCGTACGCGAGGAGCCCGAAGACCAGATCGTACAGCCCGAGCACCGCCGGCCAGCGTCCCGTCAGCGCGTGGTCGCCGTGCAGCGCCAGCAGTGGTGCGCTGGCACGCGCCGCCGCGATCACGACCGGCAGCAGCAGCGGCAGCGCGAGGATCGAGGTGATGAGGTCCCGCGCGCGGGTCTGCACGGCGATCGCGGCGACGAGCGTGCCGACGACGGCGATGCCCAGGTCGGCCAGCAGGAGCACGGCGACCAGTCGCAGCCAGGTCCCCGCGCCGGGCGACGGGCCGAGCAGGAGCACGGCGAACAGCGGCACCGCGACGAGCTCGAGCGCCGCGAGGAACGCCAGCAGCGCGCCCGCCTTGGCGAACAGCAGCGCGGTGCGGTCGACCGGTGCGAGGAGGAACCCCTCCAGGCCGCCCTCGTCGCGGTCTGCGACGAACAGCCGCCCGATGCCGAGCAGCGCGGCGAGCGTCAGCGTCACCCACAGCACGCCGGATGCCAGGTCGCCCTCGACGGTGTCGCGGCGCAGTGCGAAGTGGAAGACGACGTAGGTCATCGCCGAGAAGAGCGCCATCGCGACGAGCGTCTGCGGGGCGCGGCGCTCCAGCCGCAGCTCCTTGGCGAGCACGGCGCGCGCTGCGCCGAGCGTGGACGGGGGAGACGGCGCGCTCACCGGTACAGCTCCCCGATCTGCTCGGCCGTGACGTCGGCCGCCGGCGCGAGCAGCGCCTGCCGGCCGGCGCGCAGCCCGAGCGCGACGTCGCCCTCCGCCAGGCCGCCGGCGGGGTCGTGGCTCGTGACGACGCGTGTGCGCCCGCTCGAGCGGCCGATCAGCGGCTCGACCTGCTCGGCCGCCGCGGGGTCGAGGTTGGCGCGCGGCTCGTCGAGCAGCAGCACCTCGGGGTCGTGCAGCACCGCGCGGCAGACGGCCAGGCGCTGCACCATCCCGCGCGAGTAGGCGTGTACGCGGTCATCGCCGCGGCGCTCGAGGCCGACGGCGCCGAGCAGCTCGTCGATCCGCTCGGTCGCCGCCGTGCCGCGCAGCCCGTGCAGGCGGGCGTGGTAGGCGAGGTTCTCGCGCGCGCTCAGGTCGCCGTACAGCAGCGGCGCGTGGCCGAGGAACCCGATGCGCCCGCGAACGGCCCAGCCCTCGCGGCGCACGTCGCGCCCGAGGACGCTCGCGGTCCCGGCCGTCGGCCGCAGCAGCGTGGCGAGGACGCGCAGCAGGGTGGACTTGCCGGCACCGTTGGGACCGAAGACGACGAGCGTGCTGCCCGTCTCGAGGCTGAGCGTCACCTCGTCGAGCGCCGCGCGCTCGCCGTAGCGGCGCACGAGCCCGCTCGTGGCGATTGCGGGCGGCGTGCCCTCGGGCTCAGTGCTCACCGGCGGCGCGGCCCCCGTCGCGCGTCAGCGAGTCGGCGGCATGGCGCAGCGCCGGGGCGAACACCGGCACGAGCTGATCGATCGCCTTCGGGTTCCCGGGGAGGTTGATGATCAGCGTGCGGCCGGCGATTCCGCTGACGCCGCGCGTGAGCAGCGCCAGCGGCTGGTGGCGCAGGCCCTCGATGAGCATCGCCTGCTGGAAGGCCGGGGCGTCGCGCTCGATGACGTCGCGCGTGGCCTCCGGGGTGACGTCGTCGGGGGTCAGGCCCGTGCCGCCGGTCGTCACGACGAAGCGCACGTCGTCCGCGACGAGCGCGCGCAGCCGTGCGGCGATCGCCGCACGATCGTCCGGCAGGACCTCGACGGGCAGGACCTCGCAGCCGGCCTCGCGCAGCAGCTCGGCGAGGTGCGGGCCGGAGGTGTCCTGGCCTTCGCCGCGGGCGAGGGTCGTCGAGATCGTGAGCACGACGGTGCGCATCGCAGGGGACCGTACCCGGGGTGGATGGGGATAGGCTCGACCGCGATGCGCGTCGCGGTGGTCGGAGCGGGGTTCGCGGGGCTGGCGGCCGCCGACGCCCTGCAGCGCGCCGGCCATGAGGTGATCGTGCTCGAGGCGCGCGACCGCGTCGGCGGGCGCGTGCACTCCGTCCCGTTCGCGGGCGGACTCGTCGAGCGCGGCGCCGAGTTCGTCTTCGAGGACCATGTGGAGGTGCACCGGTTCTGCGGCCGGTTCGGCCTGACCCTCGCCGACAAGGGCGTGCCGTACGGCGCGCGCGAGCCGCGTGGCGGCGATGGGCCGCCGGTGACGCGCGCGGAGGTCGCGGCGGCGGCGGAGGGCCTGGCGGCCGCGGCCCGCGACGGCGGCTCGGTCGCCGACGCCGTCGACCGGCTCGATGCGCCGGCCGCCGTGCGCGCCGCGGTGCGCGCGCGGCTGGAGATGACGCACGCGACCCCGGCGGACGAGCTCGACGCCGCTGTGCTGGAGGACGCCGGCTCCTCGTTCGGGGACTACCCGTCGTTCACGGTCGCCGAGGGCAACCAGGCCATCGCACGGGAGCTCGCGGCCGCGCTGCCGGACGTCCGGCTCGGGCGGCCGGTCCACGCGATCACCGTCGACGGTGACGGCGCGCGCGTCTGCGTCGAGGGGGCCGAGGACGTCGTCGCCGAACGCGTGGTGGTGACGGCTCCACCCCCGGTCCTCGAGCGGATCGCCTTCATGCCCGGGCTCCCCGCGGGGCTGCTCGGCGCGCTCGCGCGCAGCCGCAGCGGCCACGCCGCGAAGCTCTTCCTCGCGCTGCGCGCGCCGGCGGTCCCTGACAGCGTGATGGCCCCCGACGAGCGCTACTGGACGTTCACCTCGCTGGGCCCGGGCGCCGCGGCGCCGCGCGTGCTCGGGGCGTTCGCCGGCACGCGCAGCGCCGTCGAGGCCCTCGCGCCCGGTGCGGACCCGGCGCCATGGATCGCGTCGGTCACGGCGCTGCGGCCCGAGCTGCAGCTCGACCAGCGCCACGCGCTGCTCGCGACCTGGCACGACGATTCGTGGGCCCGCGGCGCCTACAGCGCCGGGGTGCTCGGGCGCAGGGCGGGCGACGACACGCTGCTCGCCGCAGCCACCGGGCCGATCCACTGGGCCGGCGAGCATCTTGCGGGCCGCTTCGCGGGCTACATGGAGGGTGCGCTGCGCAGCGGGCTGCGCGCCGCGGCGGAGATCGGGCCGGGCTAACGCTCGTCGCGGGCCCAGTGTCCGCTGCGCCCGCCGGACTTCTCGAGCAGCTCGACGCGCTCGATGGCGACGCCGCGCTCGATCCCCTTGACCATGTCGTAGACGGTCAGGGCGGCGACCGCGGCGCCGGTCATCGCCTCCATCTCGATCCCGGTCTTCGCAGTCACGCGCGCCGTCGCGGTGAGGGTCACGGTGCCGGCCTGCACGTCGACCTGCGCGTCGACGTCGACGTGGTCGAGGCCGATCGGATGGCAGAGCGGGATCAGCTCGCCGGTGCGCTTGGCGGCCTGGATCCCCGCGATGCGCGCGACGCCCAGGACGTCGCCCTTCGGCGCGTCACCGGCGGCCACGGCGGCCGCCGTCTGCGGCGTCATGCGCACCACGGCGCGCGCGACCGCGCGGCGGTCGGTCACGTCCTTGGCGGCGACGTCGACCATCCGCGCGTTCCCCTCGTCGTCGAGATGCGTGAGCTCGGCCATCGGCTCAGACCGGGGCGTGGGTGCGCTGGGCGGCGGCGATCAGGTCGCGCACGGCGTCGCTGTCGCCGTCACGCAGCAGGGCGATCGGGTCGGGCTCGCCGTTCACGATCCCCTCGAAGAAGGCCTTGCGGTCCTGGTAGGTGGGCAGGGTGCCCTTCGCCCAGCCGCGCGCGTCGTTGAGCATGATCGCCAGTGTCGCGTACTCCTCGCCGAACAGCTCGCCGATCTCGCGCTTCATGCGCTTGGCGAGCGCGGGCGACGCCCCCGCGGTCGAGACCGCGATCGCGAGCGGGCCGGTGCGCACGATCGCCGGCAGGATGAAGTTGCACAGCGGCGGGACATCGACGACGTTCACGAGCATGGCGCGCGCCTCCGCATCCTGCGAGACGCGGATGTTCACATCGGTGTCGTCGGTGCAGGCGATCGCCAGGAACGCGCGCTCGAGGTCGGCGGGCCCGGCGTAGGCGCGCGGCTCCCAGGTGATCGAGCCCTCGGCGGCCAGCGTCCCGAGCTGCGGCCCGGCGTGCGGTGCGATGACGGTCACCGCGCCGCCGCAGGCGAGCAGGCCCTCGGTCTTCTCCAGGCCCAGCGCACCGCCGCCGATCACGACGCAGCGCCGTCCGGAGAGCTTCAGGCACGCGATGTAGAACGGCGTGTCGAGCATGTCGCGCACGCACGTCTGATCGCAGATGCCCTTGCGAAGCTGGCAGACGCACTCCTTCCCTGCGTACGCGGCGGCGGGCATGGTCGCCTCAGGGTAGACGGACGTACCCTCGGTGGACATGGCGCAGCGCAGCACCTTCACCCCGATCCCGTTTCGTCCCGCCGCCCCCGGCGAGGGCCACTTCGAGGACGACGACCCGATCCGCCGCGTCAACCGCGAGCTGATCGTGGCGTTCTCCGGTGCGCGGGCGCTGCTGATCCAGGCCGCGCACCCCGTGATGTTCGAGGGCTTCTACGACCGCACGAGCGGGCTGGACGATCCGCACGGGCGCCTGGCGCGCACGGCGACGATCATGAACACGATCTACTTCGGCAGCCGTGCGGACGCCGACGCGCTGACGGCGCGCGTGCGCCGCATCCACGCCCGCGTGCGCGGCGAGCTGCCCGAGCCCGCGGGGCGCTTCCCGGCCGGCACGCCGTACGCCGCCGACGACCCGCAGTTCCTGCTCTGGACGCTCGCGCCGCTGTTCGAGTCCGCCGAGCGGATCTACCGCCTCTACGTCGGCGACCTGGATCGCGACGAGCGCGACGCGCTGTGGCAGGACTACCGGCGCGTCGGCGTGATGTTCGGCCTGGCCGAGGACGAGATGCCGGACACGATCGAGGCGTTCGACGCCTACTACTCCGGGATGCTGAGCGGCGGCGATCTCTGGGTCACCGACCGCGCGCGCGAGCTGGGCCGCGCCGTCGTCTTCCACCCGCCCGCGCCCGCTCACATGCGCTGGCTCGTCGAGACCGTGAACTTCGTGATCGCCGGCTCGCTCCCGGCGGGCATCCGACGCGGCTACGCGCTGTCCTGGGACCCGCTGCGCGAGGGGCTGCGCCGCGGCGGCGCGCAGTACACCAAGCGCGTGCTGCTCCCGCTGCTGCCCGCGGCGCTGCGCAACACCCCCGTCGCCGGCGGGAGGCTGTTGCCCGGCCCGCCCCGCGCGCAGCCCGCCTAGGAGGAGGCCGCCCTGGGCGCGGCCGGCGCGGCCGGCGTGACGCCCTGGCGCGACGCCATGAAGCGCTCGAGGTAGGGCTGGACGAACAGCACCGCCGCCACCGCGAAGACGATCAGCGCGATCAGGTTCTCGCTCGCGCTGAGCATGAAGGCGGTCAGCAGGATCACCATGAACGGCGTCTTGAAGAGCATCATCAGGAGGCCGGGCAGGAGGCCGGCGATGAGGATCGTCAGCGACAGGCCGGGGATCGCGATGTGGATCGCCTCGGCCACACAGACGACGGAGAAGATCGAGGGGAACGTCGGGCCGCCGAGGAAGCCGGAGCGGAAGCCGACCGCCAGCAGCGCGAACTTGCCGAGCGCCATCACGAGCAGCAGCGCCAGGCCGTAGTGCGCCGGGTCGCTGATCACCGTGTGGATCTGGTTCTCGCCGGAGAACATCACGATCGGCGCGAAGTAGCCCACGACGCTGAAGACGACGCCGGCGGCCAGCGCGCGGATGATGATGCGGTCGTTCAGGCGAGCGAAGACCTGCGTGGCGACGCGCAGCAGCAGCGCGAGGATCACGGCGAGCACCACGCCGACCATCGCGAGCACGATGACGTAGACCACGTCGAGGAACTTGAAGCTCGTGACCGCCGGCAGGTCGAGGAACCCGGCGAGCCCCTTGCCGCCGAGCAGCCCGAAGATGATGTAGCCGATCGCGCCGCCGAGCAGGTTCGCGGCCAGCGTCGCGCGGCCCTTCGCCTGCTGCTGGACCTCGTAGCCCAGGACACCGGTGAAGATCGGGTTCTCCAGCAGGCCGTTGTAGGCCGAGGAGACCGAGCCGAAGACGAGCCGCGAGCGGTGCTGCTCGGGGATCTTCATCTTCTCGTTGTAGAACCCGGCGATCTGCGATGACAGCGCGCCGATGCCGCCTTCGGGGCCCAGGACGGCGCCGGACCACAGCGAGGCCAGCGACTCGGCCACCGTCGCCGGGAGGAGGCGCCACTTGATGTCCGAGGCGTCCCCGGTGAGGCTGTCGACGAACGAGCCGTCGAGGTTCGTCGGGGCCTTCAGGTACTTCACGATCACCCCGACCAGCAGCGAGAACGGGATGCAGATCAGCGGGAACATCCAGTGGTGTGAGGTGACGTAGTCGCTGTACCAGACGTGGTTCATGAACCACGTGTAGAGCCACAGCCAGCCCATCACGAAGAACCCGCCGAAGATCGCGACGACGACGACGTGGGCGTAGATGCGGGGAGGGACGACCTCGGGGGGCTCTGGCGCAGACGTGCTGATGGGATGCTCCCGGGCGTTGGCTGGGCGCGCGCCAGCCTACCGTCCGCTGCGGAGCGTGCGGACCCAGCGCCCGGTTGCGCGCACCATCGCCGCCGATCCGTGCTTGAGCGCCTGCTCGCGGTCGGCGTCGCGCGCCGAGCGCAGGCCGACGACCGCGCGTGCAGCGCTGACGAGCGTCGCGTCGTAGGGAAACCACCACGCGGGCCGGCCGACCGGCGGGTCCCAGGTGACGACCTTCGGCTCGGCGCAGGTGCGCAGCGCGATCGCGCCGCGCGTGCGCCCGATACCCGAGCCCTTGACCCCGCCCCACGGCACCTGCGGCGCGCTGCGCGCGACGAGGTGGTCGTTCATCCAGACCATGCCGACCTGCAGCTCGCGCGCGATCCGCCGGCCCTTGTAGCGGTCGGCCGTCCAGACCGATGCCCCGAGCCCGAGCGGCGTGGCGTTCGCGATCCGGATCGCCTCCCCCTCGCTGCCGGCCTGGTGGACGACGAGCAGCGGACCCGGCGCCTCCTCGAGCCACAGGCGCATGCCGGGCGTGACGCCGCTGATGACCGCCGGGGCGAAGAAGGCGCCGGCGACGCCCGGCACGCTCATCGGCCCGCCGCAGTGCAGCGTTGCGCCGGAGGAGACCGCGTCGTCGACGAGCGCGATCAGCCGGTCGAGACGCTCGCCGGAGACGAGCGGGCCGACCTCGATCGCCGGGTCGACGGGGTCGCCGACGCGCAGCTCGCCTGCGACCGCGGTGACGCCGTGCAGGAAGCGGTCGGTGACCTTGTGCAGGCAGATGGCGCGCCCGACGCTGCCGCCGGACTGGCCGGCGTTCGCGAACGCCGCCCAGGCCGCGCCGCGGACCGCCCGGCCGATGTTCGCGTCGGCGAGCACGAGCATCGCGTCGTTGCCGCCGAGCTCCAGCACGTTGCGCTTGAGCTCGCGCGCGCAGGCCTGCGCGACGGCGCGCCCGGCGCGCGCGTTCCCGGTGAAGCGCACCTGGGCGACGGGCGCCTCGACGAGCGCGCCGCCGACGTCGGCATGCCCGTGGAGCACGCGGAGCAGCCCCTCGGGGAGGCCGGCGCGCGCGAACACGCGAGCGATCCGCTCGCCCGCGAGCGGGGCGAACGGCGAGGGCTTGAAGACGACGCCGTTGCCGGCCATGAGGGCGACGGCGATGTCGCCGAGCGGCGTGGCGAACGGCTCGGCCGCCGGGCCGAGGACGGCGATCACCCCGAGCGGCTCGTAGGTCCAGCGGCCGCGCTTGACCGGGTGCTGTGTGCGCGAGAACCCGATTCGCTCCCCCTCCAGGATCCGCGGCCCGCGCTCGGCGAGCCACTGGAGCGTCTCGACCGCGGGGAGCAGCTCCATGACCTCGACCTCGGCGCGCGGACGACCCTGCTCGCGCGACAGGAGATCGACGAGCTCGTCGACCTCGTCGATCACCGCCTGCGCGGCGCGGGCCATGTAGCGCGCGCGGTCCTGGAGGCGCAGCTGACCCCAGAGGCGCTGCACCTCGGAGGCGCGGTCGACGGCGGCGCCGACCTCGCGGCGGGTGGCCTGCGGGACGGCGCCCAGCAGCGCGCCGCCCGCGGGGCTGCGCGACTCGATCGGGGCGGGCGCCTGCGCGGCGCCGGCGGTCGGCTCGGCCATCGCGGCGATTATGCCTCGCGCCCGCGGGCGCGGCGGATCTCGGCCAGGCGCTCGCGCAGGCCGGCCTCCGCCTCGTCGGGGTGATAGAAGCGCTGCCCGACGAGCATGTCGGGCAGCAGCTCCTGGCTGCCGATGTGGTTGGGCTGGCCGTGCGGGTCCTCATAGCCCCTGCCGCGCCCGAGCTCGTCGGCGCCCGGGTAGGAGGCGCTGCGCAGGTAGGGCGGCGGCGCCTGTGCCCCGGCGTCGCGGACCGAGCCGCGCGCCCGGGCGATCGCGCGGTAGGCCTCCTTGGACTTCGGCGCGAGCGAGAGGTAGATCGCGGCCTGCGCGAGCGCGTGGACGCACTCGGGCATCCCGACGTGCTCGACGGCGCCGGCCGCGGCGACCGCGAGCACGAGCGCCTGCGGGTCGGCGTTGCCGACGTCCTCGCTGGCGAAGATCACCATCCGCCGCGCGATGAAGCGCGGGTCCTCGCCGCCCTCGAGCATCACCGCGAGGTAGTAGAGGGAGGCGTCGGGGTCCGAGCCGCGCGTCGCCTTGATCCACGCGGAGATCGTGTCGTAGTGCTGGTCGCCGCGCTTGTCGAAGCGCACGGCGCGGCGCTGCAGCGCGTCCTCGGCGACCTGCAGCGTGATGACGGCGTCTCCCACCGTCGACGCGGCGAGCTCGAGCGCCTGGAGCGCCGTCCGGGCGTCGCCGCCCGAGCGCGCCGAGAGGAACCGGATCGCCTCCTCGTCGATGTGTGCGGTCCCGATCTCGCCGGCGTCGATCGCCCGGCGCAGCAGCAGCTCGACGTCGCCGGCGGTCAGCTCGTGCAGCTCGTAGACCTGCGTGCGCGAGAGCAGCGCCGCGTTGACCTCGAAGTACGGGTTCTCGGTCGTCGCGCCGATCAGCGTGACCAGGCCCTCCTCGACCGCGGGCAGCAGCACGTCCTGCTGGGCCTTGTTGAAGCGGTGGATCTCGTCGAGGAAGAGGACGGTGCGCTCGCCGCGCGCATCGCGGCGGTGCCCCGCGCGCTCGATCACGCCGCGCACCTCGGCGCGCCCGGCCTCGACGGCGCTCAGCTCCTCGAACGCGGCGTCGGCGGCCGTCGCGACGATCCGCGCGAGCGTCGTCTTGCCCGACCCGGGCGGGCCGTAGAGGACCATCGAGTGCGGGCGGCCGTGCTCGATCGCGGCGCGCAGGCTCGTGCCCTCGCCCAGCAGGTGCTCCTGGCCGACGACGTCGTCCAGCGTGGCGGGGCGCAGCCGCGCCGCCAGCGGGGCGTCCGCGGCCGCAGCGGACCCCGCGCGGCGCGCCGGCTCGTCTGGCGGGTCGAAGAGCTGGTCCACGTGGTCAGTATCGCGCCGGAGCGGATGGCTCAGGGCAGCGGCGCGCCGACGAGTGCGAGCGCGGCGCCCGTCGCGGCGGCGAGCAGGATCACCGGCATCACGCCGAGCCGCAGCGCGAACAGCAGCACCGCGGCGCCGGCGGCGACCGCCCACTGCCAGGCCAGGTCGACCCCGCTCGCCAGCGGGACGAACGCGCCGAAGATCGCGCCGATCGCGGCCGGCCCGGCGCCGTCGAGGAATGCGCGCGCGGTCGCGTTGCCGCGCAGCGCGTGGAAGCGGCGGAAGCCGAGCAGCACGAACACGAACGACGGGGTGAACGCGAGCGCCGCGGCGAAGATCGCACCACCGAGCCCGGCGGCGGCGTAGCCGACGACGGCGACCGTCTGCACGACCGGCCCGGGCGTGATCTGCCCGAGGGCGACCGCGTTGAGGAACTCCGTGTTCGTCATCCAGTGGTAGGCGTCGACGGCGTCGCCCTGCATGATCGGGACGATCACGAAGCCGCCGCCGTAGGACAGCGCGCCGACCTTCAGCGCCGTCCAGGCGAGCGCCGGCAGGGCGGCGACGCCGGTCGACACCGCGGCGGCCGCCGCGAGTGCGGGGCCCGGTGCGAGCGCCGGCGCGCCCGGACGGCCGCCGCGCCGGATCACGACCTCGATCAGGCCGCACGCCAGCAGCGCGAGCACGACGCCCGCCCCGGCGAGGACGGTGACGAGCGCGCCGACACCCAGGTACACGGCGGCGCGCGCCAGCCGGAAGCCCGCGTGCGGGGCCAGGCTCGCCCGCGCCAGGTCGTAGCCGACGCGCAGCACCACGGCGAGCACCGCGGCCCCTGCACCGGCCTCCAGGCCGCGCGCCCAGTCCGGCGGAGCGGAGCTGAGCGTCAGCGCGGCGAGCACGATGATCGCCACGAGCCCCGGCAGGATGAACGCCAGGCCGCCGATGAGCGCCCCCGGCACGCCGGCGACGCGGCGCGCGCAGTAGATCGCGAGCTGGGTCGACGCCGGGCCCGGCAACAGCTGGCAGGCCGCGTTCGCGTCCTCGAACTCGGGCGCGTCGATCCACTCGCGGCGCTCGACGCAGAGCTCGCGCAGCAGCGCGACGTGCGCGGGCGGCCCGCCGAACCCGACGACGCCGAGCCGGCCCCATTGCCTGAAGACCTCCCCGAGCGTGGCCTGCCGCCCCATGAAGCGGGGCATCGTGACACACGCGCCCACCCGGCCTGTGACGAATCGGTGCAGGGGTAGGATCGGTCGATGGCCGACCTGCAGGCGGAGGCGACCGGGCTGCTCGCCCGGCTCATCCGCCACAACACCGTCAACCCCCCCGGCAACGAGCGTGCGGCGCAGGAGGAGCTCGCCGCGACGTTGCGCGGGGCCGGGTTCGAGGTGACGCTCGTCGGCCGCACCGAGGAGCGCCCGAACCTCGTCGCCCGCCTGCGCGGCACGGGCGCCGGGCCGACGCTCTGCTTCCTCTCGCACGTCGACACCGTGCTCGCGCACGCCGACGAGTGGCGCCACGACCCGTGGTGCGGCGACGTGATCGACGGGGAGCTGTGGGGCCGCGGCGCGCTCGACATGAAGTCCCAGACGGCGGCCGAGGTGGCGGCGGGCGTGACGCTCGCCCGCGAGGGCTGGCGGCCCGCCCGCGGCGACCTGCTGATCGTCGCGGTCGTCGACGAGGAGGTCGGCGGCGCCGAGGGGGCGATCTGGCTCACCGAGCACCACCCCGAGCTCGTGCGCTGCGACTACCTCGTCAACGAGGGCGCCGGCGCCGTGATCCCGTTCGACGGCGGGCGCCTCTACGGCGTCTGCGTGGCCGAGAAGGGCGTCCACCGCTTCCGCCTGACGACGCACGGCACCGCCGGGCACGCCAGCAACCCGCGCATCGGCGACAACGCGCTGCTGAAGACGGCGCCGCTGCTGCAGGCGATGGCCGACCGCCAGCCCGGGTTCGACCTCACCGAGGGCCCGCTGGCGCTGCTCCGCGAGCTCGGCTTCGAGCACGCCGACGGTGCGCAGGCGCTCGGCGCGCTGCGCGAGCGCGACCCGATCCTCGCGATGATGGTCGAGCCGATGCTCGGCGTGACGTTCGCGCCGACGCAGGCGACCGGCTCGGAGAAGCTCAACGTCATCCCCTCGCGCGCGACGCTCGGCGTCGACTGCCGCACGCCCCCCGGCCTGGGCGAGGACGTCGTGCGCCGTCGCATCGCCGAGGTGCTCGGCCCCGACGGCTACGAGATCGAGTTCACCGAGCTCGTCGTCGGCAACGGCTCGCCCGTCGACAGCCCGCTGATGGACGTCATCCGCGGCTGGATCGCCGAGCAGGAGCCCGACGCCCGCGTCGTCCCCGTCACCCTGCCCGCGTTCACCGACTCGCGCACCTTCCGCGACGCCTTCCCGGACTGCGTCGCCTACGGCTTCTTCCCGATGCGCCACACGAGCCTCTACGAGATGTGGCCGCTGATCCACGCCCCCAACGAGCGCATCGACGTGCGCGACCTGGGCTTCGCCGCCGCCTTCTACCGCCACCTCGCCGAGGAGCTGATCGCGTGAGCGATCACGATGAGGGACCGCGAGCTGCGTCGAGCGAACTCCGGCGCGCTGTCGGGATGACCTCCGTCGACGACCAGCCGCTGCGCCTCGGCGGGATGGCGCTGCGCAACGGGCTGCTCGTCCATGGCCCGACGCACTGGGCTGCGGCGGTTCGTGGGCGTGACGGCTCGATCCAGGTGGCCTCGGGGCGCAAGCCGCGCGCGCCGCAGGCCGTCGACCGGATCCCCGGGGCGCGCGGCGTCGTGCGCCTGGGCGAGGCGATGGCCGTGATCCCGCTCGTGCGCGCCGCGCTGCCCGAGGCCCGGCTGCCGTTCGAGAACGCCGCCGTGGTCGGCGCAGCGGCCGCCGCGAGCCTCGGCGGCTTCGCGGCGCGCCGGCGCCTGCGCGGAGGGCGCGGCGAGCTCGCCGCCGCCGCACTGTCACTCGTCCCGTCGCTCGTCGCCCTGCGCGTCGGCGACACCGCCGCCTACCACGGGGTCGAGCACAAGTCGATCGCCGCCTACGAGCAGGGCGGGGAGGACGCCGCGGAGGCGTCCAAGGAGCACGACCGCTGCGGCTCGCACCTCGTCGCGCCGATGCTCGCGATGAACCTGGCGGGCGTCGCGATCCTGCGCCGTGTCGTCGAGCAGCCCTCGCCGCTGGCCGGCGGGCTGCTCTCGCTCGTGAGCGCCGGCGCCGCCGTCGAGGTCTTCGTGTGGAGCGAGCGCCACGCCGATCACCCGGTGTCCCGGGCGCTGCGCGTGCCGGGCTACGAGCTGCAGCGGGTCATCGGGACGCGCGAGCCGACCGCGACCCAGCTCGAGGTCGGACACGCCGCGCTGGAGGAGATCCTGCGCGTCGAGGGCCTCGCTGCCTGATACTGCAGGAACCACCGTTTCTGCCGATAGAGAGCCAGTGGCCGCTCTTCCCGAGATGAACGACTGATGCCCGGAACGATCCTGGCCACCGCCCCGGCGCTGGCCGACCCGACGCAGGCCCAGACGCAGCTGCTCGGCGCGCTGAACCAGCTCGCCGCGGTCCTGCATCAGGCGCAGCTCCAGGAACTGCCGCCGCCGCCGAGCTTCTTCGATCGCCTGCAGCAGTTCGGCACCGACTGGTCCGGGTTCATCGGGCTGATCTTCATGTTCGCGCTGATCTTCGTGCTCTGGAAGAGCCTGAAGCTCATGCCGCGCACGAAGCCGATGCAGATCAAGCCGCAGACGAACCTCGAGGTCGGCTGGAAGGACATCGCCGGCGCCGACGAGGCGAAGGCCGAGCTGATCGAGGTCGTCGAGTTCCTGCGCGACCCGACGCCGTTCAACAAGCTCGGCGCCCGCGTGCCCCAGGGGGTCCTGCTGCACGGGCCGCCGGGAACCGGCAAGACGCTGCTGGCCAAGGCCGTCGCCCACGAGTCCGGCGCCCAGTTCTTCTCGCAGTCCGCGTCCTCGTTCGTCGAGATGTTCGCCGGTCTCGGCGCGGCGCGCATCCGCCGCCTCTTCGACGAGGCGCGCAAGCACGAGCCGGCCGTGATCTTCATCGACGAGCTCGACGCCGTCGGCGCGCGGCGCGGCAGCGACAACAACTCCGAGCGCGAGCAGACGCTCAACCAGCTGCTCGTCGAGATGGACGGCTTCGCCTCCACCGACCAGGTCGTCGTGATGGCCGCCTCGAACCTGCTCGAGAAGCTCGACCCCGCGCTGCTGCGCCCGGGCCGCTTCGACCGCCAAGTGTTCGTCAGCCCGCCGGACGTGGGCGGGCGGCGCAGCATCCTCCAGGTGCACACGCGCTCCAAGCCGCTGGGCCCGGACGTCGACCTCGACGTCGTAGCCCAGCAGACGAGCGGGCTCACCGGGGCGGACCTCGCGAACCTCGCCAACGAGGCCGCGATCCACTGCGCGCGCCGCGGCGGCGATGCCCTGTCGATGCGCGACTTCGACCAGGCGCTCGAGCGCGTCGTGGCCGGCGTGCAGTCCTCGACGACGCTCAACCCGCAGGAGCGCCAGGTCGTCGCCTACCACGAGGCCGGCCACGCGCTCGTGCGCGAGCTGCTGACGACCGCCGACCGGGTGCACAAGATCTCGATCGTCCCCCGCGGCCAGGCGCTCGGGTTCGTCATGAACCTGCCCGACGAGGACAGCTACCTCAAGACGCGCGACGAGCTCGTCGACCAGCTCACGGTGCTGCTCGGCGGCCGCGTCGCCGAGCAGGTGGTCTTCGGCGCGGTGACGACCGGCGCGGCGAACGACCTGCAGCGCGTCGCCGACATCACCAACGCGATGGTCCACGTCTACGGCATGGGCACCTCGGACTCCGCTTCACGCACGTTCGTCGACCCCACCCAGCTCTCCGAGGTCTCGCGGCGCATCCGCGACGAGGAGCAGCAGGCGCTCGCCTTCGAGGCCTACGCCGCGGCGTTCCGCCTGATCACCGAGCATCGCGACAAGCTCGAGGAGTTCGCCCAGGCCCTGCTCGAGCGCGAGGTGCTCGAGCGCCCCGACATCGACCGCATCATGGAGGGCGTGCCGCGCATCGACCGGCGCCCCGCGATGCCGGCCCTGCGCGTCGCTGCCTCGTCGCCCGGCGAGTCCCCCGGCTCACAGCCCGATCCGCCGTCCAAGCCGCCGCCCGCCGCGGCGTGATGGGCCGTCGCGGCCCGTCGCATCCCGGGCATTCGTAGACTCCGGCGGGCATGTTCGCCCGCATCGACCACATCGGAGTCGCCGTCGAGAGCATCGACGACGCGCTGACCCTCTACGAGACGACCTACGGGATGGAGCTCGTGCACCGTGAGGTCGTCGCCGAGCAGGGCGTCGAGGCCGTGCTGCTCGACGTCGGCGAGAGCCACGTCGAGCTCCTGCAGCCGCTCGGCTCCGACACGCCGGTCGGGAAGTTCCTCGAGAAGCGCGGGCCCGGCATCCATCACGTGGCCTACCAGGTGTCCGACATCCAGGCCGTCCTCGCGGAGCTGAAGTTGAAGGGCGCATGGCTCATCGACGAGACGCCGCGTGTGGGCATCCGCGGCTCGCTCGTCGCGTTCATGCACCCAAAGAGCACCGGCGGCGTGCTCACCGAGATCGTCCAGCCCGTGGAGGGACACTGACATGACGAAGGACAAGGACGCGCGCGAGCGGGTCATCGTCGGCTTCCAGGGCGGCGGGACGCTGTCGCTGAAGCTGACCGAGAACGACCGCAGCGGCCTGGTCGACGGGCTCGCGGCGGCCGGGTGGCACGACGTCGAGGACGCCGACGGTCCCGTGCGGCTGAACCTCGCGCAGGTCGTCTACGTGCGCACGGAGAACGAGGAGCAGCGCGTCGGGTTCGGCCTCGGGTGAAGGTCGGCATCGTCGGCATGCCCAATGCGGGCAAGTCGTCACTCTTCAACGCACTGACGAAGGCCGGCGCCGAGGCGGCGAACTACCCGTTCACGACGATCGAGCCCAACATCGCCGTCGTGCCCGTCCACGACGAGCGGCTCGTGCAGGTCGCCGAGACGGTCGGCGCGAGCGAGATCGTCTGGGACACGATCGCCTTCCACGACATCGCCGGGCTCGTCGCCGGCGCGTCGAAGGGCGAGGGCCTGGGCAACAAGTTCCTGGCGAACATCCGTGAGACAGATGCGCTCGTGCACGTCGTGCGCGCGCACGGCGACGAGAACGTCATCCACTCCGAGGGCAGCGTCGACCCGGCGCGCGACATCGACACGATCGAGACCGAGCTGATCTACGCCGACCTCGAGCAGGCCGAGCGCCGCCACGCGCGCGTCGTGCGCGAGGCCCGCGGCGGCGACAGGCACGCGATCGCCGAGGAGGCCTGGCTGGCCGCGGTGATCGACGCGCTCCAGTCCGGGCGGCCGGCTCGAACGGTTCCCGTGCCCGACGAGGCCCCGGACGCCGAGCGCCTGCTGCAGCCGCTGACGGCCAAGCCGGTGCTGTTCGTCGCCAACGTGGATGAGGTCCCGCCCGCCTCCGAGGAGGTGCCGGCGGAGGTCGCCGCGCACGCGGCCAGCCACGGCGCGAAAGCCGTCGCCGTCTCCGCGCGGCTCGAGGCGGAGCTCGGCGAGCTCGACGCCGAGGACGCCGCCGCGATGCGCGCGGACCTGGGCGTCGGCGAGTCCGGCCTGGACCGCGTCGTGCGCGGCGCGTTCGACCTGCTCGGGCTGATCGCGTTCTTCGCCGCAGGTGAGGCCAAGCCGGCGCAGTGCTGGCACCTGCGCGACGGGCTCAGCGCCTGGCACGCCGCCGGCGAGATCCACACCGACATCCAGAAGGGCTTCGTCCGCGCGGAGATCGTCGCCTGGGACGAGCTCGTCGACGCCGGCGGCTACGCCGGCGCCCGCGACCGCGGCACGCTGCGGCTCGAAGGGCGCGACTACGTGATGCGAGATGGGGACGTCATCACCGTCAAATTCACCCCTTGACGGCTCGCGGGCCTCGCGGCGCCTGAGGCCGCCCGCTCGCCGGGGGCAGTAGCTCTCGCTACAGCACCCCGGCAGCGTGCGGCCTCATGCATCCGCGATGCCTCGCTCGAGTGGCGTGCCCTGCAGGACGCTGGCCTGATACGAGTTGGCCGCGCCATCCGACGCCGGCCATCATCGCCCGGCGTCGCCCGCGCGGGCCCGCCCGGGCGACCGCACCCGCTTCCTTTGGTGCCGCTGTTCGTGCACCGACAAGCCCGTCACACAACGCTGCGCAGCGCCCCCACCGCCCGGTCCACGTCCGCGAACGTGGTCTTCCAGTTGCATACCGAGACGCGCAGGCAGCGGCGCCCGCGCCACGTCGTCGCCGTCATGAGGCACGTGCCCTCGGCGGCGAGCGCGGCTGTCACCGCGTCGACGTCGACGCCCTCGGCGAAGCCCAGCAGCGTCTGGTTGAGCCCGGTCGCCAGCACCTCGACGCGGTCGTCCTCGTCGAGGGTCGCGGCGAAGCGCCAGGCGCACGCGCAGAGGCGGTCGACGAGTTCGGCGACGCCGTCGCGCCCGAGCGAGCACAGCGCCGCGTAGACCGGGACGCCGCGCGCGCGGCGCGAGAACTCGGGGGTCCAGTCGACGGGCTCGCGCAGCGCGTCCGGACCCGCCGTCTGCTCGAGGTAGCTCGCCGTCACGCTCATCGCGCCGCGGTGCGCCGCGCTGTCGGCCACGATCGCGACGCCGCAGTCGTACGGCACGTTGAGCCACTTGTGCGCGTCGGTCGCCCACGAATCGGCGCGCTCGATGCCGGCGACGCTCCCGCGGTGCCGCGGGCTGGCTGCTGCCCACAGCCCGAACGCGCCGTCGACGTGCAGCCACGCTCCCGCGCGCCGGGCGATCTCGGCGACGTCCGCGAGCGGGTCGATCGCGCCCGTGTTCACGTTGCCGGCCTGCGCGCACACGATCAGCGGGCCCTGCGCACCCGCGAGCATCTCCGCCAGCGCGTCTGCGCGCATCGCGCCGGCGTCGTCGACTGCCACCGGCTCGATGCAGTCCGTCCCCAGCCCGAGCAGGCGCAGCGCGCGGTCCACGGTCGCGTGGCGCTCGGCCCCCGCGACGACGCGGATCCGCGGCGCGCCCTGCAGGCCGCCCGTCTCGACGTCCCAGCCCGCGTCGCGCAGGACGGCGTGGCGCGCGGCCGCCAGGCACGTGGCGTGCGCCATCTGGCAGCCGGTGACCAGGCCGAACGACGCGTCGCGCGGCAAGCCGAGGATGTCGACGAGCCAGCGGCCGGCGATCTCCTCGATCGCCGCGACCGCCGGGGTGGGGAGCGCGAGGCCCGCGTTCTGGTCCCACGCCGACACCATCCAGTCGGCCGCGAGCGCGGCCGGCAGCGCGCCGCCGATCACGAAGCCGAAGAACCGCGGATGGTTCATGCCGGTGATCCCCGGGGTCGCGCCCGCGACGAGCGCATCGAGCACCGCGCGCGGGTCCTCGGCGTCGTCGGGGACCGGCCGGTCGAGCGCCGTGAGGATCTCCTCGTAGCTCTGGGCGGCCTTGACGGGCCGCTCGTCGACGCCCTCCAGGTAGTCGGCCGCGTGGTCGGCGGTGGCGCGCAGCAGGTCGCGCAGCAGCGTGGACTCGTCCGCGGGGCTCATGCCGTCGCCGCCCGGCCGTCCAGGTAGTCGTCGAGCGCCCTGCTCGCCTGCGTGTCCTCGTAGACCTCGTATTCGCGCAGCAGCCCCCACGACATCCGCCCCCAGATCACGTAGCGGTTCTCGTAGACGCGCCCGTCCTCGGTGTCGAGGTGGTCGGTGCCGCGCACGCAGAGCGTGGTGTTCCACGGCGGGCCCTGGGCGATCACCTCTTCGGGGTAGATCTTCAGGCCGGTCGCGACGAAGCGCTGCAGCCAGCGCTCCAGGTCGTCACGACCCTCGATCTCCGTCGCCCACGAGCTGTCACCCGGGAAGCGGAAGCGGATGTCCTTCGCGTCCAGGCGCAGCAGCGGGCGGTAGTCGCCCTCGCGCAGCCGCGCCATGTTGCGGGTCAGGATCCCCTTCGCCAGCCACGAGAACATGCGGCTCCCTTCACTCGATCGACGGCCCGAGCCTACCTCTCGGCGTCAGCGCCGCAGCACGATCACGCCGTCGTCGACGGCGGAGGCGCCGTACAGCTGGCGCCCGAACGGCGCGAGTGCGTCGACGCCGTTCAGGACCGTCGGCACGGCCGCGACCGCCGCGGGCGCCGTCAGGCCGCCGCCGGCGTCGCGCTGCAGCGGGACGACCGCGTCGGCGCCGGGCGCGGCGACGTCCAGCTCATGCCCGCCGGGGGCGAACGCCAGGCCTGTCGCGCCGCGCAGCGCCGGGACGGTCGTGCAGCCGGACAGCTCGTAGGCGGCCAGGCAGCCTGTCGGCCCGCCGAGCGGCCGCAGCGCGCCGCTGGCGGGATCGCGCGCGAGGGCGACGACGGCGCCGGGGTCGGAGGACGCGGCGTAGACGACGCGGCCGTCGGGGCTGACGGCGACCGCCGCGGCGCCGCGCAGCCCGGGGACCCGCACCGGGCAGGGCGTGTCGCCCGCCCCGACCCGGTTCGCGTCGCCGACGCACCCGGCGGCGCTGATCGCACCGGTCGCCGGGTTGCGCACGAAGTGCACGACCGCCGAGCTGACGCTCGCCGCCGTGTACACCGAGCGTCCGTCGGGGCTTACGGCGACCGCCACGGCACCCTGCAGCCCGGTCGTGCGCGGGCACCGGGCGCCGCTCGGCCCGAGGCTCTGCGCGCAGCCGCCCGCGACCGGCTGCAGGAGGGGCACGGGCCGGCTGACCGGCCGCCGGGGCCGGCGGGCAGGCCGCTGCGTCAGCGCGACGACCGTGTCCGTCCCCGGATCGCCGCCGTAGCCCGCCGCGTAGACCGTCCGCCCGTCCGGGCTGACGGCGAGCCCGGCGACGTGGCCCAAGGCACCGTCGCGCAGCGCGCAGCCCGGGATCGGGGCGGCGCTGATGCAGCCGGTGACGGCGGCCCCGCGCAGCGCGACGACCGCGCGATCGTCACGCGAACCGACGTCGAGCGCCCCTGCGACCGGTGCGAGCGCCGCCGCGCCGTGCAGGCCGGCGGCGTGCAGCGGGCACGCTGCGACGCCGGGAGCCGCGACGCAGAACCCGCGCGCCAGCGCGCCCGTTCCCGGGGTGCGGGCGAGGAAGGTCACCGCGTCGCTGCCGGGCGCGGCGACGGCGACGTGGCGCCCGCCGTCGACGAGCGCGATCGCCGCAGCGCTGTCGAGTCCGGGAACCGCGCGCGCGCAGCCGCCGAGGTCGGGTGCGAAGACGTCGCGCACGCAGCCTCCGACCCCGCCGGCGGCCTGCAGGGGCGCGGCCGTCTGCAGCGCGGCCGCGGGCTGCGCCCCCAGCGCGAGGACGAGGCCCGCCGCCGCGCCGAGCAGCGCACGGCGACCACCGAGGACCGGGCCGCGGCGGCGTCGTCGCGAAGCGATCTGGCCGGGAGAGGAGGACAGGCCGTCCATCGTGCCATGTGCCGACCGGCGTCGCGCCGGGCCCGTCCCGCCTACGCTGTCGGTGTGCGACGCATTCCGCCGATCGTCCTCGGCGCCATCCTCGCGGCCGGCCTCGCGTTCGGCGCGCCGGCCGCCGCATCGGCGACGACCCCCACCGCGGCGGGCTGTCAGCGCGCGCTCGTGCCCGGCGACCAGACGGTCACGATCAGCAGCGGCGGACTGACGCGCACCGCGCTCGTGCACATCCCGGACCGCGCCCCCGCCAAGCTGCTCCCGGTCGTCGTGGCGCTCCACGGGGCCGCGCAGAACGGCGCGTTCTTCGCCGGCTACACGGGCTTCTCGGCGATCGCCGACGCGGAGAACTTCATCGTCGTCTATCCCGACGCGCTGCCGGCGGCGTCGTTCCGCGACCGGCCGTTCTGGAACATCAGCAGCAGCGACCCGGGAGCCCCCGACGACGTGCGGTTCGTCTCGGACCTGCTCGACGACCTGCACCGCACGGCCTGCACGAACCCGCTGCGGGTCTTCGCGACGGGCGTCTCGAACGGCGCGAGCATGACCGCGCGCCTGGGCTGCGAGCTGAGCCGGCGCTTCGCCGCCATCGCGCCGGTCAGCGGCGGCTACGGGGCGCAGCCGGCGTGCACGCCGGTGCGGCCGGTGTCCGTGCTCGAGATCCACGGCCTGCTCGATCCGATCGTCCCCTACGCGGGCCTGGCGCCCGCGGCCGCGGGCGCCGTCCGTCCGTTCGTCGGGCGCTGGCTGACGTGGGACGGCTGCGCCGTCAGCCCCGCCGGGCGCGTCATCGCCCCGCGGGTGATGCGGCTGGAGTGGAATGGATGCCATGCGGGCGCCGCGGTCTGGCACCTGCGGATCACGGGCGGCGGCCATCAGCTCCCGGGCGGCGACCCGCCCGACTCAGGTCCTGCGGCGACGTTCGACGCGCCGTGGGCGATCTGGGACTTCTTCCGCACCCACGGGCGCGGCTGAGCGAGCGGTCAGGCGGCGGCGAGCCGCTCGGCGAGCCGGCCCATGCCGCGCTCGCGAGCGGCCGCCGCGGCGCCCTCGCGGTCGAGCGGGGCGTCCGCCGGGCGCTCGACCTCGATCGGCCGCAGCGTCGCGATGTCCAGGAACGCGCGCAGCAGGTCGGGCTCGCTCGTCAGCGCCTCGCGGGTCCGCGGCGTCATCGCGCTCGTCGCCTCCTGCGCGGCCGCGAGCACGCCCTCGAGGTTGCCGAAGCGCCCGAGCAGGTCCGCGGCGCCCTTCTCGCCGACGCCCTTCGCCCCCGGCAGGCCGTCCGACGGGTCGCCGCGCAGTGCGATCAGGTCCGGGACCTGCCCAGGCTCG
>Ga0208851_1000030_pt1 | contig 58897 bp, 56 predicted proteins | sample NGESurshal092012_FD_184481 | JGI IMG/M metagenome (GOLD analysis project Ga0208851, IMG submission 184481) | Arctic peat soil microbial communities from Barrow, Alaska - NGEE Surface sample 415-2 shallow-092012 (SPAdes) | ecosystem: Environmental > Terrestrial > Soil > Wetlands > Peat ... | reverse complement strand
GCAGGGACCGGCGCTCGGCGAGGTGCTGCGCGACCTCGTGCTGCGCCGCGAGCCGTCGATCGACGTCACCGCGCTCTCCCTCGACCGTTTCGACCTCGGCGTCCGTCGCGACGAGCGCCACCTGGTCTGACCCGCCGCGACACCGTGCTTGATCGCCTCCGGTCAGTCCAGCCGTCCGCGGAGGTACTGCGGGGGCCACTCGACGTCGGCCCCGAGCTCGTGTGCCGCGCGCAGGACCCAGTGCGGGTCGCGCAGCAAGGCGCGCGCGAGCAGCACGACGTCGGCGTCGCCCGTCGCCACGATCTCCTCCGCCTGCGACGGCTCGGTGATCAGCCCGACCGAACCGGTGGGCACGGCCGCCTCGCGACGGATCCGCGCGCCGAAGGGGACCTGGTAGCCCGGTCCAAGGACGAGCGCCTGGCGCGGGTCGTTGCCGGCGGAGGACACATCGACGAGGTCCACCCCGCGCTCGGCCGACTCGTGGGCGAAGACGACGGACTGCTCGACGTCCCAGCCGCCCTCGACCCAGTCGGTCGCGGAGATGCGCATGAGCAGCGGCTTGTCGTCCGGCCACACGGCGCGCACGGCGTCGATCACCTCGAGGGGGTAGCGCATCCGGTTCTTGAGGCTGCCGCCGTACTCGTCGTCGCGCAGGTTCGACAAGGGCGAGAGGAACTCGTGCATGAGGTAGCCGTGGGCGAAGTGCAGCTCGACGGTGTCGGCCCCGAGTCCGTCGGCCCGCACGGCCGCGGCGGCGAAGGCCTCGCGCGTGCGGGCGAGGTCCGCGTGGTCCATGGCGCGGGGCACGGCGTAACGGCCGAAGGGCTCGGCCGACGGGGCGAGGGTCTGCCAGCCGCCGGCGTCGAGCGGCACCGAGTCGTGCCCGCGCCATGGGGCGTACGCCGACGCCTTGCGACCGGCGTGCGCGAGCTGGAAGCCGATCGGCACGCCCTGGCCGCGCACGAACTCCACCACGGGCGCCAGCGCCTCGGCGTGGGCGTCGGACCACAGTCCGAGGTCCTCGGGCGAGATACGACCCTCGGGCGAGACCGCGGTCGCCTCGGTCAGCACGAGTCCGGCGCGGCCGACCGCGAAGGACCCGAGGTGCACCAGGTGCCAGCTGTTCGCGAGCCCCTCGACGCTGGAGTACTGGCACATCGGGCTCACCCAGGCACGGTTGCGGAAGGTCGTCCCGCGCAGGGTGACGGGCTCGAACAGGGCACTGGTCATGCTGCGATTCTCACCCGCGCGTCGCGGGCGCGCCCCACGGGGCTGCGCGCGGCGGCACGCCCTCAGACGTAACGCTCGAGGATGCTCGACTCGGCCAGGCGCGACAGGCCCTCGCGGATGGTGCGGGCGCGGGCCTCGCCGACGCCCTCGACCGCCTGGAGGTCGTCGATGCTGGCCGCGAGCAGCTTTTGCAGGCCGCCGAAGTGCCCGACGAGGCGCTCCATGACGATCTCAGGCAGGCGTGGCACCCGTGCCAGCAGCCGGAACCCGCGGGGGCTGACCGGGGAGTCGAGCAGCTCGGGCGTGACGGTGAAGCCGAGCGCGCGCGCGACCGCGGACAGGTCGAGCAGGTCGGTCGAGCTGAGGGCGTCGAGCTCCTGCAGCGAGGACTCCAGGCCGCGGTGCTTGCGCCCGCCCTGCGGCTGGTAGTCGCGGACGACGAGCTGGCGGTCAGACTCCACGCCGGCGATCAGCTCGTCGAGCTGGAGCGACATGAGCCGGCCGTCGGTGCCGAGCTCGACGAGGTAGTCGGCGATCTCGGAGGAGATACGCCGGACCATCTCGAGGCGCTGCGCGACGGAGGCGACGTCGCGGACGGTGACGAGGTCCTCGATCTCGAGCGCCGAGAGGGTGCCGCTCACCTCGTCGAGGCGCATCTTGTAGCGCTCGAGGGTCGCCAAGGCCTGGTTGGCTCGGGAGAGGATCTGGCCGGAGTCCTCGAGGACGTAGCGGCGGCCGGCGACGTAGAGCGCGATCGTGTTCATCGACTTGCTGACGCTGACGACGGGGAAGTCCGACTGCTTGGAGACGCGGTCGGCCGTGCGGTGGCGGGTGCCCTGCTCGTCGGTGGGGATGCTCGGGTCGGGGAGCAGCTGCACGGCGGCTCGCAGCAGCTTCGTGGCGTCGCGGTCGCAGATGACGGCGCCGTCCATCTTGGCCAGCTCGCGCAGGCGCTGGGCGGAGAAGTCGACGTCGAGGGAGAAGCCGCCGGAGGCCATCGCCTCCACCGTGCGGTCGTGGCCGAGGACCACGAGCCCGCCGGTGCGCCCGCGCAGGATGCGCTCGAGGCCGTCGCGCAGGACCGTGCCCGGTGCCACCTGGGCGATCGCCGCACGCAGTGCGGCATCGACGTCGACGCCCTTGTCGCCTGCCACGTGAGCCCCCCGGGGTCGGACCTGTGTGCGGGCACGGTCGTCGTCGATGCGCCCCCGCGCCCGGCACTCTACCGAGCCGGGCTCCCGGCGCGCACCGCCGATCTGCCGGGCTCCGGGCCGACGCCGTCTGCGTCGTGGGCCGCGGCGAGGTGGTGGAGCTGCTCGAGGGCGTCCTCGAGGTGACCGACCTCGTGGATGCGCGGACCAGGCGAGGTCGCGGCGGCGTCGGTGGGGCGGGTGAGCGCGGCCTTCGTGCCGCGTGGCACCAGGATGCGGGCGAAGCCGAGCCGGGCGGCCTCGGCCACGCGCTGGTTGAGGAACGGCACCGGGCGGATGTCGCCGGACAGCGCCACCTCGCCGATCGCGATGACGTCGGACGCGACGGCCCGATCGAGCGCCGCGGAGGCGATCGCGAGGCACACCGCGAGGTCGCACGCGGGGTCGGACAGCTTCGCGCCGCCGACGGTGGCGACGAAGACGTCCTTGTCCCCGAGCTTGGCGCGCCCCGCACGCTCGGTGACTGCGACCAGCATCGCGACGCGGGTGGAGTCGATGCCGGTGACGCCGCGTCTGGGGTTGGGGGTGGCCGAGGACGTGACCAGCGACTGCACCTCCGCGAGCATCGCGCGCCGGCCCTCCATCGTGACAGTGACGCAGGTCCCGGGCACCGGCCGGTCGCGGTGCTCGCGGAACAGGTCCGAGGGGTCGAGCACCTCGCGCAGCCCGTCGTCGGCCTGCTCGAAGCACACGATCTCGTCGGCTGGGCCGTAGCGGTTCTTCACCGCGCGAAGCAGGCGCAGCGCGGTGTGGCGGTCGCCCTCGAAGGTGAGGACGGTGTCGACGAGGTGCTCGAGGGCGCGGGGGCCGGCGATGCTCGAGTCCTTGGTGCTCTGGCCGACGACCAGCATGGGCATCCGACGGGACTTGGCGACCCGGCTGAGCACCTGCGTGACCTCCACGACCTGGGTCATGCCGCCGGCACGGCCTTCGACGTCGGCAGAGGCGATGGTCTGGACGGAGTCGACGACCACGAGCGAAGGGTCGTGCTCCTCGATGTGGCCGAGCAGCGTCGCGAGGTCGTTCTCGTCGGCGAGGAGCAGGTGCGAGGAGTCGGCGCCGATACGCCGGGCCCGCACGCCGATCTGCTCGACGGACTCCTCGCCCGAGACGTAGAGGACCGTCGCGCCGCCGCTGCCCTCGGCGTAGCGATGACCGACCTCGAGCAGCAGGGTGGACTTGCCGACGCCGGGCTCGCCCGCGACCAGGACGACCTGGCCGGGCACGAGGCCGCCGCCGAGGACACGGTCGAACTCGCCGAGCCCGGTGAGCCGCCGGACGACCTTCTCCTCCGCGATCTCCGAGACGGGTCTGGCCCGACGCGTCGGGACGACTCCCGACGTCCGCGCTCGCAGCCCGCTCGACGGCGCCGCTGCCACCTGCTCCGCGACCGTGCCCCAGGCCTGGCACTCGCCGCAGCGGCCGACCCACTTGGGCGAGGTCCACCCGCACTCCGTGCAGCGGTACTGGGCCGCTCGCGCCTTCGCCATCCCCGCACCCTACGGACCCCGACCGACACGACCCGAGCCGTTCCCCATGAAGGACGCCTTGGTTCCTCAGAGGACAACAAACTCCGCCTTCATCGCGGCGGACCACGGGTCAAGCGCGGCGTGACCGGCTCGGCGGCAGCGGGAAGCGATCAGGATCGACGTCGAACCGGGCGCGCGCACTGAGCGTGGAGACGACCAGGTCGTACGCGTCCTCGACGAGCGTGCGCACAAGCCCGTCGTCCACGGAGCCGTCCAGGATCAGGGAGACCCAGTGCCGCTTGTTGGTGTGGTAGCCCGGGGTGATCGCCGCGTGGTCCCGGACGAGCTCGGCGCCGCGGTCGGGATCGACCTTGAGCGTCATCAACCCGGGGTCGCCGTACTGGCCGACCAGGCAGAACATCTTGCCGCCGGAATGGCGACCGCCCGTGCCGGAGGCCGGCAGGACCCCCACCTTGTACACGTCGACGTCGTCGCCGAACGGGTGGGTCAGAAGTGCGCCGGGAAGCTCGAGCGGGTAGGCGCTCACCCGCTCGCGCTGCGGCTGCGGCCTTCGACGACCAGCCATGACCTCACCCTACGCAGTCACCGGAGCCCGGCGGTTGTCGGTGAAGGACGCCTGGATTGCTCTCTATGGAACCAAGGCGTCCTTCACGGACAAGGACGCTCACGCAGCGTCACGCACGAGGATGGGCGGTGTCGGCCAGCCGCGCCGCACGTCGACGGCTCTCCCGAACTCGTCCAGGACATCGTCGGGCTGGGCCGCGAAGCGACTCGGGGGGACGTGGATCACCGCGAGCCCCGAGGCCGTCATCTCGGCGTGACGGCGCATCGTTGCCGCCCAGCTCTCGACGGCGAAGTGGTGCTCCCTGCTGTCGATCTCTAGGCAGACGCCGGACCGGTCGTAGACGTCCGGACTCGCGAGGAAGCGCCCGTCCGGCAGGTGGAGCCGGGGGTTGAAGAGCAGGCCGGTCCACCCCCGGGCAACGAACGCCTGGCGGACGTCCGCCTCCGGCACCGACCGGACGCCCGCGAACACCTCCTCGAGCGCCAGGCGCGCGAACCGATTGCCGCGCACCTGGCCGAGGCGCCGCTCGTCCTCCAACGCCTCGGGTGCCACGAGACCGCGCTGGACGACCTCGAAGATCAGGGCGCGCACGGCGTCCTGGTCCGTGCACCGTCGTGCGGCGTCGAGCACAGCTCGCGGCAGGACGGCGAGCCTCCGGCCGTCGCGGACGCGGTGCGCGGGCAGGAAGGTCGTCCGTTCTACCGTCACGAAGCCGTGCGACGCCCGGTGCCGCTCGTGCGGCACCAGCACCTGGACACGCTCGACCTGGCGCAGTGCGGGAGCCGATGCCGCCCGTACGCCGTACCTGCGGAGAACCGCGACGCTGGTGAGCACCGACCCCGGGCCGGCGTACAGCAGGGCAGCCATGTCGCGTTGGTCGTGGCTCAGCGGCCCGCGGCCGTCGACCCGATGGACGCCGAGCAGCACGCGGCTGAACATGCCGCCCAGCTCGTTGGACCGGCTCAGGCTCGCGCGCGACACCCCCAGGGTGGTGAGCTGGGCGGCGGTGAGGAGCTGGTGCTGAGCCGAGGCGGCTGCGAGGACGGCGTCGCGCGACCAGTGGGCGGGGCGTGGCATCCGCGCAGGGTGGCGCGGCTGCGACCCGGTCCGGCGCCGAACGGCGCACGACCTGTGGACGAATCTCAGAATGGTGGCGGAGTTTGTTGCGCTCTATGCAACAAAGGCGTCCTTCAGTGAGAGCGCGAGGTCAGAGGGGGTCGGCGGGGTGGGGGGCGAAGACGGCCATCGTGGCGTGGCGGTCCTTGGTGGTGCGCTGCTTGGCGGCCACCGACCGGGCGGCGGTGAGGGCGGCGATCCGGGCCTCGCAGTGGGCGTGCAGGACGTCGTACGCAAGGGCGCCCATGAGCGCCACGAGCGTGGAGCGCTCGGTGACGTAGACCGGCTCGGTCGCGACGTGCGCCTCGGTCGAGCCGCTGCAGTACCAGTCGAGGTCGTGGCCGCCGGGCCCCCAGCCGCGGCGGTCGTACTCGCCGATGGAGACGACGAGGACCTCGCTGCCGTCGGTGCGGGTCACGTGCTCGAACGTGCGGCGCACGGGCAGCTGCCAGCAGACGTCCGGCTTGACCTCGACGTAGTCCCTGCCGATGCGACCCGCCAGCTGGTGCAGGGCGCAGCCGGCGCCGCCGGCGAACCCGTCGCGGTTGAGGAAGATGCAGGCGCCGTCGACGACGCGGGTCTTGTCGGCCCCCTCGTCGTCCTTCTCGGTGATGCCCTTCTTCGCGCCGGCCCTGGCGTACTGCCAGGTGTGCTCGTCGAGCATCGCGGCGTAGGTGCGGGTCTTCTTCAGGTCGGCCTTGTCCGAGAAGTGGGCGCCGAGCACGCAGCAGCCGTCGTCGGGCTTGGTGCGGTCGATGCCGTGGCAGCCGCGGCCGTAGATGCAGGTCCACCGGCTGGTGAGCCAGGTGAGGTCGCACCGGTAGATCTGGGTGGCCTCGGCCGGGTCGACGAACTCGATCCAGGCACGGGGGAAGTCCAGCGGGACCTCGTCGCGCCGGGTCAAGGCGACGTCGACGGGCGCGGACTTCTTGCTCTTCTTCGAAGCGGCCACGAATCCACCCTAGGGGTCGCTCGCGCGGTGCGGGGCGACGGTCCACCCCCGACGCCCTAGCATCGAGACGTGCGCCTCGGAGTCCTCGACGTCGGTTCCAACACCGTTCACCTGTTGGTCGTCGACGCCCATCACGGTGCGGCGCCGATCCCGGCGCACTCGCACAAGACCGAGATGCGCCTCGCGGAGCACATCGTCGACGGCGAGAAGATCTCGCGGACCGGCATCGACACCCTCGTGTCGTTCGTGCGGTCGGCCCAGGACGTCGCCGAGGACTTCGGCGTCACCGAGATGATGGCGTTCGCGACCTCGGCCATCCGTGAGGCCTCCAACGGCGACTCCGTGCTGCGCGAGGTCCGGGAGCGCACGGGCATCGAGCTGAAGGTGCTCTCCGGCGACGACGAGGCGCGCCTGACCTTCCTCGCGGTGCGCCGCTGGTACGGCTGGTCCTCCGGTCGCCTCCTCGTCCTCGACATCGGCGGCGGGTCGCTCGAGATCGCCATCGGCGCCGACGAGGTCCCCGACGTCGCCGTGTCCCTGCCGCTCGGCGCCGGTCGGCTCACCCGCGCCTTCCTCACCAAGGACCCCGCCCGGCCCGACGACGTGAAGGCGATGCGCAAGCACGCGCGCGCGACGATCGCCGACGTCACGGGCCGGATCACGCGTGCCGGTCAGCCGCGCCACGTCGTCGCCACCAGCAAGACCTTCCGGTCGCTGGCGCGCATCACCGGCGCCGCGCCCTCGAGCGAGGGCCCGTTCGTACGCCGACGCCTGCACCGCGACGACCTGCGGCTGTGGGTCCCGAAGCTCGCGGGCATGACAGCCAAGGAGCGCGCCGAGCTGTCCGGGGTGAGCCCCGGCCGCGCACCCCAGCTGCTCGCCGGCGCGATCGTGGCCGAGTCCGCGATGGACCTGCTCGGCCTGAGCCAGCTGGAGATCGCGCCGTGGGCGCTGCGCGAGGGAGTCATCCTCGAGCGGCTCGACCGGATCGAGCGATGACCCAGGAGCTCGCGGCGGTCGACGCCGACGTCGACCCGGCCGTCGGCCTCACCTCGGCGCAGGTCGCCGAGCGCGTGGCCGCGGGCCAGGTCAACGCCGTCAAGGACCGCAACTCCCGCTCCCTCGGCGACATCGTCCGGGCCAACACCCTCACCTACTTCAACGCCCTCATCGGCTCGCTGTGGGTGCTCATGCTCGTGAGCGCGCCGTTCATCGACTCGCTGTTCGGCTTCGTCATCGTCATCAACACCGCGATCGGCGTCGTGCAGGAGTACCGAGCGGCACGCACCCTCGCCAAGCTCTCCCTCGTCGGCCAGCAGCAGGCCCTCGTGCGCCGCGACGGCGCGGACTGCGAGATCCCGCCGAGCTCGATCGTGCTGGGAGAGCTCATCGTCATCCGCACCGGCGACCAGATGCTGGTGGACTCCGAGGTCGTCGCGAGCAACGGCCTCGAGCTCGACGAGTCGTTGCTCACCGGTGAGGCCGACCCGGTCGAGAAGGAGCTCGCCGCGGAGGTGCTCTCGGGCTCCTTCGTCGTCGCCGGGTCAGGTCTTGTGCGCGCCACCCGCGTCGGGCACGACTCCTACGCCGCCAAGCTCGCCGACGAGGCCAGCAAGTTCAGCCTCACGAGGTCCGAGCTGCGCGACTCGATCCAGCGGTTCATCAAGTACGTCTCGTTCGCCCTCGTGCCGATCGGGATCTTCCTGTTCGTCTCCCAGTACCGGGCGAACGACGGCAACATCCGCGCGGCGATCGCAGGCACGGTCCCCGGCATCATCACGATGGTTCCCGAGGGTCTCGTCCTGCTCACGAGCGTGGCCATGGCCGTCTCGGTCATCACCCTCGCGCGCAAGCGGGCGCTCGTGCAGGACATGCCCGCGGTCGAGGTGCTCGCCCGCGTCGACGTCGTCTGCGTCGACAAGACCGGCACGCTCACCGAGCCGGGCATGGCCGTGCACGGCGTCGTCGTGGTCGACCACGCGCTGCCGGTCGACGACGTGCTCGGCGCGTTCGGCGCCAGCGAGCCCGAGCCGAACCAGACGCTCGTCGCGATCGCGGCGCGGTACCCGGCGCCGGCCGGGTGGGCGGTGACCGCGACCGTCCCGTTCTCGAGCTCGCGGAAGTGGTCGTCGGCCACGTTCGGCGAGCACGGGGCGTGGGTCATCGGCGCCCCGGAGATGCTGCTTCCCGAAAGCCATCCGGTGCGCGCCGAGGGCGACGAGCTGGCGGCCGACGGGGCACGCGTGCTCGTGCTCGCCCGCGCCGCCGGTGAGCCGAGCGCCGAGCACGGCACGGGCGACCTGCAGCCCGCCGCCATCGTGGTCATCAACCAGACCCTTCGCGCCGACGCCGCGGCGACGGTGGCCTACTTCCTCGACCAGAACGTGCGCCTGAAGGTCATCAGCGGCGACAACGCCGTGACCGTCGGCGCCATCGCGGCCCAGGCGGGCATCCCCGGCGCGGACGCGCCGTACGACGCCCGCGAGCTCCCGGACGACGTCGACGCCCTCGCCGGCGTCCTCGAGGAGCACTCGGTCTTCGGTCGGGTCACTCCCGCGCAGAAGCGTGCGATGGTCGGTGCGCTGCAGAGCCGCGGGCACGTCGTGGCCATGACCGGGGACGGGGTCAACGACGTCCTCGCGCTCAAGGACGCCGACCTCGGAATCGCGATGGGCTCCGGTGCCGGCGCCACGCGGTCCGTCGCTCAGATCGTGCTGCTCGACGACGAGTTCTCCGTCATGCCCTCCGTCGTCGCCGAGGGTCGTCGCGTGCTCGGCAACGTCGAGCGCGTCTCAGACCTCTTCCTCACCAAGAGCTTCTACGCCGTGACGATCTCCATCGCCACGATCGTCTTCACGCAGCCCTTCCCGTTCCTCAACCGCCACCTCACGATCGTCACGGCACTCACCATCGGGACGCCGGCGTTCTTCCTCGCGCTCCTGCCCAACAAGGCGCGCTTCCGTCCCGGCTTCTTCCGCCGCGTCCTGAAGTTCGCCATCCCCGCGGGCGTCATCAACGCCGTCTCCGCCTACGTCACCTACGGCTACGTCCTGCATCTGGACTACGGGGTCGAGGTGGCCCGCTCGTCGGCGGTGGTGACCCTGTTCGTCGTGGCCTGGTGGGTGCTCGTGCAGGTCGCGCGGCCGATCAACCTGATCCGCGGCGTGATCGTCGGTGCGATGCTGGTGGGGTTCCTGGGCGTGCTCTACATCCCCTGGCTCTCGCACCTGTTCGCGCTCTCCTGGAGCCCGGACACCCCGGGGCTGATCGCCCTCGGGGTGGGCGTCGTCGGTGCTGGAGCGGTCAGCGTCGTCCACGCCTTCGCCGGTCACGGCACGCCCGACGAGGAGGCCACCGAGGTCCGCACACCGCTCGCAGTGGGCACCGGGGCACCAGTCGGCGGAGGATGACCTCGTGAGCCCGATGGTGACCCTCTCGACCGCGTCGACCTACCCCGAGTCGACCGCGGCCTCCTTCGAGATCGCCGCGCGCCTCGGCTACGACGGCCTCGAGGTCATGGTGCTCACCGACGCGGTCAGCCAGGACCCCGAGGCGCTGCTCCGGCTCCGGGACCACTACGGGATCGCCATCACCTCGATCCACGCCCCGTGCCTGCTCATCAGCCAGCGGGTGTGGGGCAGCGAGCCGTGGCCGAAGCTGCAGCGCGCCCAGGCGGCGGCCGAGCGGCTCGGCGCCTCGACCGTGGTCGTGCACCCGCCGTTCCGCTGGCAGCGCGACTACGCCCGCGACTTCGTGTCCGGGATCGAGGCGATGGCGAGCGAGACCGACGTCCGGTTCGCGGTGGAGAACATGTTCCCGTGGCGCGCGGCGTCGCGGGAGTTCGCGGCGTACCTGCCCAGCTGGGACGTCCGCGACGACGACTACCTGCACACGACCCTCGACCTGTCCCACACGTCGGTGTCCGGCTCGGACGCCCTCGAGATGGCGACCGACCTCGGTGAGCGGCTCGCGCACGTCCACCTCGCCGACGGCTCGGGCTCGAACCGCGACGAGCACCTCGTGCCCGGGCGCGGGACCCAGCCGTGCGCCGAGCTCCTGCAGGGGCTCGGTCGGTCCGGGTTCGACGGGCAGGTCGTGGTCGAGATCTCGACCCGCAAGGCGGTCGACCGGGCCGAGCGGGAGGCCGACCTGCGCGAGGCGCTGGACTTCGCGCGCCGGCACCTCGCAGCGGAGCCCACCGAACGGCACGACGCGAGCGAGGTGGCGACATGAACGCGTCCGACGACATGACCAAGCAGGTCCTCGACGCCGCGAGGGCCGCATACGCCCGCCGTGGCTACCTCAACACGACGCTCAAGGGCGTGGCCGCCGCTGCCGGCGTGGCGCCCGACGTCGTACGCCGCTACTACGACAACCGCGAGGCGCTGTTCGTCGCCGCGATGCGCCTCCCGTTCGACCCGGCGATGTCGATCGCCCAGCTGCTGGCTCCGGGCATCGACGGCCTCGGCGAGCGGCTCGTCCGCGTGACCCTGCGGATGCTCGACGACCCGGAGACGCGCGACCAGCTCGCCGACATGGTCAAGGACGGCGCCGGCGCCACCAAGGCGACGGCCGCCCTGCGCGAGTTCTTCGAGACCGAGATGGTCGACCGCGTGGTCTCCGCGCTGGGCGTCCCGGACGCCCGCATGCGCGTCGTGCTCGCGACGTCCTACCTCATGGGCGTCGCGACATCGCGCTACGTCCTGCAGGTCGAGCCGCTCGCGTCGGCGACCGAGGACGCCGTCGTCGCGATGGTGGGGCCGATGGTCCAGCTGACGCTCACCACGCCGATCCCCCCGCCGGCCGTCAAGTCCTCCTGAGACAGCCGCTGACGCCCGGGCGACGGTCGGCGCAGGTCCGCAGGGGTGCGCCGGACCGGTCGACTCACCACCGGGCACGGCCGCGGGTAGCCTGACCCGCACGTGGCGGCGCGCGGGCCGCCCCAGCGAAGGAGTGAGCCGGTGCTGCGTGAGGTCCTGCTCTCGGTGTCGCGGAGCGAGAAGCTCAAGCAGGTCGCGACCGATGCTCCTCCGGCGCGGGCCATGGTCGACCGGTTCGTCGCGGGCGAGCGCACGGAGGACGCCGTACGGGCGACCGCGGAGCTCGCGGCATCGGGTCGGCTCGTCACGATCGACCACCTCGGCGAGGACACCCTCGACCTCGCGCAGGCCACGTCCACCCGCGACGCCTATCTCACGCTGCTCGACGCGCTCGGCGCGGCCGGCCTCACCGATCGCGCCGAGGTGTCGGTGAAGCTGTCGGCGGTCGGTCTGGCGCTGACCGGTGACGGGGAGAAGATCGCCCGCGACAACGCGCTGGCGATCTGCGAGCGGGCGGCGTCCTACGGCACCACGGTCACGCTCGACATGGAGGACCACACCACCACCGAGTCCACGCTCGGCATCCTGCGCGAGCTCCGGCTGGACTTCCCCGGGACGGGCGGCGTGCTCCAGGCCTACCTGCGCCGCACCGAGGCGGACTGCCGCGACCTGGCGACCCACGGCTCGCGCATCCGGCTGTGCAAGGGCGCCTACAGCGAGCCCGAGTCGGTGGCCTACACCGACCGGGGCGAGGTGGACCGTGCCTACGTCCGGTGCATGAAGATCCTGATGCAGGGTGACGGCTACCCGATGCTGGCCACCCACGACCCGCGCCTGGTCGAGATCGGTGGCGCTCTGGCCGTCCGCAACGACCGCCGGCCCGGCAGCTACGAGTACCAGATGCTCTACGGCGTCCGACCGGACGAGCAGGCGCGTCTCACCGCGCAGGGCGAGCGCATGCGCGTGTACGTGCCCTACGGCGACGAGTGGTACGGCTACCTCGTCCGCCGGTTGGCCGAGAAGCCGACGAACCTGACCCTGCTCGCCCGCGCACTCGTCTCGAAGGGCTGACCCATGGGTCTCGTCGCGATCTTCGGCGCCGGCGTCATGGGGGAGACCCTGCTCGCGGGCCTCATCCGTGCCGGTCGTCCGGTCTCCGAGCTGCTCGTCACCGAGCGTCGTCCCGAGCGGGCGGAGGAGCTGCGCGCCAGGCACGGGGTCGAGGTCGCCTCCAACATCGACGCCGCGAAGCTGGCCGACACGCTCGTCTTCGTGGTGAAGCCCCAGGACATGGGGGCCCTCTGCGACGAGATCTCGCCGCACGTGCGTCCCGGAGCGCTCGTCGTGTCGCTGGCCGCCGGCATCACCACCGAGTTCCTCGAGTCGCACCTGCCCGAGGGCTGTCCCGTGGTGCGCGTCATGCCGAACACGCCGGCGCTCGTCGACCAGGGGATGGCTGCCTGCGCACCCGGTGTGCACTGCGACCAGGCCCACCTCGACGAGGCGCGTCAGCTGCTTGAGGCCGTCGGCCGCGTCGTCGTGCTCGAGGAGAAGCACCTCGACGCCGTCACCGCGATCAGCGGCAGCGGCCCGGCGTACTTCTTCTACATCGTCGAGGCGATGATCGAGGCGGGCGTGTTCCTCGGCCTGCCGCGCAGCACGGCGACCGAGCTCGTGGTCCAGACCTGCTACGGCGCGGCCACCATGCTGCGCGAGACCGGTGAGCATCCGAGCGTGCTGCGCGAGAACGTCACCTCGCCCGGCGGCACCACGGTGGCCGCCCTGCGCACGCTCGACGACCACAAGGTGCGCGCGGCGTTCATCTCGGCGCTCGAGGCCGCGCGCGACCGCAGCCACGAGCTCGCCTCGGGACAGTGACCCGCCGGTGACCGGCGCAGCAGCGGTCGTCTGGGACGACGCACTCGCGTCGTACGACTTCGGCGCGGGCCACCCGCTCGCGCCGATCCGAGTGCAGCTCGCGATGCACCTCATCACCGAGCTCGGGCTGCTCAACGGCGACGGAGTCACGGTCATCGAGCCCGACGCGATCGACGACGACCTGCTGGCCACGGTCCACGACCTCGACTACATCGAGGCCGTGAAGCGGTCCTCTGCCGACCCGTCGGTCCACGAGCTGCACCGAGGCCTGGGCACCGACGACGTCCCGACCTTCCGGGGGATGCACGAGGCCTCGCGCGCGGTCTGCGGCGCGACGCTGGCCGCGACCCGGTCGGTGCACGAGGGTCGCAGCCTGCACGCCGTCAACCTCGCCGGCGGTCTCCACCACGCGATGCCGGGCGCGGCGTCGGGGTTCTGCGTCTACAACGACCTCGCCATCTCCATCCAGTGGCTGCTCGACCACGGCGTCGACCGGATCGCCTACATCGACGTCGACGTGCACCACGGCGACGGGGTGCAGGCCGCGTTCTGGAACGAGCCTCGGGTCCTGACGGTCTCCGTCCACGAGAGCGGTCGCGCGCTGTTCCCGGGCACCGGCTTCCCGATGGAGGTGGGGGGCCCGGACGCGGTCGGCTCGGCCGTCAACGTCGCGCTCCCGCCCGGCACCGGTGACGAGGGCTGGCTGCGCGCCTTCTACGGCGTCGTGCCGGGCGTGGTCGAGGCGTTCCGGCCGGACGTCATCGTGACCCAGCAGGGGTGCGACACCCACGCCGACGACCCGTTGGCCCACCTCATGCTCACGGTCGACGGTCAGCGGCTGACCTACGTCGCCCTGCACGAGATGGTCCACTCGATCACCGCTGGTCGCTGGATCGCGACAGGCGGCGGCGGCTACTCGTGGATTGACGTCGTGCCGCGGGCCTGGGCCCACCTCGTCGGCGAGATGGTGGGCGCCCCCATCCCCCCGGAGACGCCGGTCCCCGAGGCGTGGCGCTCCTTCGTGACCGACCGGCTCAAGGTGCCGACGCCGGGTCTCATGACCGACGGCGCCCAGCCTCGGGTGAAGCTCTGGGAGCAGGGCTACGACCCGGCCGACCCGATCGACGCCGCCGTCCTGCGCACACGCGACGCCGTCTATCCCTGGCACGGTCTCACCGCCGACCCCTACCACGGCTTCTGACGGCGCTGGGCGGCCTCGGCGCTCGGTCGTCGCCACCGCCCGGGTCTCGACCACGGAGCGCCACCGAGCGTCGGACGCCTGTCGCGGAGCGTGCCCGCGCACGGCCGAACGGGGGCACCTCCTCACCCGGTCGGTCCAGCGGCCCGCAGGAACCAATCCCGTCACACCTTCCCCACCAGCCCCGACGGCCACTAGCCTGCTGGCAGTAGCAGGGACGGTACGTGTCGTCGCGGTCCGGTGGGGAAGCCGAGTCCGCCACGTTCCGACCGAAGGACACGTGGACAATGGCGACCAACGAACGGCCTCTCTCGGAGGTCCGGTTCCTGACCGTGGCCGAGGTGGCGACGGTGATGCGGGTGTCGAAGATGACCGTCTACCGTCTCGTGCACAGCGGCGAGCTGCCTGCGGTGCGGGTCGGGCGCAGCTTCCGCGTGCCCGAGCAGGCGGTCAACGACTACCTGCGCGACTCCTTCGTCGAGACGGCCTGACCCCCGCTCCCCGTGGTCGGCGTCGGCCGGGAGCGGTCGGCGGACGTCGTAGCCTCCGCGCCAGGTAGGGTGATGTCCTGATCGCGGACGGACTCGTGCCGGACGCCACCACCAGCGGCGCCGCCAGGCGCCGCGTCCGGACGAGGCAAGCGAGGTCGAGCCATGGGCTCCGTCATCAAGAAGCGCCGCAAGCGCATGGCGAAGAAGAAGCACCGCAAGCTGCTGAAGAAGACGCGCGTCCAGCGTCGTAACAAGAAGTAGGCGGCTCGGGCTTCGGCGTACGCGCCGGCGCCAGACGTTCGGACGGGCGGGGACCTTCGGGTCCCCGCCCGACCGCGTTCCCGGGTGGGGCATGATCGGAGCAGACTGGTCCTGGCCGGTCCTGACTGCTGAGCTGGAGGTGCCATGCCGCGCGTCGTCCTCGTCACCGGTGTCTCGAGGCACCTCGGCAGCCGGATGGCCCAGATCCTGTCGCAGGACCCCGCCATCGACCGCGTCGTGGGCGTCGACATCGTGCCGCCGCGCGAGGACATCGGCGGCGCCGAGTTCGTCCGCGCGGACATCCGCAACCCGATCATCGGCAAGGTCATCGCCGCTGCGGGGGTCGACACGGTCGTCCACATGGGCGTGCTCTCCACGCCCGTGCAGGCTGGCGGCCGGGTGTCGATGAAGGACATCAACGTCATCGGCACGATGCAGCTGCTCGCGGCCTGCCAGAAGGCCGAGGGCATCTCGCGGCTGATCGTGAAGTCCACGTCGTCGGTCTACGGCGCGGGCCCGAAGGATCCGGCGATGTTCACCGAGGACACCGAGCCGCGCAGCCAGCCCCGGTCCGGCTGGGCCAAGGACTCCGTCGAGGTCGAGTCCTACGTCCGAGGGTTCGCCCGTCGCCGTCCCGACGTCGCCGTCACGACGTTCCGGTTCGCGAACTTCCTCGGGCCGAAGGTCGACACCCCGATGGCGGCGTACTTCGGCCTGCCCGTCGTGCCGACCGTCCTCGGCCACGACGCGCGACTGCAGTTCGTCCACGAGGACGACGGTCTCGAGGCCATCCGCCTCGCGGCCCACGGCAACCACCCCGGCACCTACAACGTCGCAGGCGAGGGGATCCTCATGCTCTCCCAGGCGCTGCGCCTGGCCGGAAAGACGATCCTGCCGGTGCCCACCCCGGCCGTCGGCCTCGTCGGCGGGTGGTTCCGTCGGGCCGGGCTCGCGGACTTCTCGCCCGAGCAGATCAAGTTCCTGACCTACGGCCGCGGGCTCGACACCACGAGGCTGCGCGACCGCTTCGGCTTCGTGCCGTCGTACTCGACCCGCGATGCGTTCGTGGAGTTCGTGCACGAGCGGGGCCTCGACCACGCGCTGCCCAAGCACCGCGCGGAGGCGGTCGAGCGGGGCATCGCCCACGCGCTCGGATCGTCCACCCTGTCCGAGGCGCGGCTCGCCGCGCGACTGCGGGAGGAGGCACCCGGCCGTGCCTGACGCCACTGTGATCCCGATCGGCGGCGACGACGGGGGCCGCAAGGCTGCGAGCCGTGCCGCGCGCGAAGCCGGGGCCACCGGTCCCCGCCCGCGCAAGCGCGCGGCCACCACCTCTCCGCCGGCCCCCGAGCCGCCGCAGCGGCTCGACGCCGAGCCCCTCGAGCACGACGTCGACGGCGCACCCGGCCGCATGGACGCCACTCTCGCCGAGTGGCTCGACTTCCTGCGCCGGCGTATCACCGGCGAGTACGAGATCGACGAGTTCGGCTTCGACGCCGAGCTCACCGACCGGGTGTTCATGGCCCCGCTGCGCCCGGTCTACGAGCGCTGGTTCCGCACCGAGACGCGCGGCATCACCAACGTGCCGTCGGAGGGCGGTGCGCTCGTCGTCGCCAACCACTCCGGCACGATCGCACTCGACGCCGTCATGACCCAGGTGGCGCTGCACGACCACCACCCCGCGCACCGCAACCTGCGCATGCTCGGCGCCGACCTCGTGTTCCAGACCCCATTCATGGGCGAGATCGCACGCAAGTCCGGGCACACCCTCGCGACCAACCCGGACGCCGAGCGGCTGCTGTCCACGGGCGAGGTCGTCGGCGTGTGGCCCGAGGGCTTCAAGGGGATCGGGAAGCCGTACTCCGAGCGCTACAAGCTGCAGCGGTTCGGCCGCGGCGGCTTCGTCGCGACGGCGCTGCGCACGAAGACGCCGATCGTGCCGTGCGCCATCGTCGGCGCCGAGGAGATCTACCCGATCCTCGGCAACGCCAAGACCCTCGCGCGGTTGTTCAACCTGCCGTACTTCCCGATCACGCCGACCTTCCCGTGGCTCGGCCCGCTCGGCCTGGTGCCGCTGCCGAGCAAGTGGATCATCGAGTTCTGCGAGCCGATCCGTACCGATCACTACCCCGACGGTGCGGCCGACGACCCGATGCTCGTCTTCAACATCACCGACCAGGTGCGCGAGACGATCCAGCAGACGCTCTACCGCCTGCTGGTCCAGCGTCGCTCCGTCTTCCGCTGACTGCGCCTCTTCCGGTCATGACAGCGCGTCCGCGCATCTCGGTCTACATCGCGCACTCCGTCGACGGCTACATCGCCGACGCCGAGGGCTCGCTCGACTGGCTGTTCCGGCTCGCCGGCACCGAGGACTACGGCCACGCCGAGTTCATGGTCGGCATCGACGGCCTCGCCATGGGGCGCGGCACCTGGGACTTCATCGCCGAGGAGCCGGACCTGCCCTTCGGGGGCCGCCCCGTCTACGTCTTCACCCACCGCGCTGCGGCGCCGCGCAACGGCGTGACCTTCTGGGCGCGCTCGCCGGCCGAGGCCGTCGCCGAGTGGCAGGCCGCAGGCCTGACCCACGTCTACGTCGACGGCGGCCGGCTCATCAGCGAGTTCCTCGAGGCGGGCTACATCGACGACCTCACCCTCACGGTCGTGCCGGCCCTGCTCGGCGCGGGGTCGCGGTTGTTCCACGAGATCCCGACTTCGACGGCGCTGCGCCTCGTCTCGTCGACGCCGTACCCGAACGGGATCGTCATGCTGCGCTACGCCCGCGCCTGACGGCTCGCCGGGACGCGCGAGTGGACCGCGGCCGTCAGGGTCGGCCGAGCAGCACTCCCATCCAGCTACCGACCGGCCTCGAGCGGCTTGCGACGCCCGTCGGACGTCGACTGTCGGTGGTCCTGCGTACAGTTCCAGCGAGAGCGCAGAAGCCGGAGACCCATTGCGCTGCAAGCGAAGTCAGGCGTGTCGGGTCTTAACACTGTTCGTACTGGTGTACGAGGATGGAGCCATGGTGAACCGACCCGACCGTGACGACCAGCGCTCCGGCGCGGTCGACCCGTTGGTGTCGGGCACGCCGTTCGAGGCCGAGTCGGCGTTCGCCAAGGCCGGTGACTGTGCGATCGAGGCCGAGTCGGCGTTCGGGGAGGTGGTGCTGCGCACGTCGGACGCGGAGGCGGAGAAGGCGTTCGCCGCCACCGCAGCGACCGCAGCGAGCACGCGTCAGCGCGAGCGGTGCTGCGCCGCCCCGATGCCCAGGCCGATGCCGATGCCGAGGCCGGCCGCACCGGCGACGGCGGCCGGGACGTAGTAGCGCCGGTTCATCCGCGCTCGACGGTAGTCGTGGATCTCCCAGCCGACCGCGCGCGCGTGCTTGCGCAGCGCGCCGTCCGGGTTCACCGCCACCGCACGACCGACGACGGAGAGCATGGGGACGTCGTTCGCCGAGTCGCTGTACGCCGTGCAGCGCACCAGGTCGAGCCCCTCGCGCTCGGCGAGCGCAAGTACCGCCTCGGCCTTCGCCTTGCCGTGCAGCGGGGCGCCGACCAGCCGCCCGGTGTAGACGCCGTCCTCGATCTCGCTCACCGTGCCCAGGGCACCGGTGAGACCGAGTCGTTGGGCGATGATCGCGGCGAGCTCGACAGGCGTCGCCGTCACGAGCCAGACGCGCTGCCCGCGGTCGAGGTGGCCCTGGGCCAGCGCCAGGGTCCCGGGCCACAGCTTGCGCGCCATCAGCTCGTCGAAGATCTCCTCGCCGAGGCTGACGACGTCCTCGACCCGCTTGCCCTGGACGAAGGCGAGACCCGCCTCGGTGGCCGAGGCCATGTCCTCGAGGTCCTCGGAGCCGTTGATGACGAACTTCGCCTGCTTCCATGCGAAGTCCCCGACCTCGCGCAGGGTGAAGAACTTGCGGCTGGCCAGGCCGCGCGCCAGGTGGAAGATGCTGGCCCCGCGCATGACCGTGTTGTCGACGTCGAAGAACGCCGCCCCCGTGAGGTCCGGCTCGACGAGCGCCTTCGGCGCCACCTCAGCCGCGGCCGCGGAGGCCTCGCCCGCGACCTGGGACGCCCGGAGAAGATCAGTGCTGCGTGACCCGGCCATGCCCGGGAGCCTAGCGACCACGGCTGTGCCACGATCAGGACTGTGACGGAACCCCGCGCCACCAACCTCGCCGACCTGCTGCACGCGACGGCCGCAGCCCGGCCGGACGACGTCGCGTTCGTCGACTCCGTCACGCGCCGCGAGACGACGTGGGCGACCCTGGACGCCTCGGTCGACGCGATGGCAGCCGGCCTGCGTCGGCACGGGCTCGAACGTGGTGACCGGGTGGCGCTGCTGCTCGGCAACCGCATCGAGTTCGTCGCCGTCTACTTCGCCGTCCTCCGGGCCGGCATGGTCGCGCTCCCGCTGAACACGGGCTACACCGTTCACGAGGTGGCCGACCTCCTGTCCCGGTCCGGCGCCCGGCTGCTGGTGGCCGACGAGCAGAGCGAGGCGACCGCCACCGCGGCCACGTCCGAGCTCGCGACCGCCCTGCTCGTGGTCGGCGATCCCGAGTACGTCGCGATCGAGCGAGCCGGTCACCGCGCCGACGCCCCGAAGCTCGACGTCGAGGAGTTCGACCCGGAGTCGCTCGCCGTCCTGCTGTTCACGTCGGGCACCAGCGGGCCCTCGCGCGGCGCGATGCTGAGCCACCGCGCCCTGCTCGCCAACATCGATCAGCTGCTGCGGGTCGACCCGCTGCCGATGCAGCCCGACGACGTCGTGCTCGTGGTGCTGCCGCTGTTCCACGTGTACGCGCTCAACGCGGTGCTGGGGATGGCCGTCGCGACGGGCGCACGCAGCGTGCTCGTCCCCAAGTTCTCCCCGGCCGCGACCCTCGACCTCGTCGGCGAGCTCGGGGTCACCAACATCCCGGCGGCACCCCCGGTCTTCGTCGCGTGGTCCAACGTCCCGGACCTCGACCACCGGCTGGCCGGCGTACGCACGCTCGTCTCGGGTGCGGCACCCCTGGCCCCCTCGGTGTTCAGCGCGTTCGCCGACCGCGCGGGCCAACCGGTGTGGGAGGGCTACGGACTGACCGAGGCGGCGCCCGTCGTGTCCTCCACCATGGTCGGTCGGCGCCCCAAGCCCGGCTGCGTCGGCGCGCCGCTCCCCGGCGTCGAGGTCCGGCTCGTCGACGAGTCCGGCGAGGTCGCCGACGAGGACGACCCGGGCGAGATCCAGGTCCGCGGCGCCAACCTGTTCTCCGGTTACTGGCCCGACGGAGAGGGAGGCCCGGACGCCGACGGCTGGTACGCGACGGGCGACGTCGCCTACCAGGACGAGGACGGCGACCTCCACCTCGTCGACCGGCGCCGCGACCTGATCCTCGTCTCGGGCTTCAACGTCTACCCCTTCGAGATCGAGACCGTGATCGCGTCGCACCCCGACGTCGCCGAGGTCGCGGTCATCGGCGTCCCGCACGACCACACGGGCGAGTCGGTGAAGGCCTACGTGACCCCGTTGGCCGGGCGCACCGTCTCGCGCGAGCAAATCGCCGCTCTCTGCGAGTCGCGGCTCGCGCGCTTCAAGTGCCCGACGGTGATCGAGGTCGTCGACACCCTGCCGCACTCCTCGACGGGCAAGATCGCCCGCGCCCGGCTGCGCGAGGGGTCGGCGTGACCGGTCCTGCCCGGGTCACCCTGGTCGGCAAGCCCGACTGCCACCTGTGCGAGGCGGCGCGCGAGGTCATCGCCGCCGTGTGCTCCGAGACCGGCGACTCCTTCGTCGAGCTCTCGATCCTCGAGGACCCGGAGCTCGCCGACCTGTACTGGGAGCAGATCCCGGTCACCCTGGTCGACGGCACCCAGCAAGACTTCTGGCGCGTCGACCCCGGCCGCCTCAAGGCAGCCCTGAGCGAGCCCCGCCCGTCGTAGCGGTTGGCCGGTCGGCATCTCCCGGCTACGGTGGCGTGACCACTAAGTTAGGGGACCCTTATGACCGCGCTCGACGAGCGCTCGTCGCTGGACCTGGTGCGCGAGCTCGATCCGGTGGTGGCGGCCGAGGTCGAGCGTCACCTCACGATGGCCAAGGAGTGGTTCCCGCACGAGTACGTGCCCTGGGCCGAGGGCACGAACTACGAGGGCGTGTACGGCGGCGAGGCCTGGGACCCGTCGCAGTCGCCGGTCGACGGCGTGGCGCGCACGGCGCTCGTGGTCAACCTGCTCACCGAGGACAACCTGCCGAGCTACCACCGCGCGCTGACCGACACCGTCGGGCGCGACAGCGCGTGGGGCGAGTGGGTCCACCGCTGGACCGCGGAGGAGGGTCGGCACGCGATCGCGATGCGCGACTTCCTGCTCGTCACGCGCTCGGTCGACCCAGTCGCGCTCGAGCGCGAGCGGATGGACCACATGAGCCGGGGCTTCGAGGGCCATGCCGAGGGCCACGTGCTCACGACGATGGCCTACGTCTCGTTCCAGGAGCTCGCCACCCGCATCTCGCACCGCAACACCGGCAGGTGCACCGCGGATCCCGGGCTCGACCGGCTGCTGCAGCGCATCGCCGCCGACGAGAACCTGCACATGCTCTTCTACCGCAACGTCATGGACGCGGCGTTCGGCATCGACCCGGACGCCTCGATGCAGGCCGTGCTCGACACCGTCGAGAACTTCGCGATGCCGGGCAACGAGGTCGAGGGCTTCACCCGCCGGTCGCTCACCATCGCCCTCGCCGGCATCTACGACCTGCGGATCCACCACGACGAGGTCCTCGCCCCCGTGCTGCGGGCGTGGGACGTGTGGGACCGGACCGACCTCGGCCCCGAGGGCGAGGCCGCGCGCGAGCGGCTCGCGGCGTTCATGACCGGTCTGGACGCCACCGCATCGCGCTTCGAGGAGAAGCGGGCCGCCCGTGCGGCCCGCGACGCTGCCCGCTGACCCGCACCCCCGGCGTACCCCCCGGGGGTGCGGGCGCGACGGGGGCGCCAGTGTGGGACATCTCTCGTTCGGACACCGGGGGTCCCGGACAGTGACCAGGGTCACGTCCCAGCCTGTCCGCTATGTGGAACGGACGTCCGTCGCGACTTTGTGCGTTCGTTCACAACTACCTACCCTGACGGGGCCGGGCATCCGATCCACGCGGTGCCGCGCGCCAGGAGAGCCGGGGTGAGGTCGTGCCGCTGTCAGGGCCGTCCGAGGTGTCCCGGCGCGGCATCCCCGAGGCCACCGTGGCCCGGCTCCCGATCTACCACCGCGTGCTCACCCACCTCGCCGAGCGCGGCGTGGCGACGGTCTCGAGCGAGGAGCTCGCGGCGGCGAGCGGCGTCACGAGCGCCAAGCTGCGCAAGGACCTCTCGCACCTCGGCTCCTACGGCACGCGCGGGGTCGGCTACGACACCGAGTACCTCGTCTACCAGATCGCCCGCGAGCTCGGCCTGACCCAGGACTGGCGCGTGGTCATCGTGGGCGTCGGCAACCTCGGGCACGCGCTTGCCAACTACGGCGGCTTCGCCTCGCGCGGGTTCCGCGTCGTGGGCCTCGTCGACGCCGACCCGGCGCGCATCGGCGAGAAGATCCCGGCCGGCCATGACGGCGAGACCGTCGAGGTCAGCCCCCTGCGCGACCTCGAGGACGTCGTGATCGACGGCGAGGCCAGCATCGGCGTGATCGCCACGCCGGCCTCGGCCGCGCAGGACGTCTGCGACCGGCTCGTCGGCGCGGGAGTGACGAGCATCCTCAACTTCGCGCCCGCCGTGCTCTCGACCCCCGAGGGCGTCGACGTCCGCAAGGTCGACCTCGCGACCGAGCTGCAGATCCTGGCGTTCCACGAGCAGCGCAAGCACCCGGAGGTGCGCGCATGACGCTCCTGGTCGTGGGTGTCAGCCACCGCTCCGCGCCGGTCGCGCTGCTCGACCGGCTCGCGCTCGTCGACGCCGCCGCCGAGGAGCTGCAGATCGAGCTCCTCGCCTCGCCGCACGTCGCCGAGTCGCTGGTGCTGTCCACCTGCAACCGGGTGGAGATCTACGCCGAGGTCAGCAGGTTCCACGGCGGCGTCGTCGACGTCACCGAGATCCTGTCGAAGGCCACCGGCGTACCCAAGGACGAGCTCACGCCGCACCTCTACGTCCGCTACGAGGACCGCGCCGTGCAGCACATGTTCGAGGTGACCTCGGGCCTGGACTCCATGGTCGTCGGCGAGCAGCAGATCATCGGCCAGGTGCGCGGGGCGCTGCGCTCGGCCCAGGACACCGCGACGGCGGGTCGCAGCATCAACGACCTCGCCCAGGCGGCGCTGCGGGTCGGCAAGCGCGTGCACCAGGACACCGGCATCGACCGCGCCGGCGCGTCGGTGGTCAGCGTGGCGCTGCACCTCGCGGCGAAGGACTTCGGGGGCACGCTCGACGGACGCCGCGCGCTCGTCGTGGGTGCGGGCGCGATGAGCTCGCTCGCGGCGACGCAGCTGATGCGCTCCGGCGTCACCGACATCGTCATCGCCAACCGCACTCTCGCCAGCGGTCAGCGGCTCGCGGAGCAGGTGGGCGGTCGCGCGATCGAGCTGGCCGCGCTCGCGGCGGTCCTGCCCGACATCGACATCCTCGTGTCCTGCACGGGATCCACCGGACTCGTCCTCACCCTCGACGACGTCGTCGCGGCCCGGGTCGGGGCGCTCACGCCGCTCGTCGTCGTCGACCTCGCCCTCCCGCACGACACGGCCGAGACCATCGCGGGGCTCGACGGCGTGCGCCGGATCGACCTCGCGGCGCTCGCCGACCTCCCGGAGGCCACGGCGCCCGAGCGCGACGTCGAGATGGCGCGCTCGATCGTGGCGGAGGAGGTCCGGGCACACCTCGCGGCGATGGCGGCGCTGCGCGTCGAGCCGATCGTGGTCTCGCTGCGCGCCCGGGCCGACCAGGTGGTCGACGCCGAGCTGCAGCGGTTGCGGCTGCGGCTGCCCGAGCTCGACGACGCCGCAGTGGAGGAGCTCGCCCGCTCGCTGCGTCGCGCGGTGTCCACCCTCATGCACACGCCGACGGTGCGGATGAAGGAGCTCGCCGCGGATCCCGACGGCGCGCGCTACGCCACCGCCCTGCACCGGCTCTTCGACCTCGACCCGGCGGCCATCGAGGCCCTCACCGCCGCCGACGAGTCCGCCGCCCCTGGCACGTCCGCGGGCACCGCGGCCACGGACCCGTCCTACGACGACCTGCTGGGAGGGCTGTCATGACCATCCGTCTCGCGACGCGCGGCAGCCTGCTCGCACGCACGCAGTCCGGTCACGTCGCCGACGCCCTGCGCGAGATCTCCGGCCAGGACGTCGAGATCGTGCACGTGCGCAGCCACGGCGACGCCGACCAAAGCACCCCGCTCGCCTCCTTCGGCGGCGTCGGCGTGTTCGTGGCTGCCGTGCGCGAGGCCGTGCTGCGCCGCGACGCCGACATCGCGGTGCACTCGCTCAAGGACCTCCCGACCGCGCCCGCTCCCGGTCTCGTCGTGGCCGCGATGCCCGTGCGTGAGGACCCGCGCGACGTCCTCGTGTCGCGCGACGGATTCACCGTCCTGACCCTGCCCCCCGGCGCTCGTGTGGGCACCGGCTCGCCGCGCCGTGCCGCCCAGCTGCTCGCCGCACGCCCGGACCTCGAGGTCGTCCCCGTGCGGGGCAACGTCGACACCCGGCTGCGCACGGTCACCGACGGCACGCTCGACGCCGTCGTCCTCGCCCGTGCGGGCCTCGCTCGCCTCGACCGCCTCGACGCGGTCTCCGAGGCCATCGAGCCCGACCTCATGCTGCCCGCCCCCGGCCAGGGGGCGTTGGCGGTCGAGTGCCGCAGCGTCGATGCCGACGTCGACGCCGCGCTGCTCGATGCGCTCCGTTCCCTCGACGACGCCGCGACCCGCGCCGCCGTCACCGCGGAGCGATCTCTGCTCGCCACCCTCGAGGCCGGTTGCTCGGCGCCTGTCGGCGCCTACGCCACCGTCTCCGGGGAGGGCGAGGGCCTGCTGGTGCACCTGACCGGGAACGTCGTCTCGCTCGACGGCTCGGTCTCGGTGCGGAAGTCCGTCACCGGCGCAGCCGGCGATGCGGTCGACGTCGGGCGTGAGCTCGCCCTCGACCTCCTCGCCTCCGGTGCGCCCGGTCTCAGTCCCGTGAGGGGAAGCGCATCATGAGCGCCGTCACCACCCGTGCCAAGAAGAAGCCGTTCGGTTCCGTCGCGTTCGTCGCGGTCGGCCCCGGCGACCCGGACCTGCTGACGCTGCGCGCTGCCGCGCTGCTGCGTGAGGCCGACATCGTCGTCGCCGACATCGACGTCGTCGACCTCGCGCGCACGTTCGCGTCCGCGACCGCCGACGTGCAGCCCGCCGTCGACGAGAACGGGCTGCCGCTGAGCCACGCGGCGCGTGCCAAGGTCGTCGGCGACGCCGCGAAGGCCGGTCATGCAGTCGTGCGCCTGTTCTCCGGAGACCCGCTGCTCGACGGCGCGCTGCAGACCGAGGCCGCGGCGCTCGCCAAGACGAAGGTTCCCTTCGACGTCGCGCCGGGCGTCTCCACCCTCACGGGCATCCCGGCCTACGCCGGCATCTCGCTGCTCGGCGGCAAGGCGCGCGAGATCCGCGTCGTCGACGCCGACGACCCGGGCGTCGACTGGGCGCAGCACGCCGACCCGCGCGTGACCCTCGTCGTCGTCAACGGCGCGGACCGCGCCGTGGACCTCGCGCGCGCGCTCGTCGACGCCGGTCGCGCCGCCACGACGCCGATCGCCATCACGCGCGGCGGCACGACGGTCGAGCAGCGCACGATCGCCTCGACCCTCGGCGAGCTCGCCGCGGCGGTGAAGGCCGCCAAGCAGGCCGGCCCCGGTGTGGTCGTGGTCGGGGAGACCGTCGCCGCGCGCGACAAGCTCTCGTGGTTCGAGACCAAGCCGCTGTTCGGCTGGCGCGTCCTCGTGCCGCGCACGAAGGAGCAGGCGGGCGCGCTCTCCGAGCAGCTCACCCGCTTCGGTGCCGTGGGCGTCGAGGTCCCGACCATCTCGGTCGAGCCGCCGCGCACGCCCCAGCAGATGGAGCGCGCGATCACCGGGCTGGTGTCCGGCCGCTTCCAGTGGGTCGCGTTCACCAGCGTCAACGCCGTCAAGGCGGTGCGCGAGAAGTTCGACGAGTACGGCCTCGACGCCCGCGCCTTCGCCGGCCTGAAGGTCGCCGCGGTCGGCGAGCAGACCGCGGCCGCGCTCACGGCGTTCGGCGTACGCCCGGACCTCGTCCCGAGCGGGGAGCAGAGCACTGCCGGTCTGCTCGAGGACTTCCCGGAGTTCGACCCGGTCTTCGACCCGATCAACCGGGTCTTCCTGCCGCGCGCCGACATCGCCACCGACACCCTCGTCGCCGGCCTGGTGGAGCTCGGGTGGGAGGTCGAGGACGTCACGGCCTACCGCACGGTGCGCGCCGCACCGCCTGCGGCCGAGACGCGCGAGGCGATCAAGACCGGTGGCTTCGACGCGGTGCTCTTCACGTCCTCGAGCACCGTCCGCAACCTCGTGGGCATCGCGGGCAAGCCGCACGCGTCGACCGTCGTCGCCTGCATCGGCCCCGCCACGGCGAAGACGGCGGAGGAGCACGGCCTGCGGGTCGACGTCCTCGCCGAGACGCCGTCGGTGTCGGCCCTCGCCGAGGCGCTCGCAGCGCACGGCGACAGCCTCCGGCTGGCCGCTGCGGAGGCCGGCGAGTCGGTGTGGCGTCCGAGCAAGCGCCGTGGCGCCGCTCGTCGCAAGGCGACCTGACATGGGCTTCCCCGAGGAGCGCCCGAGGCGGCTGCGGCGTACGCCGGCCCTGCGCCGGCTCGTGGCGGAGACCCGGCTGCACCCAGCCGGCCTCGTGCTGCCGCTCTTCGTGCTCGAGGGTGCCGAGGAGCCGACCCCGATCGCCTCGATGCCCGGCGTGGTCCAGCACTCGCGCGCCTCGTTGCGCGCAGCGGCACGCGAGGCCGTCGAGCTCGGTCTCGGCGGCGTGATGCTCTTTGGCGTCCCGTCCTCGCGCGACGCCACGGGCTCGGGCGCGTCGGACCCGGACGGCATCCTCAACGTCGGGATCGCCGACCTGCGCGACGAGGTGGGGGCCGACATCGTCGTCATGGCCGACCTCTGCCTCGACGAGTTCACCGACCACGGCCACTGCGGCGTGCTCGACAAGGACGGCTGGGTCGACAACGACGCCACGCTGGTCCGCTACGCCGAGATGGCGATGGCGCTCGCCGACGCCGGGGCCGACATCGTGGGCACGAGCGGCATGATGGACGGGCAGGTCGGCGTCGTGCGCACGGCGCTCGACGAGGTGGGTGCTCAGCACGTCGCGGTGCTCGCCTACGCCGCCAAGTACGCCTCCGCCGCCTACGGTCCCTTCCGCGAGGCCGTCGACTCCCAGCTCACCGGCGACCGTCGCGCCTACCAGCAGGACGCCGCCAACCGGCGCGAGTCGCTGCGCGAGGTGCGCCTCGACGTCGAGGAGGGTGCCGACCTCGTCATGGTGAAGCCGGCCAGCCTCTACCTCGACGTGCTGCGGGACACCGCCGACTCCGTCGACGTCCCGGTCGCGGCGTACCAGGTGTCGGGGGAGTACGCGATGGTCGAGGCGGCCGCCGAGCGCGGCTGGATCGACCGCGACCGCCTGGTGGTCGAGTCGGTCACCTCGATCCACCGCGCCGGCGCCGACATCGTCCTCACCTACTGGGCGGCGGAGCTCGCCCGATGGATCGTGGAGGGCCGCGCGTGACCTACGCCGACGCCGCTCCCGAGTCGCAGGCGCTCTTCGCCCGTGGCAAGGCCGTGACCCCGGGCGGGGTGAACTCGCCGGTGCGCGCCTTCCTCTCAGTGGGCGGCACGCCGCGGTTCATGGTCTCCGGCGTCGGCCCGTACATCACCGACGCCGACGGTCGCGACTACCTCGACCTGGTCTGCTCGTGGGGCCCGATGATCCTGGGCCACGCGCACCCCGATGTCGTCGCGACCGTGCGCGACGCGGCCACCCGCGGCTTCTCGTTCGGCACGCCCGGTCCGGGCGAGGTCCTGCTCGCGGAGGAGATCGTCGCGCGGGTGCCGGCGGCCGAGCAGGTGCGGCTCGTGAGCAGCGGCACCGAGGCGACGATGTCGGCGATCCGCCTCGCGCGCGGGTTCACCGGCCGGTCGAAGGTCGTGAAGTTCGCCGGCTGCTACCACGGCCATGTCGACTCGCTGCTTGCCGCGGCAGGCTCCGGCCTCGCGACCTTCGCGCTTCCCGACACCCCTGGCGTCACCGGCGCCCAGGCGCACGACACGATCGTGCTGCCCTACAACGACCTCGCCGCGGTCGAGGCGGCCTTCGCCGCCCACGGCGACGAGATCGCCGTCGTCATCACCGAGGGGGCCGCCGCGAACATGGGCGTCGTGCGCCCGCACGACGGCTTCAACGCCGGGCTCGCGCGCATCGCCCACGCCCATGGCGCCCTGGTCGTGGTCGACGAGGTCATGACCGGCTTCCGGGTCGCCCGGGGCGGCTGGCTCGAGCTCGAGGCCCGCGCCGACGACACGTGGACGCCGGACCTGGTCACCTTCGGCAAGGTCATGGGCGGTGGCCTCCCGGCGGCCGCGTTCGGTGGCCGTGCCGACGTCATGGCCCACCTCGCCCCGGCGGGACCGGTCTACCAGGCGGGCACGCTCGCGGGTAACCCGATCGCCGCCGCCTGCGGCCTCGCGACGCTGCGCCACTGCACGCCGGACGTCTACACCCACCTCGACGCCACCGCCGCCAAGGTCGGTCGGCTCGTGTCCGACGCGCTCGCCGCCGAGGGGGTCGCGCACTCGCTGTCGACCGCGGGGAACCTGTTCTCGGTCTTCTTCAGTCCCGAGGCGCCGCGCGACTACGACCAGGCGCGCACCCAGGAGGCCTGGCGCTACGCCGCGTTCTTCCATGCGATGCTCGATCGCGGCGTCTACCTGCCGCCGAGCGCCTACGAGGCGTGGTTCGTCTCGGCGTCGCACGACGACACCGCGCTCGACCGGCTCGTCGACGCCCTCCCGGGCGCCGCGAGGGCGGCGGCCGACGCGCACCCGGACATCGCGAAGGAGTACGTGTGAGCGCCCGCACCGTCGTCCACCTGCTGCGCCACGGCGAGGTCTTCAACCCCTCCGGCGTCCTCTACGGCCGCCTCCCCGGTTTCCGCCTGTCCGAGCTCGGCGAGCAGATGGCCGTGCGGGCCGCCGAGGCCCTCGAGCACCGCGACGTCACGGTGGTCGTCTCGTCCCCGCTCGAGCGGGCCCAGCAGACCGCCGCCCCGGTGGCGGCCAAGCACGACCTTCGGGTCTCGATCGACGACCGCATCATCGAGGCCTCCAACGTCTTCGAGGGTTCGCGCGTCGGGGTGGGCGACGGCGTCCTCAAGAGCCCCAAGGCCTGGCGCCACCTGTGGAACCCGCTCACGCCGAGCTGGGGCGAGCCCTACGTCGAGCTCGCGGGCCGCATGCGGGCCGCCGTGTCGGCGGCCCGGTCCGCGGCGCGAGGCCATGAGGCCGTGCTCGTGAGCCATCAGCTCCCGATCTGGATCGCGCGCCTCGACGCCGAGCAGCGTCGCTTCGTCCACGACCCGCGCAAGCGCCAGTGCGGGCTCGCCAGCCTCACGTCGCTCACCTTCGACGACGACCGCCTCGTCGCCATCACCTACACCGAGCCGTCGGCCGACCTCGTGCGGCTAGGAGGCAAGGCAGCCCAGCAGGCGAAGGGAGCCTGACGGGGTGCGACGGCGTCGTCCCGCGACACCGGAACCACCCACGCCCGTCGTACGTCCGCCCATCGACAGCCCCGAGCGCAGGAGACCCGCCGTGACCGCCCGCCGCACCCGCGCCGCCGCGCTGGCGCTCGCGGTGCTGGCGCTGGCCGGCTGCGCCACCACGAGCGGGTCGTCGGACGGCTCCACCCGCTTCGTCGCCGGCGACGGTTCGACCGTCCTGCTCGCGCCTGCCGAACGCTCGGCGGCACCCGCGGTCGCCGGCACCACGCTCGACGGTGCGAAGCTCGACCTCGCGACGATGCGGGGCAAGGTCGTGGTGGTGAACTTCTGGGCGTCGTGGTGCGCGCCGTGCCGTCAGGAGGCCGGGGCGCTCGAGAAGGTCTACGACGAGACCCATGCGAAGGGCGTCGAGTTCGTCGGCATCGTCTCGGGCGGCAAGGACTCCCTCGACAACGCCAAGGCGTTCGCGCGTCGCTTCGACCTGTCCTACCCGTCGATGTTCGACGGCGACAACTCCCTCGTCCTGGCCTTCGCCGGCCAGCTGCCCCCGAGCGCCATCCCGACGACGCTCGTCCTCGACCGCGACGGTCGCGTCGCCGCCCGTGCGATCGACGCCGTCGACCGGTCCCGTCTGCTCGGCATGATCGAGCCCGTCCTCGCCGAGAAGGCCTGACATGAGCGCCGTCGACACCGTCACCTCCGGCTCGCTGCTCCTGGCCGCGCCGATCGCCTTCGCCGCCGGCGTCGTCTCGTTCCTCTCGCCCTGCGTCCTCCCGCTCGTGCCGGGCTACCTCTCGTTCATCACCGGCCTCACGGGTGCGGAGCTCGCCGGTGAGGAGGTTCCGGCCGGCGCTGCGGCCGGAGCCGGTGCCGGTGCCGGCGCCGTCAAGGTGCAGGACACCGAGACCCTCGTGCGCACGAAGGGCCGGGTGCTGCTCGGCTCGTTGCTGTTCGTCCTCGGGTTCACCTTCGTCTTCGTGTCCTACGGTGCCCTGTTCGGTGCGCTGGGCCAGGCGCTCGTGGAGTACCAGCAGACGATCAGCAAGGTGCTCGGCCTGCTCGTGATCGTCCTGGGCCTGGCCTTCCTCGGCCTGGTGCCCGGGTTCCAGCGCGAGTTCCGTGTGCATCGGATGCCGACCATCGGACTGTGGGGGGCACCGCTGCTGGGCGTGCTCTTCGGCCTCGGGTGGACGCCGTGCATCGGCCCGACCCTGGGCGCCGTGCAGACCCTCGCCTTCACCGAGGCGAGCGCGGCGCGCGGAGCGCTGCTGTCGTTCTTCTACTGCCTCGGCCTCGGGCTGCCGTTCATCGTCGTGGGCCTGCTCTTCCGACGTGCCATGGGCACCATCGGCTGGGTCCGTCGCCACAGCCTGCTCGTCATGCGCATCGGCGGTGCGATGCTCGTCGCCATCGGGTTCCTGCTCATCACCGGGCTGTGGGACGACCTCACCATCGGCCTGCGCTCCTGGGCGGGCGGCTTCGGGGTGTTCCTATGACGGAGGTCCGTGACTCCTCGCCCGACACCGCCGACGCCCCGCAGAGCTTCTCCACCGCCCCCGTCGACGGCGACGGCGCGCCCGTGGGCATCGGCGTGGTGGGGTGGCTGCGCTGGGCCTGGCGCACGCTCACCAGCATGCGCACCGCCCTCGTGCTGCTGTTCCTGCTCGCGCTCGCGTCCGTCCCGGGATCGCTCCTCCCGCAGCGTGGCACCAACCCGATCCGGGTCAACGACTACCTCGCCGACGACCCGGTCAAGGGCCGCATCCTGGACCGCCTCGGCCTCTTCGACGTGTTCTCGGCGCCGTGGTTCGCCGCGATCTACCTGCTGCTGTTCATCTCCCTCGCCGGGTGCGTCCTGCCGCGCTCGCTCCAGCACTGGCGTACGGTCCGTTCGCGGCCGCCGGCCGCGCCGCGCAACCTGGGGCGCCTCCCGGAGCACCGTCGGGTCGAGCCGGCCGCCGAGGTGCAGCCGCAGCAGACCCTCGACACCGCAGCGGCCTGGCTGCGCAAGGCGCGATGGCGCGTCGACACCACGGCCTACGACGGTGCCGCGGGCACGGTCGCCGCGGAGAAGGGCTACTCCCGCGAGACCGGCAACCTCGTCTTCCACGTCGCGCTGCTCTGCCTGCTCGGCGCCGTGGCCTACGGGTCGCTGTTCGGCTTCAAGGGCACGGTGATCGTGCGGGAGGGCTCGTCGTTCGCCGACACCCGCGGGCAGTTCGACTCCTTCAACCCGGGCAAGGCGTTCCAGGACTCCTCCCTCCCCCCGTTCGCGTTCACGCTCACGAGGTTCACCGCCGACTACCAGCGCGGCGGCCAGCAGAACGGTGCCGCGCGCGAGTTCTCCGCCGACGTGAGCGTCGTGAGCGAACCGGGCGCCACGCCCACGACCGGGACGGTCCAGGTCAACGACCCGCTGGTGGTCAACGGCGTCAAGGTGTTCCTCGTCGGGCACGGCTACGCACCGACCATCACGGTCAAGGACGCGAAGGGCCAGGTCGTGTTCCACGACTCGGTCGTGTTCCTCCCGCAGGACGGGAACTTCACCTCGACCGGCGTCGTCAAGGCCCCGGACACGGTGCCGCAGCTCGGGCTGCAGGGCTTCTTCCTCCCGACCGCGGCCGTCGACACCGTCCACGGGCCGCACTCGACCTTCCCCGCGGCCGACGACCCCGGGGTGTTCCTCTCGGCCTGGAGCGGCGACCTCGGGCTCGACACCGGAAGGCCGCAGTCGGTCTACGCGCTCGACACCACGCACATGACCAAGCTCGGGATCGAGGCGTTGCGCCCCGGCCAGTCCTGGACCCTGCCGGGCGGTCACGGCACCGTCACGTTCGACGGCTACGTCCAGTGGGCGTCGTTCACGGTCGCCAGCGACCCCGGCAAGGACCTCGCGCTCATCGCGGCGATCGCCGCGATCACCGGCCTGGCGCTCTCGCTCCTCGTGCGCCGTCGCCGGGTCTGGGTCCGGGTGTCCTCCGGGTCCGGGGGCGTTACCGTTGTCGAGGTCGCGGGCCTGACCCGGTCCGAGCACACGAGCGTCGCCGAGGAAGTCGACGCCCTCGCGGCGGCGCTCGGCACGACCACCAGCAGCAGGACGACGGCCCCGAAGGGCCCGGAGGAGAACCGGTGACGGTCAACGAGACGCTGGCGACGTACAGCAACTACCTCGTCTACGGCGCCATGGCCGCCTACACGATCGCGATGATCGCCTTCGCCGTGTCCTTCGCCGCGATGCGCGGACGGGACCTCGTGCCGGCCGCCTCCGTGCCCGCCGGCACGGAGGCCGACAGCGGCGCCGTCGCGGTGGTCACGAAGGTCGCCACAACGGTCGGCGGCCCCGACGACGGCGCCCTCCCGCCGGGACGTCGCGCCGGGAACATCGGCATGTCCACCACCTGGCTCGGCACGATCCTGCTCGGCGTGGCCGTCCTGCTCCGCGGCCTCTCGGTGGGTCGGGCGCCCTGGGGCAACATGTGCGAGTTCTCCATGACGTCGGCGTTCGCGATCGCGCTCACGTTCTGCCTGATGTCGCTGCGGCGCGACCTGCGCTGGCTGGGCGTCTTCGTCGTCACCCCGGTGCTGCTGATCCTCGGCGCGGCCATGACGTTCCTCTACACCGAGGCCGCGCAGCTGGTCCCCGCGCTCAAGTCCTACTGGCTCGTGATCCACGTGTCGGCGGCGATGATCTGCGGTGCGGCGTTCTGCATCGGTGCCACCGTCACGGTGCTGTTCCTCGTGGCCGACGCCAGCGAGCGCCGTCACGCCACCGGCCGGAGCTACCCCCTCGACTGGCTCGCCTCGCGGCTCCCGCAGTCGGCGCGGCTCGACGCGATGGCCTACCGGATCCACGCGTTCATGTTCCCGCTGTGGACCTTCGCGATCGTCGCCGGAGCGATCTGGGCGGAGAACGCCTGGGGCCGCTACTGGGGCTGGGACCCGAAGGAGACCTGGGCGTTCATCACCTGGGTCGCCTACGCCGCCTACCTCCACGCCCGCGCGACGGTCGGCTGGAAGGGTCGCAAGGCCGCGGCGATCGCGCTGATCGCCTTTGGCTGCTTCGTCTTCAACTACGTCGGGGTGAACATCTTCATCACCGGCCTGCACTCCTACGCCGGCGTCTGAGGCGGTCGTGCCCGGTGTCGGTCAGCGGCCCGTGGCGGGCGGACGTACTCTCGTGGTGACGACGAGGAGGTGCGGACGGTGCTGAGGTTCCTGCTCTACGCCGTACCCGTCGTCGTGACCCTCTACGGGCTCATCGACTGCATCCTCATCCCGGGCGCGCTCGCGCGGTCGCTTCCCAAGTGGGTGTGGCTGGTCGTCATCGTGCTCGTGCCGTTCGTCGGGGCGCTGGCCTGGCTCGTCGCGGGTCGCCCGCGGCGCGCCTCGGTGGTGTCCGGCGACTCGCCCGTCGGTCGCGTGGTCAGTCGGCGCTCGAGCGGCCCGGTGGCCCCGGACGACGACCCGACCTTCCTGCGCAAGCTGGCCGACGACGAGTGGAGCCGCAAGATGCGCGACCGTCGTGAGGGGACCACCCCCGACACCGGCGACCGCGGACCCGACGTACCGTGACCGTGTGAGCGACAGCGACACCGCCGGCAGCACGGACCCGTCCGACGGCACCGCCGCGCCCCTCGAGGCGCGCGACCCGTCCGACAGCACCCCCGCACCCCTCGAGACGCGCGACCCGTCCGACAGCACCCCCGCACCCCTCGAGACGCGCGACCCGTCCGAGCGCACCGTCGCGTCGGGCATCGACGCTCCTGCGGCGGGCGACGGCTCGATCGCTCGGCAGCACCCGGTGTTCGTCTACACGATGCTGCGCATCGCGGTGCTGGTCGCGGTCGGCGCGCTGCTCTACCTCGTCGGCGTGCGCGGGGTCTGGCTCATCCTGTTCGCGTTCCTGGTGTCGGGCCTGATCTCGGCCTTCGCGCTGAGGAGCCCGCGCGAAGGTGCCGTTCTCGGCTTCACGAGCGCCTACCAGGGCATCAACGCCCGAATCGACGCCTCCACCCGAGCCGAGGACGACGACCTCGACGAGCACGACGACCTCGGCGAGCCTCCGGTCGCTCGCGGGTAGAGGTCGGCCGACCGGCTACCTCATGAAGGCAGCGGTCACGAGCCCGATGCTCAGGGCCACGGAGTATCCGAGGAGCAGCCTGCCGGTGCCTGCGAGCACGGGTACGAGGTCGCGGCCGACGGCCCCCGCGCGGACCACCCGGACGGGAGCCACGGCGAGCGGGAGTGCGAGCAGGCCGGTGAGCGCCCAGGGCAGGTCGGGGATCGCGATCGCGACCGCCGCCACGAACGGAGCTGCGACGGCGAGCAGGTAGGCCACGCGCGTGCCGTGGTCGCCGAGCCGCACCGCGAGCGTGTGCTTGCCCGCGACGGTGTCGGTCGGGATGTCGCGCAGGTTGTTGGCCAGCAGGATCGCCACCGAGAGCGCGCCGCACGCGATGCCGCCCGCCACCGAGAGCCAGGTGATCTCGAGGGTCTGCACGTACGTCGAGCCCGCGACGGCGACGAGGCCGAAGAAGACGAACACGAACAGCTCGCCGAGCCCCGCGTAGCCGTACGGGCGCGGGCCGCCGGTGTAGAACCACGCGGCCACGATGGCGGCGAGGCCCACCAGCAGCAGCCACCAAGCGTGCGTGATGAGCACGAGCGCGAGGCCGGCGAGCGCGGCGACGCCGAAGGAGGCGAACGCCGCGAGCAGGACCTGCCGCGCGGGCGCCAGGCCCTGCCCGACGAGCCGCACGGGACCGACCCGCGCGTCGTCGGTCCCGCGGATGCCGTCGCTGTAGTCGTTCGCGTAGTTCACGCCGACCTGCAGGGCGAGGGCCACGACCAGCGCGAGGAGCGCGCGCAGCGCCAGGTCGGCGTAGGTGAGCGAGACGTGGTGGGCGAACAGGTCGAGGACCGGCGCCGTCGGCGCCTGCTCGGAGAACAGGCCGGACTGCGCGGCCGCGTCGGCACCGACTTGGGCGAGCGGTGACCAGGCGAACCAGCCGCCGGCCCCCAGCCCGAGGCGCAGGACGGGCACGAGGGAGTAGAACCCCGCCGCCGTGCCGACGAGCACCGGCGCGATCGCCGCGGGCAGCGTCCGGGGCCGCGCCCCCTGCCACCACTGCCCCGGAGTCGCCACGACCCGCGAGTCTGCCACCTCGCGCCCCACGGGCAGCGCAGGGCAGGGCAGTGCGGGGCCGGGGCTAGGGGTGGGGGCGGCGCAGGGACTCGCGGTCGGGCTTGCCGTTGGGGAGGTGCGGGATGGCGTCGAGGCGGACCCAGGTCCGGGGTACGGCGGCGCGCCCGAGCCGGTCGGTCACGAGCGCGGCGAGGCCGTCGTCGGACGGCGTGCCGGCCGAGGGGACGACGTACGCCGTGAGCCGGGAGCCCCAGGTCTCGTCGGGCGCGGCCAGGACGCACGCGTCGGCCGACACCGACACGAGCAGGTCTTCGACCGACGAGACGGCGACGTTCACGCCGCCGACCTGCACGACGTCGTCGAGCCGACCGAGCACCTCGACGAGTCCGTCGACCACGCGACCGACGTCGCCGGTGAGGAGCGCACCGTCGACGAACACCGCCCGGGTGAGCTCGTCGTCACCGAGGTAGCCGCGCGCCAGCGTCGGGCCGCTCAGCGCGAGCCGGCCCACCCCGTCCGCGTCCGGCTCGAGGACCCGGACGCCGACCCCGTCGAGCGGGACGCCGTCGTAGACCATCCCGCCGCTCGTCTCGGTCATGCCGTACGTCGTGACCGCCGCCACGTGGTGCTCGCGCAGCCGCGCCAGCAGCAACGCCGGCGTGCGCGCACCGCCGAGCAGCACCGCTTCGTAGGCCCGCAGCGCGGCGAGCCCGGCGTCGTCGTCGAGCAGGCGCGCCGCCTGCGCGGGCACGATCGAGGTGTACGCCGGCAGCGACGGGTCCAGCCGCCAGGTGAGGTCGGCGAACTCCTGCGGGTCGAAGCGCCCGGCCCCGCCGACCGAGGACAGCACCAGCGGCTCGACCTGCGCCAGGAGCGACCGGACGAGCACCTGCACCCCTCCGACGCCGGTCACCGGCAGTGACAGCAGCCACGCACCGGGACCGCCGAGCCGGGCGTACGCCGCCCTGGCGGAGGCCAGCAGCGCCGCGCCGGGGAGCAGCACGCCGCGCGGCCGTCCGGTCGACCCGCTCGTCGAGAGCACCATCGCGATGTCCGCCGCGACGGTCCGCCGGCCCGAGCCCGAGCCCGAACGCTCGTCCGCCGACCGCCCGTCCCCGGGGTCCAGCGACGGCACCGGTGCACCGTGGCCTGCGGGAGGCGCGGGTCCGAGGACCGCGGCGCGGGTGCGGAGAGCGGCGAGGTCGTCGCCGGCAGGAGCGACGCCGAGGGCCGGGCCGACGCCGGCGAGCGCGTCCGGCAGCGCGGCGAGCAGCGCGGCGACGCCGTCGGGACCGGGGACGACCTCGAGGAGCCGCACCTGCCGTCCGGAGCCCGAGTCCCCGCCATGCTCCCTCACGTCGAGCAGCCTAGGGTGATCGGTGTTCGCGCCCGGACCGCACGGGCGCCGGGCACCCGCCTCCGCGCCGACCGCTCGTGAAGGACACCGATGGACTCCCGCACCCGCTACCCGCTTCCGCCAGTCGTCGCTCAGGACTCGCCGGCGTTCACGGATCCGTCGTACTCCAGCATCACGCCTGGGGCGGCCTGGGAGCAGCGCGGCGACTACACCGACATCCGGTACGAGGTGTCGACGGGCGACGACCGCGGGATCGCCAAGCTCACCATCAACCGACCGCACGTGCGCAACGCCTTCCGGCCGCAGACCCTCTTCGAGCTCATGCACGCATTCAACGAGGCCCGCGACGACGACGAGGTCGGCGTCATCGTCCTCACCGGCCAGGGCGACTGGGCGTTCTGCAGCGGCGGCGACGTCGGCGTCCGCGGCGATGACGGCTACCTCGGCGACGACGCCGTGGCCGCGAAGGGGATCGGCCGGCTCAACGTCCTCGACCTGCAGGTGCAGATCCGGCGTACGCCGAAGCCGGTGATCGCGATGGTCGCGGGCTACGCCATCGGGGGCGGCCACGTGCTGCACGTGGTCTGCGACCTCACGCTGGCCGCCGACAACGCCCGCTTCGGGCAGACCGGCCCGAAGGTCGGCTCGTTCGACGGCGGCTACGGCAGCGGGCTGCTCGCGCGTCACATCGGCCAGAAGCGGGCGCGCGAGATCTGGTTCCTGTGCCGGCAGTACGGCGCCGAGCAGGCCTACGACTGGGGCCTGGCCAACGCGTGCGTCCCGCTCGCGGATCTCGAGATCGAGACGGTGCGCTGGGCCAAGGAGATGCTCGAGCTCTCGCCGCTGGCGCTGCGGATGCTCAAGGCCTCGCACAACGCGGCCGACGACGGCCTCGCCGGCGTCCAGCAGCTCGCGGGCGATGCGACCCTGCTGTTCTACCTCTCCGAGGAGGGCCAGGAGGGCCGCGACGCCTACCAGGAGCGTCGCCGTCCCGACTTCGGCAAGTTCCCCCGTCGCCCATGACCCGCCGGCCCGACCCGCGAGTACCTGGCCCAACTGTCGTTCGGCATGAGTCCTCAGCGACGGTTGCGCCAGGTACTCGCGGCCCGTCCGTGTTTCGACGGCTGCGCTCACTGTGGTGCGCGTTCGTGTCGGGACTCGGATGACGGCCGGTGCGGTGAGCGTCGACCTCGCGGTGCCGTTCGCGCTGCCGCTCTCGCGGCGCTTCCGCGGCACCGAGCTGCGCGAGGGGGTGCTGCTGCGCGTCGGCGACGGGTGGGGCGAGTGGGCCCCGTTCCCCGAGTACGACGACGCCACGGCGGCCCGGTGGCTCGAAGGCGCCCTCGAGGCCGCCCGCGGCGACTGGCCCGACACCTACCGCGACAGCGTCGAGGTCAACGCGATCGTGCCCGCCCTCGGTCCGGAGGAGGTCGCGCGTCTCGTCGTCGACGCCGTGACCCTCGACGGCTGCACCACGGTCAAGGTCAAGGTCGCGGAACGGGGCCAGTCCTTCGACGACGACGTCGCGCGGCTCGCCTCCGTGCGCGCCGCCCTCGACGACTGCGGCGCACCGGCACCGGTCGGACGGATCCGGGTCGACGTCAACGGCGCGTGGACCGTCGACGACGCCGTCGAGCGGCTGCCCGTCCTCGACGACATCGCCGAGGGCCTCGAGTACGCCGAGCAGCCGTCCGCCACCCTCGAGGAGATGGCGTCGCTGCGCGACCAGACCCGCGTGCGCCTCGCGGTGGACGAAGGCGTGCGCCTCGCCGCCGGCGGCAGCGGCGACCCCGGCGACCCCGGCCACGCCGAGCTCGCGGAACGGGTCCGCGCGGCCGGCGACGTCCTCGTCCTCAAGGCCACGCCGATGGGCGGTGTACGCCGGTCGCTGGCCGTGGCCGACGCCGTGGGGCTCCCGGTCACGGTCAGCGGCGCGCTCGACTCGACCGTCGGGCTCTCGGCCGGTCTCGCCCTCGCCGCCGCGCTGCCGGACCCGCCGTACGCCTGCGGCTTCGGCACGGGTCGCCTGCTCGGCGCCGACCTCAGCCGCACGACGGCGCTGCCCCGGGACGGCAGACTGTCCGTCGTGCGCCACGCCCCCGACCCCGCGCGCCTCGCCGAGGCGCGGGCCCGGCTCGACGACGCGCGCGCGCAGTGGTGGCTCGACCGGCTGGCCCGGTGCCTCGACGTCCTGGGAGACCAGCAGTGAACCCCTCCACCGCGATGGCCCGCGTGCTCGTCGACGAGCTCGTCGCCAACGGCGTCACCGAGGTGGTCCTCTCGCCGGGCAGCCGCAGCGCGGCCCTCGCCCTCGCGCTCGCCGAGGCCGACGCGGTCGGCGACCTGCGGCTCCACGTCCGCATCGACGAGCGCAGCGCCGGGTTCCTCGCCCTCGGTCTCGCGAAGGTCGGGCGCGAGCCGGTGGCGGTCGTGGTGACCAGCGGCACCGCGGTGGCCAACCTGGCGCCGGCGCTCGTCGAGGCGTCGTACTCGGGCGTCCCGGTCCTGGTCATCACGGCCGACCGACCGGCGGAGCTGCGCGACACCGGAGCGAGTCAGACGATCGACCAGGCGGGCTTCTTCGGACGGACCGTGCGCTGGTCGCACGACGTCGCGGTCGCCGAGGCGCGCGTGGGCCAGGTGCGCTACTGGCGGTCGGTGGTCGCTCGTGCGGTCGCGGTCGCCACCGAGGTCGCCGACCAGGGCCCGGTGCACCTCAACGTCGCCTTCCGCGAGCCCCTGGTCCCCGACGGCGACGAGGCGTGGGTCGAGCCGCTGGGTCTCGCGCCGGTCGGCAGCGAGCCGGACGAGCGCATCCCGGTGGCCGCGGACGCCCGGCTCGGCATGGCCGCGGCGCAGCCGCTCGACGAGATCCTCGCCCTGCTCGCGGGACCCGACACCGACCTCGATCACCTCGTGCCCACGCGCGGCGTGGTGGTGGTCGGCGACGTGTCGGACGTCGAGACGAGCGACGCCGCGATCGCCCTCGCGGAGGCCTGCGGCTGGCCTCTGCTGAGCGAGCCCAGCGGCAACGCCCGCGCCGGCGACACGGCCCTGGCCCACGGACCGCTGCTCCTCGCCGACGACGCGTTCGCCGCCGCGCACGCCCCTGAGATCGTCGTGTGCGTGGGCACACCCGGTCTGTCGCGGTCCGTGCTGGCGATGGTCCGCGAGGCGCCGCTGGTCGTCGTGGCCGACGACCGCGACGCGGTGCGCCGCCCCGACCCCACCCGCAACGCCACCGTCTTCGTCTCCGTCGTCCCCGAGCCGCCCGCGGTCTACGACGACTACGACGACGCGTGGCTCGACTCCTGGCTCGCGGCCGACGCCCGCGCGGCCGCCGCCGTGTCCAAGCGCCTCGACGACGCGGCCGGCCTCACCGGGCCGGACGTCGCGCGCACCCTGTGGGACGTCCTGGACTCCAGCGCCCTGCTGCTGGTGGCGTCCTCCTGGCCGGTGCGCCACCTCGAGTCGTTCGCCCGGGTCCGGGAGAGCGAGGACGCGCCGTACGTCGTCGGCAACCGCGGGACCGCGGGGATCGACGGTCTCGTCTCGACCGCCTGGGGTGCTGGGCTCGCCCACCAGTCCACCCGCACGGCGGTGAGCGTCGACGAGGACGGCGGCGCCGAGGTCATCACCGTCACGGGCGGCACGGCCTACGCGCTGCTCGGCGACCTCGCGTTCCTTCACGACCACAACGGACTGGTCGTGGGTGACGACGAGCCGCGCCCGGACCTCGTGATCGTCGTCGTCGACAACGACGGCGGCGGCATCTTCGGCCAGCTCGAGCAGGCCGGGGCCGAGCACTTCGAGCGGGTGTTCGGCACGCCGCTCGGCCTCGACCTCGCCGCGGTGGCGAGGGCCGTCGCGGTCGACGACGTCACCGTCGTCAGCGACGTGACCGCTCTCGTGGCCGCGATCGACGAGGCGACGGCGAAGGGCAGCGTGCGCGTCGTGATCGCGAAGGTGGGCGACCGCGACGCGGAGGCCGCGCTGCTGCGCGACGTCCAGTCCGACGTCTCCGCAGCCCTCCGCGACCTCGAGTCCGAGGACGACCCCGACGCCGACACCTGAGCCGTCTGCGTGCGAGATCCTGGTCCAACTGTCGTCACGGAGGCCCCGCTGGCGACAGTTGGACCAGGTACTCGGACAGGGACCCCGGACCCAGGCGCGGGGGTTCAGGGTCTGGTGAGCGGGCGGACCCAGGTGTCCTGCACCGTCCGCACGGCCATGCCGGCTCGCTCGTAGACCCGGGTCGCACCGGTGAGGCTCTGCGCCTCGACCTCGAGCGTCACCGTGGTCGTGCCCGTCGCGGCGAAGCCGGCGAACGCGTGCGTGAGCAGTCCGCCGGCGAGCCCGCGTCGACGCCCGCGACGCAGCACGCCGAGGACCCAGACGTAGCCGTCGTCGGTACGGTCGCGGCAGAAGATCGCGCCGACGGGCCCCTCGGAGTCGGTCGCGAGGGCCGAGACGTCGAGGCGGGCGTCGGGACCGGCGAGGAGGTGGCCGATCATGTCCGGCGTGAAGGGCAGGTCGCCCTGGTGGTCCAGGAAGGCCTCCATGAACACGGCGCTCACGGCAGCGGCATCGCCGGGCCCGTCGAGCGGGCGCACCTCGATCCCCTCGGGCCACGGCGCCGGCGTCAGGTCGCGACCGGCCAGGTCGATCGCCATCTCGTAGGCGTTGCGGTCGACCCGGAACCCAAGGTCGGTGAGCACCCGAGCCATGCGTACGTCGTCTCGCAGCGTGTCGGTCACGAGGGCCGTCTCCGCCGCGACCGGCAGGTGCGCCACGCTCGCCTGCGCGTAGCGCTCACCCGCCACCACGAGCAGGGAGAGGACCTCGGCGTACGACGCGTCATCGAGGTCCGGCTCGGCGTGGGCCATGACGTAGATCTCGGAGAACGGCTCCACCGCGAACAGCACCGCGTAGCCGACCAGGACGCCGTCACGCGTCACGACGGGGAACGCGTTCTCGGTGTCACGACCCGGGGCCGCCCGCATGCTGCGCATCGTCTCGACGGTCATCGGGTGCGGCCGCCCGGTGATCGCACCGATCCGTCGACGGGACAGGTCGACCATGGCCTCGACGTCGCCGTCGACGGCCGGACGCAGCAGAAGCTCGCTCACGAGCCCAGGCTGCCAGAGCGAGCAGGTGGATCGCCCCGAGTTGCCGGCGGCGCAGTCAGCTGAGGGCGTCGCGCATCGCGACGAGCTTGGCCTGGGACTCGGCGAGCTCGGCGTCGGCGTCCGAGCCGGAGACCAGGCCGCAGCCGGCGTAGAGGCGCAGGGTGTCGTCGGCCTCGACCGAGGCGCAGCGCAGCGCGATGCCGAACTCGCCGTCTCCGTGGGCGTCGACCCAGCCGACCGGACCGGCGTAGCGGCCGCGGTCCATGCCCTCGAGCTCACGGATCACCGCGAACGCGCGCTCTGTCGGGGTGCCGCACACCGCGGCGGTGGGGTGCAGCGACGCCGCGAGCGCCAGCACGGGGGCGCCGTCGGCGAGGACCCCGGACACGTCGGTGGCGAGGTGCTGGACGTTGGCGAGGCGCAGCAGGCGCGGCGTCGAGGGCACGTCGAGGTCCGTGCAGTGCGCCGCGAGGGCGAGGGCCACGGACTGCACCGCGTACTCGTGCTCGGCGTGGTCCTTGGCCGAGTCGAGCAGCGCGGAGGCGAGGGAGGCGTCGTTGGTGGCGTCCGACGACCGGCGCATCGTGCCGGCGAGCACGCGCGAGGTGACGGTGTCGCCGATGCGGCGCACCAGCATCTCCGGCGTCGCGCCCAACAGCCCGTCGACCGAGAAGGTCCAGCACGACGGGTAGCGCGCGGCCAGGTGGCCCAGCAGGTAGCGGGTGTCGACGGGGACGTCGGTGGTGACGACGACGTCGCGCGCGAGCACGACCTTGTCCAGCTCGCCGTCGTCGATACGCCGGACCGCCTCGGTCACCGCGGCCTGCCAGTCGGTGACCGACAGCGACCCCTCGGAGTAGGCGACGCCGCGAGGCGCCTCGGGCAGCACGGTCGGGTGCCCGAGCGCGGCGACCGACTCGTCGACGGCGTGCCGCGCCTCGCGCGGTGAGCGGGCCACGACCGTGAGCCAGGTGACTCCGTCACGACGACCGACGACGACCGAGGGCACCACAGCGACCGACGTGCCGGGCTGCGGGTCGAAGGCGAACGACGCGAAGGCGACCGGACCGGTGCCCGGCAGTCTGACCTCGTCGACGATGTCGGCGTCCGACAGCCACCGGGCCCACCACCGCTGGGCGCGGGAGAACCGTTCGGCGCCGCTGAACTCGGCGCGTGCGGCCTCGCCCCAGCCGACCAGGCCGGTGTCCTCGCCGTCGGCGTCCGTGGTCACCCAGGCGGTCGACGCGATGCCGCGGGGGAGCAGGGAGAGCAGCGGCCGGTCGGCCAGCTGGTCGGGGAGCACGACCGTGCGGACCGTCGCCGGAGGCGCGGGCGCGGCGACGGGCGCTGTGGACACCGGCCCAGGCTAGGGGCAGCGGATCGACTCGGCAGCCCGACGAGGGCGCGACGTGGCGAACGTCTCGCCTGCCGCTCCGCCGGCGAGAGCCGGCCGGCCGCGCTCCCCGGGGTGGCGTGGTCCGCCTCGCGCCGGGCCGGTCGACGCCGTACCGGTGCCCGGCACCCCGGACGGGGAGGTAGGGTAGGCCCGCCTTCGTGAAGGTTTTCACAAGCGCACGCGCGCCCCGTCCGACCCACGAGGATCATCCAGCCGTGACCACGACTCAGCAGCCGGCGTACGACGCCGACGTCATCGTCGTCGGCGCCGGCCCGGCCGGCTCCGCGACGGCGTTCCACCTCGCCCAGCGCGGCCTCGACGTCCTCGTCCTGGAGAAGACCGCGTTCCCCCGCGAGAAGGTGTGCGGCGACGGCCTCACGCCGCGCGCTGTGAAGCAGCTCATCGAGATGGGCATCGACACCAGCCCCGCCAACGGCTGGGCGCACAACGTCGGGCTGCGCATCATCGGTGGCGGCCACCGCCTCGAGATGCGCTGGCCGGACCTCGCGACGTTCCCGGACTACGGCCTGACCCGCACCCGCAAGGACTTCGACGAGATCCTCGCCCGGCAGTCCGAGAAGGCGGGGGCGCGGCTGCTGGAGCGCACCAGCGTCACCGGCCCGGTCCGGGACGACCGCACCGGCCGGATCGTGGGGGTCACCGCCCGCACGACCGACGCCGACGGCACCAGGCACGGCGAGGTCACCTACCGCGCGCCGATCGTCGTCGCGGCCGACGGCAACTCGAGCCGGCTGTCCGTCGCCGCGGGTCGCGAGCGCCTCGAGAACCGACCGATGGGCGTCGCGGTGCGCACCTACTACCGCAGCGAGGCCTACACCCACGACGAGTGGCTCGAGAGCCACCTCGAGCTCTGGGACGGCGACAAGCTGCTGCCCGGCTACGGCTGGATCTTCGGCCTCGGCGACGGCACGGTGAACGTCGGCCTCGGCATCCTCGACTCGAGCCCGGCCTTCGGGAAGGTCGACTACAAGGCGCTCATGCAGCGATGGGTCGACCGCGCCGACGCCTCCTACGGCTTCTCCGAGGAGACCCGGGTCGAGCCGATCCGCGGCGCCGCGCTCCCCATGGCGTTCAACCGCAAGCCGTCCTACGCCGACGGACTGCTGCTGGTCGGCGACTCGGCCGGCATGGTCAACCCGTTCAACGGCGAGGGCATCGCCTACGCCATGGAGTCCGGCCAGCTCGCCGCCGAGGTCATGGCGCAGGCGCTGCGGCGCCCCACCGCCTACTCCCGCGAGAAGGCCCTGGCCGACTACCCACGCCTGCTCAAGCAGGAGTACGGCGGCTACTTCACGATGGGCCGCGTCTTCGTGAAGCTCATCGGCAACCCCGAGATCATGCGGCTCTGCACGCAGAAGGGCCTCTCCCGGCCCATGCTCATGAAGCTGACCATGACGACGCTGTCGAACCTGCGCGACCCTCGTGGTGGCGACTGGAGCGACCGCGTCGTCAACGCCCTGGCCAAGGTGGCGCCAGCCGCCTGACGCACGTGTCGAGAACCACCCGCACCACGCCGCCTCGACGATCCGTTCCCGACTAGGATCGCCGCGGTCGAACCGAAGGAGAGGGCACCACATGGGCCAGGTCTACCTGCCGATCCTCGTGCTCGGCATCCTCGGGCTCGCCTTCGGCGCGTTCGGTGTCTTCGGTACCTACCTGATCGGTCCCCACCGGTACAACCGGGCCAAGCTCGACGCCTACGAGTGCGGGATCGACCCGACCCCGCAGCCGATGGGCGGCGGCAAGTTCCCGATCAAGTACTACCTGACCGCGATGCTCTTCATCGTCTTCGACATCGAGATCGTGTTCCTCTACCCGTTCGCGGTCGCCTTCGACCAGCTGCGGCTCTTCGGTCTCATCGAGATGGCGCTGTTCATCGTCACCGTGCTCGTGGTCTACGGCTATGTCTGGCGCCGCGGCGGTCTCGAATGGGACTGAGCACCACGTCCGTCGCGCGGACCGGCGTCGTAGACCGACTGGAGGGCTAGACCCATGGGAATCGAGGAAGCCCTTCCCGAGGGCATCTTCCTGACGACCGTCGAGAAGGCGGCCGGCCTCGCCCGGTCGCACTCGATGTGGCCGGCGACCTTCGGTCTGGCCTGCTGCTCGATCGAGATGATGTCGACCGGTGCCGGTCGCTTCGACCTCGCGCGCTTCGGCATGGAGGTCTTCCGGCCGTCGCCGCGCCAGGCCGACCTGATGATCGTCGCCGGCCGGCTGAGCCAGAAGATGGCGCCGGTGCTGCGCCAGATCTACGACCAGATGCCCGAGCCCAAGTGGGTCCTCGCCATGGGCGTCTGCGCCTCGAGCGGCGGCATGTTCAACAACTACGCGATCGTCCAGGGCGTCGACCACATCGTCCCGGTCGACATCTACCTGCCCGGCTGTCCGCCGCGGCCGGAGATGCTCATCGACGCGATCCTCAAGCTCCACGAGCAGGTCGAGGCGACCAAGCTCGGTGCCCACCGCCAGAAGGAGATCACCGAGCTCGAGGAGGCCGCGCTCGTGGCCGAGCCGACCTCCGCGATGAAGGGCCTGCTGCGGTGACCGACACCCCCGACGCCGTGGGCGCCGCGGCCGACGTCGTGCCCGCCGGTGCGCCGACCCTGCCCGTCGTCGACGTCCGCAGCGGCATGTTCGGCAGCTCCGGCTCCGGAGACACGTCCGGCTACGGCGGTCTCGTGCGCACCATCGAGATGCCCGCACCGACGGCGCGCCCGTTCGGCGGCTGGTTCGACGAGGCGGCCGACGAGCTGGACCTCGCCCTGCAGGAGGACGGACTCTCCCTCGACCGCGCGGTCGAGGCCGTTGTCGTCGACCGAGGCGAGATCACCTTCCACGTCCGACCGGAGCACCTGCTGGCCTTCGTGCAGCGCCTGCGCGACGAGTCGGCGCTGCGCTTCGAGATCTGCACCGGCGTCTCCGGCGTCCACTACCCGAACCAGACCGGTCGCGAGCTGCACGCCGTCTGGCACTTCCTGTCGATCACGCACAACCGCCGGGTGCGGGTCGAGGTCTCGGTGCCGGTCTCGCACCCGCACGTGCCGAGCATCGTGTCGGTCTACCCGGCCGACGATTGGCACGAGCGCGAGACCTTCGACATGTTCGGCATCGTCTTCGACGACCACCCCGGCCTGACCCGCATCCTCATGCCGGACGACTGGGTCGGCTTCCCCCAGCGCAAGGACTACCCGCTGGGCGGCATCCCCGTCGAGTACAAGGGCGCCACCATCCCCCCGCCCGACGAGCGGAGGTCGTACTCCTCATGAACGACGTCACCTACGAGGCAGCCTTCGACGACGGCGGGTCCGCCACGACCGAGCCGCCCCTCACCGACGCCTACTCCGGCTCGTACGACACCACCGAGGGTCGCGTCTACACCGTCACGGGCGGTGACTGGGACACCGTGCTCGCCGCAGCCGCGGGGGAGAAGGAACGCGTCGTCGTCAACATGGGCCCGCAGCACCCGTCGACCCACGGCGTGCTCCGGCTCATCCTCGAGATGCAGGGCGAGACCATCACCGAGGCACGCTGCGGCATCGGCTACCTCCACACCGGCATCGAGAAGAACCTCGAGTACCGCACGTGGACCCAGGCCGTCGCCTACGTCACGCGCATGGACTACCTCGCGCCGATCGCCAACGAGGCCGCGTACTGCCTCGGCGTCGAGAGGCTGCTCGGCATCGTCGACGACGTCCCGCCGCGGGCCCAGCTCATGCGGATCATCACCCTCGAGCTCAACCGCATCTCCTCGCACCTCGTGGCGCTCGCCACCGGCGGCATGGAGATGGGCGCCCTCACGGCCATGACGAACGGTTTCCGCGACCGTGAGCTCGTCCTCGACATGCTCGAGATGATCACGGGCCTGCGCATGAACCACGCCTACATCCGCCCCGGCGGCGTCGCGCAGGACATGCCCGAGGGCGGCGTCGAGAAGATCCGCGCCGTGCTCAAGCAGCTGCCGGCCCAGCTCGACGGCGTACCCACGCTGCTCGTCGACAACGGCATCTGGAAGGACCGCACGGCGGGCATCGGCTACCTCGACCTCGCGGGCTGCATGGCGCTGGGCATCACCGGTCCGGTGCTGCGCTCGGCCGGCCTGCCGCACGACCTGCGCAAGTCCCAGCCGTACTTCGGCTACGAGAAGTTCGAGTTCGACGTCCCGACCACCGACACCTGCGACGTCTACGGCCGATTCCTCGTTCGCCTCGAGGAGATCAACCAGTCGATGCGGATCCTCGACCAGGCGCTCGACATGCTCGAGCCCGGCCCGGTCATGGTCGCCGACAAGAAGATCGCCTGGCCCTCGCAGCTGTCCATCGGCAGCGACGGACAGGGAAACTCCCTCGAGCACATCCGCCACATCATGGGCGAGTCGATGGAGGCGCTGATCCACCACTTCAAGCTGGTGACGGAGGGCTTCCACGTCCCGACCGGTCAGGTCTACGCCGCGATCGAGGCGCCGCGCGGCGAGGTGGGCGTGCACATCGTGAGCGACGGCGGCACCCGTCCCTACCGCGTGCACTTCCGCGACCCGTCGTTCAACAACCTGCAGGCCACCGCGGCGATGTGCGAGGGCGGCCAGGTCGCCGACGTCGTCGGCGCCATCGCGTCCATCGACCCGGTACTCGGCGGCGTGGACCGCTAGGTCCCCGATGCCACACGACACGACGAGTGAGAGAGACGACATGGCGCTGACGGAGCAGACCCGCGCCGACGCGGTGGAGCTCGCGGGTCGCTACCCGCAGAGCCGCTCGGCGCTGCTGCCGATGCTGCACCTCGTCCAGTCCGCCGAGGGCACGGTGACCCCGGACGGCATCGCCCTGTGCGCCGACGTCCTCGACCTCACGACGGCCGAGGTGGCTGCGGTCGCGACGTTCTACACGATGTACAAGCGCCACAAGGTCGGTCGCTACCACGTGGGCGTGTGCACCAACACGATGTGCGCGGTCCTCGGCGGCGACGCGATCTGGGCCGCTCTGTCCGAGCGCCTCGGCGTCGGCCACGACGAGGTCACCGCCGACGGCTCGGTCTCCCTCGAGCGCATCGAGTGCCAGGCCGCGTGCACGCACGCGCCCGTGATGACGGCCAACTGGGAGTTCCTCGACGACATGGACGTCCCGCGGGCCCTCGAGGTCGTCGAGCGGCTCACCGCCGGCGAGGAGGTCTTCTCCACGCGTGGTCCGCGGATCGGCACGTTCGAGGAGATCGAGCGCACGCTGGCCGGCTTCGAGGACGGCCTGGCCGGCTACGGCGGCAAGGACACCCGCATGCTCGCCGGCCTCTCCTACGCCCGCGAGCACGGCATGACCGCCCCCGAGCCGCCGGCGCAGTCACCGTTGGCTGCCGCGAAGTCGGAGGGCTGACCCGTGCCGCTGACCCCGATCCTCACCGCCCACTGGGACGAGGAGGACTCGCACACCATCGAGGGCTACCGCCGCCACGGCGGCTACGACATGGTCCCCGTCACCTTCGGCGTCCACCCCGACGACGTCATCGCCTACGTCAAGGAGTCGGGCCTGCGCGGTCGCGGCGGCGCCGGCTTCCCCACCGGCATGAAGTGGGGCTTCGTCCCGCAGAACACCGGCCGGCCCAACTACCTCGTGGTCAACGCCGACGAGTCCGAGCCGGGTGCCTGCAAGGACATCCCCCTCATGCTGGCCAACCCGCACTCGCTGGTCGAGGGCTGCATCCACGCGGCCTACGCCATCCGCGCGCACCACGCCTTCATCTACATCCGAGGCGAGGTCCCGCACGCGGTCCGTCGGGTCACCGCGGCCGTCCGCGAGGCCTACGCCGCCGGGTTCCTCGGCACGGACATCCTCGGCTCGGGCTACGACCTCGAGATCGTGGTGCACTCCGGTGCCGGCGCCTACATCTGTGGCGAGGAGACGGCGCTGCTCGACTCCCTCGAGGGCCGTCGTGGTCAGCCGCGCCTCAAGCCGCCGTTCCCCGCGGTCGCGGGTCTCTACGGCGGGCCCACGGTCATCAACAACGTCGAGACCATCGCCAACCTGCCGACCATCGTGCGCAACGGGCCCGAGTGGTTCAAGCAGTTCGGCACCGAAAAGTCGCCGGGCTTCAAGCTGTTCGCGGTCTCGGGGCACGTCGAGCGTCCGGGCATCTACGAGGCGCCGCTCGGAACCACGATGCGCGAGCTCCTCGAGTACGCCGGTGGTGTGCGCGCCGGCCACGAGCTGAAGTTCTGGGTGCCGGGTGGTTCGAGCGTGCCGATGCTCATGCCCGAGCACCTCGACGTGCCCCTCACCTACGAGGACATGGCCGGGGCCGGCACGATGCTCGGCACCGGCAGCCCGATGGTCTTCGACGAGACGACCAGCGTCGTGCGAGCGATCAGCCGCTGGATGCACTTCTACAAGCACGAGAGCTGCGGCAAGTGCACCCCGTGCCGCGAGGGCACGTTCTGGCTCGAGCAGTTGCTCGAGCGCTTCGAGCACGGCATCGCGATCGAGGCCGACATCGAGACCGTCGACGAGCTCTGCAAGCAGATCGCCGGCCGCTCGTTCTGCGCGCTGGGCGACGCGGCGGCCACGCCGTACGCGCCCGCACTGAAGTACTTCCGCGACGAGTTCGTCGCGGGAACCCACACCCCGGCGGCCGAGCTCTTCGACCCGGTCGCCTCCACCGTGTTCGCGGGGGCCGCAGCGCGATGACCGTCACCTCGTCGGGGTCCGCCTCCCAGGGCAGCCAGACCCCCGCCACCCAGCCCACCGACGGCATCACGATGTCCGTCGACGGCGTGGACATCACGGTGCCCAAGGGCACCCTCGTGATCCGGGCCGCCGAGCAGCTCGGCGTCGCCGTCCCGCGCTTCTGCGACCACCCGCTCCTCGAGCCGGTAGCGGCCTGCCGCATGTGCCTGGTCGAGATCGAGGGCCAGCCCAAGCCGCAGCCGGCGTGCGCGGTGACGGTCGTCGAGGGCATGAAGGTGAAGACGCAGGTCACGTCCGAGGTCGCCGAGAAGGCACAGCAGGGCGTGATGGAGTTCCTCCTCATCAACCACCCGCTCGACTGCCCGGTCTGCGACAAGGGCGGCGAGTGCCCGCTGCAGAACCAGGCGATGTCCAACGGTCGGGGCGAGACCCGCTTCGACGGCGTGAAGCGCACCTTCCCGAAGCCGATCAACGTATCCGCGCAGATCCTGCTCGACCGTGAGCGGTGCGTGTCGTGCGCGCGCTGCACGCGCTTCGCGGAGCAGATCGCGGGCGACGCCTTCATCAGCCTGCAGGAGCGCGGCGCCAAGCAGCAGGTCAACATCTCCAGCGACCAGCCGTTCGACTCCTACTTCTCCGGCAACACCGTGCAGATCTGCCCCGTGGGTGCTCTCACGAGTGCGAAGTACCGCTTCCGCGCCCGCCCGTTCGACCTCATCTCGACACCCACCGTGTGCGAGCACTGCGCTTCGGGCTGCGGCCTGCGCACCGACGTCCGCCGGTCGACCGTCCTTCGCCGCCAGGCCTGGGACGTCCCGGAGGTCAACGAGGAGTGGAACTGCGACAAGGGCCGGTTCGGCTTCGCCCACCAGGTCGAGGGCCGGCTCGACCACCCGCTCGTCCGTGACGAGGAGGGCAACCTCGTCACGGCCTCGTGGCCGGAGGCGATCTCCGTCGCCGCCGCGGGTCTCGCAGCCGCCGGCGCGACGACCGCCGTCCTCACGGGCGGTCGCCTCACGTTCGAGGACTCCTACGCCTACGCGAAGTTCGCGCGCGCCGTGCTCGGCACCGACGACATCGACTTCCGCTCCCGCCCCGCCTCGGCCGAGGAGACCGCGTTCCTCACCGCGCTCGTCGCCGGCCGCCCGGTGGGTCCGACCTACGCCGACCTCGAGTCCGCCCCAGTCGTGGTGCTCGCGGGCCTCGACGCCGAGGACGAGTCGCCGATGGTCTTCCTGCGCCTGCGCAAGGCGGCGCTCACCAGGTCGGTCCGGGTGTTCTCGGTCGCCCCGTTCGCGTCGAGCGGCGTGACCCGGGCCCGCGGTCGCGTCCTGGCGACCCGCCCGGGCGCCGAGGCCGAGGTCCTCGACTCCCTGGCCGACGAGGCGTCGGCCACGGGCGACGCCGCCGATGCCGCTCGGCTCCTGCGCGAGCCCGGCGCGGTGCTCCTCGTCGGCGAGCGCCTCGCGCAGTCGCCCGGGTCGCTCTCGGCCGCGGCCCGACTCGCGGCCGCGACCGGGGCACGGCTCGGCTGGGTGCCGCGCCGGGCCGGTGACCGCGGGGCGCTGGACGCGGGTGCTCTACCCGGTCTCCTTCCCGGCGGTCGCCCGCTCGTGTCCGAGGTCGCGCGGGCCCAGGTCGCCGAGGTCTGGGGGGTCGACGTGGCCGCGCTCCCGGCCGAGCCGGGTCGCGACCTCGAGGCCGTGGTCGCCGCTGCCCACGGCGACGCCGCCGCGATGGCGGAGGCCGACGACCCCACCGGCGTGGTCCGCTCGGTCGGGGGTCTGCTCGTCGCGGGCGTGGAGGCGGCCGACCTCGCCGACCCGATCGGCTTCCTCGCCGCGGTGGAGGCGGTTCCGTTCGTCGTCTCCCTCGAGCAGCGCCACTCCGAGGTCACGATGCTCGCGGACGTCGTGCTCCCGGTGGCCGCGACCGCCGAGCGGTTCGGCACCTTCGTCGACTGGGAGGGCCGCAGCCGCGAGTTCTCGCAGGTGTTCCCCGCGGCGCTCACACTGTCCGACGCGCGCGTCCTGTCGATGATCGCGACCCAGCTCGGAGCGACCGGATTCGCCCCCGACGTCGCCACCCAGCGCGCCGAGCTCGCGACGCTGGGCTCGTGGCACGGCGAGCGCGCCGAGGCGCCCAGCGTCGCGGCCGCCGACACGATCCAGGTCGGTCCGGGCGAGGCGGTGCTCGCCACCTGGCGCCAGCTGCTCGACCGTGGCCTGCTGCAGGAGGGCGACCCGTTCCTCGGGGCGACCGCCCGCTCGGCCGTCGCCCGCCTCTCGCCAGGCACGGCGAACACCCTCGGCCTCGCCGACGGTGCGGACGTGTCCATCTCCACCGACGTCGGCTCGCTGACCCTGCCGCTCGTGGTGACCGCGATGCCCGACGGGGTCGTGTGGCTGCCGGCCAACTCCGAGGGATCCACGCCGCGCGCCACTCTCGGCGCCGGCCATGGTGACGTCGTGCGCATCAGCGGAGGTGCCGCGTGAACGCCCTTCTCGCCACGGATCAGTCGAGCCTGCTGGTCTTCGGGCACGACCCCTTCTGGCTGGTCGTGATCAAGGCGCTCGTGCTGTTCCTCGGCCTCGTGCTCCTCACGCTGTTCACGACTTGGTTCGAGCGTCGCGTCGTCGCGCGGATGCAGCAGCGCAGCGGTCCCAACCGGGCCGGCCCCCTCGGGCTCCTGCAGCCCATCGCTGACGGCCTCAAGCTCGCCCTCAAGGAGGGCGTGCTCCCGGTGCACGTCGACAAGGTCGTCTACCTGCTCGCCCCGATGCTCGCGGCAGCCTGCGCCATGCTCGTGTTCGCCGTGATCCCGCTCGGGCCGGTCGTGAGCATGTTCGGCGTCGAGACCCCGCTGCAGCTCACCGACTTCTCCGTGTCGGTCCTCTACGTCCTGGCCGTGGCCTCGCTCGGCATCTACGGCATCGTGCTCGCCGGCTGGTCGTCGGGGTCGACGTACTCCCTGCTCGGCGGCCTCCGTTCGAGCGCGCAGATGATCTCCTACGAGATCGCGATGGGCCTCTCGTTCGTCGCGGTCTTCCTGTGGGCCGGGTCGATGTCGACCTCGCAGATCGTCTCCGCCCAGGGCGCGAGCTGGTGGTACTGCATCCTGCTGCTGCCCTCGTTCGTCATCTACCTCATCTCGATGGTGGGGGAAACGAACCGCGCGCCGTTCGACCTCCCCGAGGCCGAGGGCGAGCTGGTCGCCGGCTTCCACACGGAGTACTCCGGACTGCGCTGGGCGATGTTCTTCCTCGCCGAGTACGTCAACATGATCAACGTCTCCGCCGTTGCGACGACCCTGTTCCTGGGCGGGTGGCGGATGCCGGCGCCGATCTCCACGTGGTGGCCGGGCGCCAACGAGGGCTGGTGGCCCGTCCTGTGGTTCCTCGCCAAGATCATGGTGATGCTGTTCGCGTTCGTGTGGCTGCGCGGCACGCTGCCGCGCCTGCGCTACGACCAGTTCATGAAGTTCGGCTGGCGCGTTCTGATCCCGGTCTCGATCGCCTGGATCCTCGTGATCGCCACCCTCAAGGGCCTTCAGAACGAGTACCAGATGGACCTGCGCACGACCCTGCTCTGGATCGCGCTGCTGCTCGTGGTGATCGCTGCCTTCACGTTCGTGCTCGACATGCGTCGTAGCGCCGACGAGCCCGAGCCGACCCTCGAGTTCGACGCCTTCGCCGGCGGCCACCCCGTGCCGCCCCTGCCCGGTCAGGAGTTCGTCGTGACCCGACGGGCCGCGGCGACCATCCCTGCGGTCACCGTCGACGCCAGTGGGCCCACCGAGGGAGGGGAGTCGTCCCATGTCTGACGAGAGGCGCTTCTTCCGCGGCTTCGGGGTCTCCTTCACCCAGATGTTCAAGCGGGTGACCACCGAGCAGTACCCCGAGGAGAAGGTCCCGACCCAGCCTCGCTACCACGGCCGGCACCAGCTCAACCGGCACCCCGACGGCCTCGAGAAGTGCATCGGCTGCGAGCTGTGCGCCTGGGCCTGCCCCGCCGACGCGATCTTCGTCGAGGGCGCTCCGAACACCGAGGAGCAGCGGTTCAGCCCCGGTGAGCGCTACGGCCGCGTCTACCAGATCAACTACCTGCGATGCATCTTCTGCGGGCTGTGCATCGAGGCCTGCCCCACGCGAGCGCTCACGATGACCAACGAGTACGAGCTGGCCGACAGCAGCCGAGCTGCGCTGATCTACGAGAAGCAGGACCTCCTCGGTCCGCTCCTGCCCGGGATGGTCCCGCCGCCGCACCAGATGGTGCCGGGGACGACCGACACCGACTACTACCTCGGCAAGGTCACCGGGGCGGTCGCGGCGCAGTCGGCCGAGGCCGAGGCCCGCCGGCTCGGCACCTGGACCGGTCCGAAGTCCGACGAGGAGGTGACCGCATGAGCACGCTCCTCGCCGCGGCCGAGACGAGCAGCAGCGCGGGTGAGACCGTCGTCTTCTGGGTGTGCGCGATCATCGCGGTCATCGGGGCGCTCGGGATGCTGCTGTCGCACAAGGCGGTGCACAGCGCGCTGTTCATCGCCTCGACGATGATCAGCCTCGCCGTGCTCTACGTCGCGCAGTCGGCCCCCTTCCTGGGCATGACGCAGGTCGTCGTCTACACCGGCGCGGTCATGATGCTGTTCCTGTTCGTGCTCATGATCGTCGGCGTCGACTCCTCGGACTCGCTGGTGGAGACGATCAAGGGCCAGCGGGCCGCGGCCGTCGTATTCGCCCTGGCGTTCGCCGCCCTGCTCATCGCCGGCATCGGCTCGGCCACCTACACCGCCCTCGGGCTCGACAAGGCCAACACGGTCGACGGCGGCAACGTCCAGGGCATCGCGCACCTGATCTTCGGCCGCTACGTCTTCGCCTTCGAGGTGACCTCGGCGCTGCTCATCACGGCCGCGCTCGGTGCGATGGTGCTCGCCCACCGGGAGCGCCACACCCCGCGCCCGACGCAGCGCCAGCTGTCCGAGGAGCGCGTGCGCTCGGGGCACGCGCAGAACCTCCCCGGTCCCGGTGTCTACGCCCGACACAACGCGGTCGGCACCCCGGCGATGCTGCCCGACGGCACGCCGACCGACCGCTCCGTGCCGGAGCCCTTGCGCGGTGTCAGCGCCGTGGTCGGCATCGACAGCGAGGACACCGCGCGGGTCACAGCCCTCGCGGCCGGTGGTTCGGTCATCCCGACGACGGACGAGGAGACCGAGTCGTGAACCCCGCCAACTACGTCTACCTCAGCGCGGTGCTGTTCAGCCTCGGGGCCTTCGGGGTGCTCGTGCGCCGCAACGCGATCGTCGTCTTCATGTGCGTCGAGCTCATGCTCAACGCCTGCAACCTCGCGTTCGTCTCGTTCGCTCGCATCCACGGCAACCTCGACGGGCAGGTCATCGCCTTCTTCGTCATGGTCGTCGCGGCCGCGGAGGTCGTGGTCGGTCTCGCGATCATCATGACCATCTTCCGCACCCGCCGGTCGGCCTCGGTCGACGAAGCCAACCTGCTGAAGTACTAGAGGGGCCGTCCACGTGTCTCCGTTCTCGGGCGCAGTCACCTACGCCGCTGACGCCGTACCCACGGCCGCAGCGGCCGGCGGGACGTTCCAGCTCATCGCGCTGCTCATCGCGCTCCCCCTCGCCGGGGCAGCGATCCTGCTGCTCCTCGGCCGCCGCACCGACCGGTGGGGCCACTGGCTGGGCGTCCTGGCGTCGCTGTCGTCGTTCGTCGTCGCCGTCGTCCTCTTCTTCGCGCTGCTCGGCCAGCCGAGCGAGGACCGGACCGTCACCCAGCACCTGTTCGACTGGATCGCCGTCGGCACCTTCAACGTGCCGTTCGACCTTCGGCTCGACCAGCTCTCGATGACGTTCGTCCTGCTCATCACCGGCGTCGGCACGCTCATCCACATCTACTCGGTCGGCTACATGAGCCACGACCCGGAGCGCCGACGCTTCTTCGGCTTCCTCAACCTGTTCGTCGCGTCGATGCTCCTGCTCGTCCTCGCCGACAACTACCTGCTGCTCTACGTCGGCTGGGAGGGCGTGGGCCTCGCGTCCTACCTGCTCATCGGGTTCTGGTACTTCAAGGACTCCGCGGCGGTGGCGTCGAAGAAGGCGTTCGTCGTCAACCGCGTCGGCGACGTCGGCCTCTCCCTCGCCATCATGATCATGTTCGTCACGTTCGGGTCGGTCACCTTCCAGGGTGTGCTCGGCTCCGCCTCGAAGGCGAGCGAGTCGCAGCTCACCTGGATCGGGCTCGCGCTGCTGCTCGCGGCGTGCGGCAAGAGCGCGCAGTTCCCGCTGCAGTCGTGGCTGCTCGACGCCATGGAGGGCCCCACCCCGGTGTCGGCGCTCATTCACGCGGCCACCATGGTGACCGCCGGCGTCTACCTGATCGTCCGCTCCGGCGCGATCTTCGACGCCGCGCCGCAGGCCCGCACCGCGGTGATAGTGATCGGCGCGATCACGCTGATCATGGGTGCGATCATCGGGTGCGCCAAGGACGACATCAAGAAGGCGCTCGCCGGATCCACGATGAGCCAGATCGGCTACATGATCCTCGCCGCGGGTCTCGGGCCGGTGGGCTACGCCTTCGCGATCTTCCACCTCGTGGTCCACGGCTTCTTCAAGGCCGACATGTTCCTCGGGGCCGGCTCGGTCATGCACGGGATGAACGACCAGGTGAACATGCGGCGATTCGGCGCCCTGCGCACGGTCATGATGGTCACCTGGATCACGTTCGCCTGCGGCTGGCTCGCGATCATGGGCATCCCGCCGTTCTCAGGCTTCTACTCCAAGGACAAGATCATTGAGGCCGCCTGGTCCATCAGCCCGGCGGCGGGGCTCGTCGCCCTCGTCGGCGCCGGCATCACCGCGTTCTACATGACCCGCCTGTTCGCCATGACCTTCCAGGGGAAGGCTCGCTGGACCGATGACGTCCACCCGCACGAGTCGCCCTGGATCATGATGTTCCCGGTCGCGATCCTCGCGCTGCTGTCGGCGGTCGCGGGCTTCATCCTGGCGCAGGGCAACGCGATCGAGAACTGGCTCGCCCCCGTGACCGGCTTCGAGGAGCCGGACCTGCCGTTCTCCGCGGTCTACCTCCAGGTGGCGGCGCTCGCACTCGTGCTGGTCGGTGCCGCGCTCGCCTGGATCCCTTACGCCACGCGGGCCGTCCCCGAGGTCGCCCCCGCCGGGAACGTGCTCACCCGCGCGGCCCGCTCCGACCTCTACGGCGACGCCGTGAACGAGGCGGTGTTCATGCGACCCGGTCAGTACCTCACCCGCTGGTTGGTGTGGTTCGACAACCGGGTGGTCGACGGCATCGTCAACGGCACCGCAGCCACGATCGGCGGGCTCTCGGGCCGAGCCCGTCGCCTGCAGACCGGATTCGCCCGGTCCTACGCGCTGTCCATGCTCGGCGGTGCCGTCGTGGTAGCCGCCGCCCTCGTGCTGGTGAGGCTCTGAGCCATGACGAACTCCTACTGGCTCCTGGCCCTCCTCGTCGCACCGCTCGTCGGCGCCGTCCTGGTCATGCTCGTGCCGAAGGGCAACGAGAAGCTGGCCAAGCAGCTCGGTCTGCTGATCTCGGTCGTCGTCTTCGGCCTGTCGGTCGCCATGGCGCTGGAGTTCGTCGTCGCCAGGGCCGCGGAGTTCCAGTTCGCGTACTCCGTAAGCTGGATCTCGAGCTTCAACATCAACTTCGCGCTCGGGGTCGACGGCATCGCGCTCGTCCTCATCGCGCTGTCGACGTCGCTCGTCCCGATCGTGCTGCTCGCCGGCTGGCACGACGCCGACGGTGCGCGCGGCTCGGTCCGCGGCTACGTGGCGCTGATCCTCGTCCTCGAGGCGGCGATGGTCGGCGTCTTCGCCGCCACCGACCTCTTCCTGTTCTACGTGTTCTTCGAGGCCATGCTCGTCCCGGTCTACTTCCTGATCGGGCGCTACGGCGGACCGCGACGCAACTACGCCGCGGTGAAGTTCCTCCTCTACTCGCTGTTCGGCGGCCTGCTGATGCTGGCGTCGCTCATCGGGCTCTACGTCGTGTCCGGCGACCTCACCGGGCACGGCACGTTCGACTTCACCCAGCTCGCCGCCCTGTCGATCCCGTACGGCACGCAGAAGTGGCTTTTCGCCGGCTTCTTCATCGCCTTCGCGATCAAGGCGCCGCTGGTGCCGTTCCACACCTGGCTCCCCGACGCGGCTGCGGAGTCGACGCCCGGC